>Ga0048257_100428_pt1 | contig 24172 bp, 9 predicted proteins | sample SubbioWold_Dec13_FD_54351 | JGI IMG/M metagenome (GOLD analysis project Ga0048257, IMG submission 54351) | Serpentinite rock and fluid subsurface biosphere microbial communities from McLaughlin Reserve, California, USA - CSWold_Dec13... | ecosystem: Environmental > Terrestrial > Deep subsurface >...
GGGGAATGTGTATGTTTTATGCAAAAAAAAATACGCGCAACATATCTGCAGATTTTATAGTCCGTGTTAGTTCCGTACAGAATGCTACCTGGCAGGGAAAAATTGAACATATTCAGTCGGGGCAAGCCCAGCTTTTTCGTAGTTTTCTGGAAATGTTGTTTTTGGCGCAAGAGAAGCTTGACACGCTTGGCTACCCTCAGCCTGACACAGAATTACGTTCCTGGTCGAACAAAAAGTATAATTATCTTTCCAGGGGAGGAAAAACAGAAATGGCTAACTGTAATGAACAAGAAGTATCTCTTCCGGTTGGTGGGTTGTCTTTTTTAATCAGGGTTCAGTTTCGACAGAATTCTACCTGGCAGGGTACAGTTCAGTGGTTGGACAAAAAAAAGACCAGGCCTTTTCGCAGCCTGCTGGAGCTAGTTAATTTAGTCAACGAAGCAATAAATGATAATGCAGAAGTTACACCGGAACCTCGTATGTGGACTGAAAAGGAATTTGTTTCATAAGCTATCTACCTGCAATGAGAGCGGGGAATTGAAATGACCAAACTACAGCAACGCCTCAAAGTACACAGACGCAGGCACGTCCAAAAACTCAATAGACAAATAATGTACAGAAAATACCTTAGCTTTTTTAGGGGTATTATCAATATAGTTATGCCTGACTGCGAGCAAGGCTGCACCAAACTACAGCAACGGCTACAAGCACACAGACGCAGGCACGTCCGAAAACTCAATAGACAAATGATGTACAGAAAATACCTTAGCTTGGCTGAGGACTTTATCAATATAGTTGTGCTTAACAGGGGAAAAGGAAGCACCAAGCTGCAGCAACGCCTCTCAGCCTACAGATATCGCCGATCTATGACAAAAAAGGCAGACACATTGTATGAAAAATATCTTCGGGTAGTTTGCGTGTTCACCATTGTCTTTATTATTATCTTTTACCTCACGCTGCCCATAAACACTACCTCTTTCTTTACCGCTGCGGCCCATTCAGACCATCTTAATTTGATTACAGGAGAAAATTCTCAAACTGTGATGACTATGCAAACCCTTGGCTTAACTGACGAAGAAAGCATCAATGAAGAGGGCGCCGAAACAGAAGAGGGCGCCGAAACAGAAGAAGCTGCTGTCACAGAAGGCATGGATACAGAAGAAGGTGCCGGGGAGGATGGTACCCCAGAAGTAGCCGACGATACTCAAAAAGACAAGAACCCCGAAAATGATGGCAGTAGTGGTAAAGATGTCTACCAAAACGCCGATATACAGAACGGTGGAAAAAATGAAGAAAGTGATACCGGAGAAGAAACCGACACTAAAAATGAAAGCAGTACCGAAAATAGCGATGTTATCCAAGATACCTTAAATAATCAGAGCGGGCCTGTAGAACAGCAAGACGGGAGTATCTGATGACAGTGAAACATACTCTGCAGATAAAGTTTTGCATATGTAAAGGAGGGGGATCGTATGGAAGAAGAAGTCCAATTTAGCAGAAGATATGGCAGAAATTCGAGAAAGAGCGGCAGAAATTCAAGAAAAAAAAGTTCCGGCAATAGGCCAGTAGTTTCTGTTATAAAGATTTTGGGAAATATAATTTTTGCCTGCCTGACGATTGTAATAGCCTTTTTGGTATTTTTCCTGGTTCAAAGCAGGCTGTCCGGCCAACCGCCGGCAGTAGCCGGCCACCAGATGTATATCGTCCTCAGCGGCAGTATGAGTCCGGCTTTTGATACGGGAAGTCTTGTACTGGTAAAACCTGTAGATCCTGAGACTATTACTGAAGGCGATATTATTACATTCAGAGGTACCGGTACTAGCACCACCATGCTTACACACAGGGTTATAGGTGTTAATAAAGAAGGAGACCTCAGCTTTTATACACGGGGAGATGCCAACCAAGTCGACGATCCCATACCTGTAGCTGCGAGAAATGTAATCGGGAGAGTTTCCTTTGCTATCCCCTATGCCGGTTATGTCATGGATTTTGCCCGCACTAAGAAAGGGCTTCTCACTATCGTCATTATCCCCGGAATATTCGTCATTATTCTTGAGTTGCGCAACCTTTTCAGGTACGCCGTCAAGGAAGAAGCGAGGAAAAAAGCTGAGATACAAAAATGATAAAATCAGGTACAGTACTGAGCTTAATGATAATCGCACTTATGTCGGCCCTGGTTTCAGGGGCGACACTGGCCTGGTTTTCTGCAGAAGTACCCCTGCCCGGCACCACCTTTACTGCCGGGACCGTCGACATTATTGTCAGTGACGCATATGTAGACGGCAGCATTGATAACTGGACTACCGGCGAATGCATCACAGTGGATTGGACCATCAGCAACACAGGCTCAAAAGCAGTCTACCTCCGGGCAAAAGTTCAGGACCAATGGAGCCCTTATGAGTCTGATGGACAGACCCTTTACATCGCAGCACACGCGGCAATTACCGGGAATGAAACAGCCTGGGGGCTTGGCACCAGATTTGGCGGTGGCTTTGCAATGTATTTTGAGTATATAAACGGCAGTGGCACACCGCAATCACCGGTAACCGTCCCATTTGTATATGGATCCACTTACGAACCTGCCGGTTTGGTAAGTGTCTGGAATAATAACGACAAGCTTTATGTCAAAATACAGACTGACCCTCCAAGAGTACTGTATGATACACAGCTCTACGTAGGTCTGACCCCACCCACCAAACATTCTCCCGGCCAGTTGGGATTTTACATTGACGGGAATCAGCAAAACCAGGTTACATATGAGTTGGATTACGTTTTTAATGCGCAGACCTCCCCCATTAGCAAAAGGGAGACAACCCTGGTAACTGATCTATCCGCCGGCGGCCCTATGCCTGACCCGGTAGTAACCTGGACTCCAATCAGCCCTGGCTGGCAGTATAAAAATGGCTACTGGTATTACTGCAACGAGTCTGTACCAGCAGGAGGCAGCATCACACTCACCTTCCAGATCTGCCTTGAGGGAACAGTACCCGAAGGAAGAGAGTATTCTTTCCATCTTGAAGTGGACGCGGTCCAGTCTTCGCACAACGCAATCAGCGTTGTCTGGCCCGGCCACCCTTGTCAATAAGTAAGTAGAGTTTATCAGCACTAAGAGGTGATGGCAGCGGAGATAAATTACAGACGGTAAGGTAACTGTCCAAAGGCAGTACGTTAAGCTATAGGGCCTTTGCATGAGGCAACTTGGCCAACGGAAAGCCTATCCATGCGGATAGGAGGCGTAAGGACATCAAGAGAGCAATTACAAGCATAGCATTTATTGCCATTGCCGCCATGATAGTCAGCGGCGCCGCCATAGCCTGGTTTACGGCGGCGACAGAGGTGGAAAATACCTTCACCGCCGGAACGGTAAAAGTAAGCGCAGGCTACAGTGCAGATTTTTGGACCCAGCTTGGCGGCTATAACTACATTTTAGTGCAAGGTCCGCGTTTTGCGGACACCGTAGTATCCTTTCAGCAGGGCAAAAGAAAAAATCTTACCGATGTCCTGCCGGAAAGGAGCAATCCAAATGTGGTACTGCAAGATAATGCTGATTTCTTCAGCCTTGGCTTCAATTTTAACGAATTTGGTGTGGGAAGGCCGCGGAGGCGAGATTGTAGTTAAGTTTTACGACCCAATCGTCAACTTTGTTACAGTGGATGTGGTTGTCACAGAGGTGACCGGTGGGACGAACTATCCCGAAGAGAGCGCGGAGGTATTTGCCAGTCAGGACGGCTTAACATGGGTGTCGCTTGGCATCGCAACAGGTTATACAAACAGGGTTGGATTGTATGCCAGCAATGAGTTGCCACTCGGTTCTTTGCCTTGGGCCAGGTATATAAAAGTGGTCGATAAATCAGATCCCCAGATATTCGAAGCCACTGCGGACGGGTTTGATGTACTGAATATCAAAGCATTGCACGGCTATCTCAAAGGAAACAACATTAACCCCGGGGACTGCAGAGTACTAAAGTTTGATATCCAGAATGACGGTACCAAGGCGATGAGAGTTCGCGTGCTACCCCACTATATGTGGGAAGACCCGGGATTGAGCAGTGACAATGTATCAATAGCCTTGTGTGATGGGTATGAACTTATATGGGATATTCAGTCAGGACCCGGAGGATACGAAATCTACTACATAGGCTCTGCCGGTGTGGACAACCCAAATGGGACAATTCCGGCAGGCGACACAGTTGAACTTTGCCTGAAAGTATGCTTTGACGGTGAATTAACGGATAATGACTACCAGGGAAAATTTCTTATCTTCGGCATTACGGCAGAAGCCATCCAGGCGTCCCACGACGCCAGCGAGTATGAATGGGGATGGAAGCCGTAAAAATAAAAAAATAAGATAAAACTAAGAAATTTTAGAATGGAGGAAGAGAAAAATGAAAACGAGAATGTTAATCAGTGTAATGATTATCATCCTGGCAGCCTCCCTAATCGGCGGCGCCACAATAGCTTGGTTTACGGATGTAGCCACTGTGGATGATAACGTATTTACGGCGGGAACAGTTGCAATTTTAGCGGGTGAGACTATAACGGACGCACATGCATTGAAGATGCTAAACTGGAACCCGGGTGACTGCACCGATAAACTATTTGAAATTACAAACAACGGAACCAAAAGTATATACCTTCGTGGTAAGTTCACAGCAAATTGGCAAGATGTAGTAGACACATTTTTGGGAGAAAACTACGATTGGACTGCAAATCAAAATGTTACCTTCTCACTTGTTGCACCAGATGATAACTGGGAGTTCATTGCTGTTGATGAGAATGATATTCCAATAACACCACCTTATCCGGCAGGGGAATGGCATCTTACTGCTGCTAGCACGTGGTTTTCCGGATACTGGTATTATAAAGGAGCAATAGCTGGCACGTTTAATCAAGCTGATCCAAATACTCCACTCGCACCACAGACTGTAACGTTCAAGATTGAAATCTGCCTGAATGGTTCGGGTACAGGGAACCATTATCAGGGCGCCACATTTACTCTCGGCACAACATTTGAAGCCATTCAGAGTTCCAACGAAGCGTCAGACGCTGCCTGGGGCTATAAGTGGGATGGTTTAAACTGGGTAACCTCATAACAGTTAAATAATAGTATAGTCAGGTATATGGGGGACGGGAGTTACTCGTCCCCCAAACAAAATAACACCAACACTTTTCTTCAATCTTTATAATGTAACGCTGTGGAGATAGGTTAAATGCAGTATTTATCCACCAACTTATCCATCAATTATAAAGAATAGCCTCCAATGCAGGTTGTATCAAAGGATGGTGCCGGATGAGAAGGAGAACACTGGGTTCAGTTTCACTAATGATGGGTGTAATGCTGATTGTCAGCAGCTTTATAATGATGTTGCACCCTGGTTCTACCTTCGCCCTTGTTTTTGATGTGGCCGGGGATGATAGTTATCGTCTGCAGGTTGACCCGTCCGGCGAGTCTTTTTTTGATATCAAAAATATGAACCCCGGTGATACAGAGGAAGGTACCTTTATCCTGAAAAATGATGGGACTCAGCCTTTTCATCTCTGGATGGAAATGGAAAAGGTTGATAGCACTTGTGAGCCCGACCTTTATGACCAACTCCAGATGTGGGTAACTTACCGCAACGTTCAGTACTATTTCAAAAGCATGAGTGAATTCAGCGGTATGTATTTGGGCGAATTTCCTGCCGAGGCGAACAGAGACCTTCGTTTTGTAGTGCACCTGGATGGTCCCGGCGCAGGCAATGAGTTCCAAGGGTGTTCACTTACCGTCAGAATAGTCTTCAAAGCCAGATGGGACCTCATATCAGTTGACAGTGTTACACTTACTGTGGAAAAAAGAATCATTGATGAAGACGGTGTTGATATCAGTTTTTTAAGTCCTCATAACGAAGAGTTTTTTACCGTTACTGTAAACGGTGAACCTTTTACCATCAGTACTACTTCACCCGCAGTGCTTACTGGCCTGCCTTCCGGGGACTATACTGTGGTGGAAGAGCTGCCTCTGCAGGATAATTACAGCTATGTTAGTGGAAATGATACAGTCAACATTGCTTCGGGAAGCAGGACGGTGATTATTACCAATAAGTATGTGGAGCCTGTTGAAGATAAAGTAAATCTGATTATAAGGAAAAAGATTACTGATGCAGACGGAAACGATATCAGTAATACAAGTCCTCATAATTCAGAATCCTTTATTGTTACTGTAAACGATATCCCTTATACACTCAGCGTGTTGAGTCCGATAGATATTCGCGGGTTGGAACCGGGAACCTACACGGTCAGGGAGCAGCTGCCGCTGCAACAGGAAGAATACATTTATATCAGCGGCAACGACACTGTCACAATTTCCAGTGGTACCGCCACAGTAATTATCGCCAATGAATACCTGGTGCAAGAAATTGAAGTCCCCCCTGAACCCCCTGGCACACCGGATCTGCCGAAGACCGGCGGAGTGGACCAGTTGTTGCTCTTGCTTGGTCTGATACTTGTATGTTTAGGCCATCTGCTGCGGAGAAACTCAGTTGCAATGAAAAATTAAACTTACAAAGAGCAAAAAAAGCCCCTATCGAATACGGATAGAGGCTTTCCGACTTTAGAGCATTAGGATTTTGGGTTAGTGTCGTTAGTTATGATTTATTTTAGTAAAATTTAATTTATTCTTAGAAGGAGATTCTATTGGAACTGTAGAATATTAAACCTTGATTAGCAATTTTTGCTATATTTGTTTTTGTAACCATTTGATACCGGCAAGTGATTCTGCCATGTACCATGGAGCATCTCCTCTATACTAAACATTCGTTCTGTTGAAGGGATGCGCCTGAGCAAAATAAATAGTCATATTATTTTTAATCAACTACCCCTGAAAAAGGCAAACCCTCCCAAAGGAGGGGACGCAAAGCCCACGGGCCTAAAGCTGTTACAAGCAATGGCGGCCGGGTTGCCGGGATTATTTGTCCCAGCAATTCCGGCCGTTTTACATTTTTCAAAAAAAGACCATTAATTAGCTCAGGGTAGGTAGTACGCAGGCATTTGTTCCATAACCTTTTGTAGTAAGCATCGTCCAGGCAACAACATAGCAAACATCCAGTCGCTCGGAAACCAGGCGGGCGGAGACCCTTAGTTTATCTTGGGTGACTAGAAAAATAGCCAAGAAATTTAAATGAAAAACAAGGAGGAGTTATTTTGGGCAGGAATATTTTGAAGAACAGTACTCAAAGAACTACTTTATTGCTTGCGAGTTTGATTGTGTTAGCAATAATTTTCTCTGGTACGGTTTTCGCCGAAGACAGTTCAGTTTCAAGAATAGCCGGGACGGATCGGTATGAAACTTCTGCCAGGGTGGCTATGTCGGCATTTAGCAGTGCTGATACCGTTATTATTGCCAGAGGGGATGCAGCAGGCAATTATGCTGACGGTTTAGCCGCCAGTGTCCTGGCCGGAGCCATCAAAGCCCCTGTTCTTCTTACCAGCCCAGGATCTCTCCCCGCCTCTATACGCCTGGCAATTACCACACTCGGCGCCACCAAGGCAATTGTTCTTGGCGGCGAGAATGCCGTATCACCCGCAGTGGTCACAGCCCTGCAGGGGCTTGGCCTTGAGGTAAAGAGGCTTGACGGTGCCACCCGCTTTGAGACGGCGGCAAAGATAGCCACCGAGGCCAAAAAGGCCGGAGCTGTTGCAGATTATGCCTTTATAGTCAATGGCTATGCACCTGCGGATTCGCTTGTTGCCGGCCCTGCCTCTTTTAAGAGTAATGTTCCCATACTTCAGGTAACCAGAGACAGAATTCCCGCGGAAACCTTAAACGCCCTCAGCGCACTTGGTATCACAAAAGTATATATAATCGGAGGCAGTGCTGTTATCAGCAATGCCGTGGAGGCTGAACTTGCCAAATCCTATCAGGTAGAGGCACGCTTGTCCGGCCAAAATCGGTTTGAAACCAGCGTTGCTTTTGCTAAAGCAATGTTTCCCGATATACATAATTTCGGTTTGGTACGCGGAGCTGACAACAACCTGGCCGATGCAATAGGGGCCTCTGTTTTCGGTGTACCCATACTTTATGTAGAGCAGAACTTAATTCCGGCATCAGTAAGTACATACATGGACAGTGTTGTTACTCCTGATTCAAGAATAAAGGTTATTGGCGGTGCTGCTGTGGTTAACACATCCGTTCGGGCAGCAGCCCACAGGAAAATCTTTGTTGCCGCCAATGCAACCATTTTTGAAACACCTGGTATCTATGGCCCGGAAGTAGGAACGCAGACAATATCAGGTGACGTTGCGATTAATGCATCGAATGTAACGCTGCAAAATACCATCATTACCGGAGATCTTTATTTGGCAGCCGGAATCGGTGACGGCACCGCCAAATTGAGAAAAGTAACGGTCATGGGCAAAACCTTTATTTCAGGGGGAGGCCCCAATAGTGTTATTTTTGAGGATTCAGAACTCGGTATAGTTGTAACTCAGGAACAGGACAACAGGGCAAGGGTGGTTTTTACCGGAAGTACAGCGGTAGTTAATGTACGTATGCTGGCAGGAGGAATCCTGCAGATTCTTGATAATGAAGGTAATGAACTATTCCGTGTTGGCATTGAAACAAGCAGTCAGGTAGACTTGGAAGGTAACTTTGGTACAGTTACGGTAGAAGCCGAGGGCGCCAATGTAAATCTTGCAAGCGGGAGTATTGAGACCCTTGAGCTTAATTCCAGCGCCACAGTTACCGGTTCAGGAACTATACAGCAAGCCGTAGTTAATGTTTCAGGATCTACAATTCAACAGAGACCCGCTTCTATCCAACTGGCATCCAGTGTCTCTGTCACAGTAGATAATGAATTGGTTACCGAATCGGTTACTATTATAAATGCTAACCTCGAGTCTGCAAAGGCTGCCGCTGCAGCGTTAACAGAATCAACCTACACGGCTGCCAGCTGGTCGGTATTGACTGCCGCGCTGGCCATGCCGGAAACCAGTGGAACTGAGAAGATCGCCAAGACAGTTGCAATCAATGATGCCATCGCAGCCTTGGTTGCTGCAACACCCGCAATACCTTTTGTACCTGGACCAACTATAACCAATGCCACCATAAACCCGACAACGGGAACGTTTGACAAGCAGGTGTTAGAGCAAACTGATGTAACCTCTACCATCACCTGGGGTTCGGCCACAGCAGTTACTGATGTAACGATTGCCACTACTATAGGCACAGAGTCTTATGTAGTAGACGGAAATACTCTGACAATCAAAAAAGAATTCTTAGCTAACCAGGCAGTAGGTGAACTTACACTTACAGTTGTATTTAATGCCGGCTCATCTGCTACACTGACAGTTACAATCAGTGATACAACGGTGGATGCAAACCTGCAGTCAGCGAAGGATGCTGCGGCAGCGTTAACAGAGGCCGACTATACGGCAGCCAGCTGGACGGTATTAACAGATGCGCTGGCTTTGCCTGAGACTGATGACGCAGCGAAGGTAGCGAAGATAACCGCGATTAATGATGCCATAGACGCCCTGGTCACTGTGGTGGATGCAAATCTGCAGTCAGCCAAATCCACAGCCGCGGCGTTAGCAGAGTCAACCTACACGGCAGCCAGCTGGACGGTATTAACAGATGCGCTGGCTTTGCCTGAGACTGATGACGCAGCTAAGGCTGCAAAGACAACCGCGATCATTGATGCCATAGACACCCTGGTCACTGTGGTGGATGCGGACCTGCAGTCAGCCAAATCCGCAGCCGCGGCGTTAACAGAGTCAACCTACACGGCAGCCAGCTGGGCAGTCTTAACAGATGCGCTGGCTTTGCCTGAGACTGATGACGCAGCTAAGGCTGCAAAGACAACCGCGATCAATGATGCCATCGCAGCGCTGGTTGTGCACCCCGACTTAGTAGCAGCGACAGCAGCGGTTGAAGCTGCAGAAACAGCAGCAGCCGGCGACATGTCGACAGTGACACTGGCGAAAGCTGCCAAGACAGCTCTGGACGAAGCCCAGGCGCTGGTGACAGTCTTGACGGACGGCGCTAAGAAGGCCGCTCTGCAAGTCAGGCTGGATGCCATAGCCGCTGAAGTAAATGCCAAGAACGACACGGCTCTGCTGCTGGAACAACTGGCCTTTGTATCCATCAATCCCGATTTTGACAACACAAACCCTGTAGTATGGGACGGAGTGGACTATGTCCATGAAGTAATGAGAATATCCTACAACAGGCCGGTGGCGGGCGACGTCAGGCTTAGCGTGACCGCTCTTGACGGCACACCCTATACCGACCAGAGGTTTGCAGCTGCGACAACGGGCGAGAGGGGCTTTGAATGGTCGTACCGCAACGAAATGGCTGCGATCACGCTTGATCCCTACGCGGTAGACAGTGATATCTTAAATGCCATCTGGTTCTCCGACGATACCATAGTACCGGCCGGAGAAGTGACAATAACCATAGAACTTACAGCAAACGGCATCACGCACAGCATAACACAGACCTACACGGTAACGGCTCAAGACATAATTGACGCCTCCCACCCAGTTTATTCGGAATATACCCTAACCATATCCGGCTCAACTGAAGGTCAACCCGGCGACCCGTTGGAGTTTGATGTGACAGCTCTGGGAGATGGCACCGGCAACAGAAACTACACCGCCTTCTACGACTACTCAGTAACCGGTGGCGAAGGCACCTTGGAGTATAACGATAACGGAATCTGGACACCTATTTCGCTTAGCGGCCAGATTGCTCCCGGGGGTGGGTTTATATTGACTCCCGGTTACAACGAGACGATTCAACTCAGGTTTACCCCGGATGAACAAGGAGCCTATTCGCTTGCTATTTCCTTGGAAACAACAGAGCAGGTATTAGACAGCATCAGCACCCAAATCTATTCAATGAATGTTGATACAGCAAGGATAACAGTAGGCGTCTCTGAGGTTGTAGGACAAAACAGCTTCACGGTAACTGTCCACCGTGCAAACCTGGAAGGCGCTGCAAGCTGGACGCTTTTAGACCTAAATAAGCCGAAGCAGGCCTTTGGTGCTACCTATTCAAGGGGTACGGCTGAAAATACCATGCCGCTGTTCATATTTGATGAAGCAGGCCTGGTAATCGGCCAGTACACCATCGAGTTTTGTGAATACACCAAGGAAATAGTTGCGCTTGCTACAGAGTTCGATCCTGCAGCGAGTATAACTGTTGGCGTGTCTGAACTTGAAGGAGTAAAGAGCTTCACGGTAAAGGTACACGGTGTGAACCTGGAGGGGGCTGCAAGCTGGACCCTTTTAGACCTAAATAAGCCGAAGCAGTCCTTTGGCGCTACCTATTCAAGGGGTACGGTTGGAAATACCATGCCGCTGTACGTATTTGATGCTGCAGGCCTGGTAATCGGCCAGTACACCATTGCATACAGGGAATACACCCAGGAAATAGTCTTCCTTGCCACAGAGTTCGATCCTGCAGCGAGCATAACTGTGGGCGTGTCTGAACTTGAAGGAGTAAAAAGCTTCACGGTAACGGTACACGGTGTAAACATGGATGGGGCTGCAAGCTGGACCCTTTTAGACCAAAGTAAACCGAAGCAGTCCTTTGATGCTACCTATTCAAGGGGTACACTCGAAGAAACCATGCCGCTGTTCATATTCGATGCAGCAGGCTTGGTAATCGGCCAGTTCACCATCGCATACAGGGAATACACAAAGGAAATAGTCTTCCTGAACATTGGCGAACTCTATGATGTCACCTTTACAGTAACAGACGGAGTGGACCCTCTGGAGGGCGCCTTGGTTGAGATTAGCGGTGTGCCGGCAGAAACAACAGGAAGTGACGGAAAAGTCTCCTTTGCCCTGCGAAATGCTGATTATTCTTATACAATTACAAAATCAGGACATCAGACAGCAACCGGCACGGTGACGGTGGCAGATGAGGACAAAGACCTGGCTGTAACTTTGCCCGCTATATACACAGTGACCTTCACAGTAACTTGTGGTGATGATGCCATTGTAGGAGCGAGCATAAATATTGCTGATACAACGTTAACAACCGATGCCGAAGGTAAAGCAGAAATAACTCTTGTCAATGATACCTATGAATACACAGTAACAGCCCTGGGATATAACACGGTTACAAACTCTGTCACAATCAACAACGCAATCGTGGAGGAAGTCGTTGCATTGACGATGACTGAATACACCGTGATATTTACAGTGACAGACGGCGTTAATCCTGTCGCGCAGGCAGTTATTGATATTCAGGGTGAGGCTAAAGAAACTGATGCAACCGGAACGGCAACCTTTAACCTGACTAATGACAGTTATGATTACACCGTCAGCAAAGCGGGTTATGTTGAGGATTCAGGGAGCTTCACTGTAACTAATGCGGATAAAACTATCTCAGTTACCTTAATCGACGAAGACACAGTACCACATCAAGTGGAATTCACCATAACATATGGGGGTACCCCCATTACAGGTGCATCCGTACAGATTGACGGTGATACTTTAACTACAGACTCCAACGGCAAAGCTGTTATCTCACTGGTAAACGAAAACTACCCCTACACAGTGACCGCTCTGGGATATAACGGGGAGTCAGGCTTTGTCGAAGTCAGTAACGCAGCAAAACAAATAAATATTTCGCTGACACAAGCCGAATATGCTGTAACATTTGTCATAAAAGATGAAGACTCGCAGCTTCTGGCAGGCGCAGAAGTCGTAGTAACCGGCAAGCTGGCGCAGACAACCGGCGCTGATGGAACAGTAGTGTTCAACCTGACCAATGGCAGCTACCAGTACACTGTCAGTAAGGAAGGCTACCTTGATTTCTCAAGAACCTTTACTGTGTCGAACGAGGCCAGGACATTTAACGTTACCCTCGTTGACAAAAATTCAGTGCCCCATGCAGTAACATTTACAGTTACTGACGGCGTCAACCCAATATCAGGTGCCGTAATTGATATCTTGGGCGAGGAAAAAGTAACCGATGGAAACGGTACTGCAGTATTTGACCTTGTCAATGGACCTTATCCCTACACAGTTACCGCCACAGGGCATAAACCGGAAAGCGGAGAAATTACAGTGGCGAATGATGTAGTAGCAGAAGATGTTGCGTTAACTCCGATCTATGCTGTGACGTTTACTGTGTCAGAAACAGATGAATCCCCGCTGCTTGGTGCAATAGTTACTATTGGCCTCGAAAGCAAGACAACAAATGAGCAGGGTACAGCAGTCTTTGTTTTGGAAGACGGCAACTACAACTACACCGTATCAAAGCACGGTTATGATACAGAAACAGGAAGCTTTACCGTATCGGGCTCATCTGTCGACATCGCAGTAAGCCTTAATGAAACTAAATACACAGCCACTTTTACGGTAGTAGAAGGCTCACTACCAATTAGTGGGGCAAATGTGGTAATAGGGGCTACGACGAAAACTACAAATGAAGACGGAATTGCGGAGTTTGAGCTGATAAACGGTACTTACAGCTACACAGTCACAGCATTTGGCTTTAACACAAAGACCGGTAGTGTCACCGTATCGTACGCAGGTATTACGGAAGATGTAGCCATGAAAAGGCCGTCTGCAGTAGTCAGCGTAACAACTGACGTGGTTCTTAGTGTTACTACTTATCATGTAACAGTTCACTCTACAGATCTGGAAGGCGCCTACAATTGGACAATACGAGAAGCAACAGAACAAAAGAAGTGGCTTGGTGAGAGCTATTCGAGGGCTACGGAACTCGATTCAATGACGCTGTTCATATTCAATTCCGCCGGAGATGTCATAGCAACATATCAGATTTCATCAAGAACTTATACCAATGAGGACGTAGTACTGACTGTTACCTTCTAACCGGGGAATCTAAAGCTCTATGTGAGTGGCTGTATTGCCTTGTTATGATACAGCCACTCATCTCAAACTGAAAGATAGTTTATGTTTTAATAAATCTTAACTTTTGGAGGTGATTCACACCCGTACACAGATTTATGTTATATAACTAGTTGAAATCTATTATACTAGAGGGAGGTAATTTAAGTGAATAGGTCAAAAATCCCAAGGATCCTGGCGGTGCTGCTGATACTCATCATGGTTTTATCGACATTCGCAGTAGTACATGCTGCGCCGGGCCAGATACCTGACACCTTTATCATCATAGGCAACCGCATGATAGACTTTCAGGCTTATTGGATGCAAGATTTGAATACAACGTCCAGAGCCACCCTTGTTGCCCGGGTTTTGAATCAATTGCTAGACGAAGGGATCGAAGGGACGGTTCCGGTCTACTGGAGGCTTAACCCGGGAGAACCGTTGGAAGACCTTCGGGATAACTTGCGAGAACTCACACAGTCAGAAGGAGATGCAGTAATTGCAGGTGTTCTCGTAATACTCCCGCAGCAGCCTTTTGCGTTAACAGCTGTCCAGGCAGAAGGCATGGACAAAATCAAAGTTTATTTCAGCGAAGACATAATTGAAAATCCACTCATTGACCCAGAGTACTTTGATGTAAAGATAGGAACCACAGTCATACCCGTATCTACACTAGCCAAATCAGGCAGATTAGCAACCTTAACACTTGATACAACCGGTTTAAGCGCAACCGGACGGCTAACTGTAAATGGTGTAAATTCAGATGCGTCGGCAGTCTCGGATATAACCGGGCTCAACAACGCTCTGGCGGATTCAAAGGTAAAGCTTATCTATCTGACCGCCGGAACATATGCCGGTGCAAATGTTCCCACAGATCAATACACAATATTCTATAACAAAACGCAAACTTCTGTCAGGGTACAAGATGCTACCGCCATTTCCGTCGCATTGGCAGTAAATGCCATTGAGGTAGTAAATATTGAAAATACTCTGAATAACTTTGAATTCATACTAAATGATGTCGTTCCCATAAGTGCAGCTAGCACACTTAATGCCTTGGCACCGACACCCAGGGCGAAGGTTATATTCCCTCTCGGACAGACGAATATGAATCTGCTCACACAGGGGACCAACATCGACCTCCTGGCAAAAGAAGGTTTCATAGCTGCCGAGGACTTCGGTGTCGTGGACAGTGAACTCTACAAAGGCTACTCTGTAGGCTTCAGCCTTGAAGACGGAGCCAAGGGTAGTGACGTAGCCGGAATCACCGTCGCCCTGTATAAAGGAGCATCTCTTTTAGCAACCAACACTGCAGATGTTGGCAGGATAAATACCACCTATGCCGATGCCACACAACTGTCATCTCCGTTTGTAGTCTCAGGCGACTATGTATCCTCAACCTGGGGCGCAACCGATTGGCTTGGCAGCACAAGCGATGTTCCCGACAAAGCGGTCATCACTGCCACGTTCAAAAACGGTTCAGAGGCAACCGCTGAAAACACAACTTTGACCGGTAATCCGGCCGACATTGTGCCTGTTACCAATACTACCAAAGTAGCATATTACGATACTATACAGGCTGCCATTGACGACGCAGATGCCGGTGATACCATTGTAGTCAGATCGGGCACCTATGTCGAAAACATTTTGGTAAACGAAAGTGTCACATTAAGAGCAAACGGCGATGTAACCATCCAGGATGTGGCAACTCCTGCCGCTTGGACAGGTCAGGGAGGCACAAACAACCCGGATAGGATGCCTGTGATTTTCATTACCGCAGATGGAGCAAAAGTCGAAGGATTTAAAATCCGGGACTACAAGAAAGTAGGATATGTATTCTCTGTAGTAAGAGTTGAGGCAGACAATGTGATAGTTGAAGGACTGGATTTTGATACCCAGTTCGGTGCAGTAAGTCCGGCACAATTTGAAGAAATTGTTGTGGCAAAAGGCAATAATGTAACAATCAAGGGTAACACAATTAACAGAGACCCCTTACCTAATATTTCTCCTGCAGCTATTAAAATTGAGAGGGAGATTAATCCGGGAGATATCGTTGGCGATGTTCTTATTGAAGGCAACGTTATAACCGGAGGTCCCATTGCAATTCGCTTAGGTGCAGGTGCTACGATAGAGGTTAAAAACAACACGATTGACCAAGCCTGGCAAGATGGTATCTGGGTAGTGCCTGCTGACACTACCGGTAGCTTGATATTTACAGGTAACGTGGTCACGAACAACAACAGAAGCGGAGAAGCAGGTGTTACTGCCCTTAAGGTAACCAGCAAACCCACATCCATCAATGATAAGACCGATACGTTAGAAATGCGGGATGCCGTCCTTACTGCTAACCCTGGCTTTAGCGCAATACTGCTGCAGTGGATGGGACCTGTGTACAATCCCGCACAGGATGCCTTCTTTAACACCATCCAGGCTGCCATCGATGCAGCTGCAGACGGTGACACCATTGAGATTGCTGCAGGAACGTATGATGAAACCGTTGATGTTAATAAGTCGTTGATACTACTTGGTGCCAACGCCGGTGTAGATGCCAATGATGGGGATCGCGGTGCTGAGACCACACTCACAAAGCGTTTGACCATCAGAGGTAACAATACAATTACTGTTGATGGCTTCAAATTCTTCAACAATACTCTGGGTGTTAACAACCAGACTGCTGTTGCTGTCAATGGCGCTGGCGAATACACTGTTATCAACTCTGTCTTTGAGAGGAATAACGGTGCTAGCAATGAAGAGTTGTCAGCTGAGGGAGCATTGGCAATTAGAGGTATTGAAATATCTGCTGCTTCTTCCGGCAGCATCCTCATTGCCAACAACCTGTTTACAGGTGCAGCAACCAACGTATGGCGCAACTCCAGTTGGAACTCAGCTATCTACCTGAACGGCAGTGCATTGCTAACCGTTATCCAGGATAACGTCTTCGCTGTAACCAGAACCGCGTTAAACCTGGACGACTTCTCTAATGCAGTTACCGTTACAGGAAACGACTTTACCGGTTATGCCACACACATTTCCTTTGGTGGCACTACACCTACCGCTGGAAGTTACACCATTTCTGGTAACAATTTCGGACCGGCGGGAACGGTCTTCAACCTGAGCAATGTTAACGCCAACTTCCGCTTGGATGCCACTAATAATACCTATAGCGGTAAGGTTCCTGCTGCCATGACCATGGACGAACTCTTCGCTCTGGAGAGCACCTTATGGCATAAAGGCAAGAGTAACCGGAACGGCTTCGTCCGCATTCTGGATGGCCACGTCTTCGTAACCACTGAGAGCGGTACCCTGGCACAGGCCATTGCAGTGGCCGATGCAGGAGACACCGTTAACGTGGCTGAAGGCCAATATACCCTGGCCAGCACGGTAAGCGTAAGCAAAGCTAACCTTACTATCGCCGGTTCGGGTAGTGATAAGACGGTCTTTAATGTAACTGCAACCCAGCCAAGCGGATATGTATTTGCCCTGACCGGTGCTGGTGTAACGTTGCAGGATATCCAGATTAATAAGACCGACAAGGCCAACCAAAACCTGGTTCACATCAACGCCAATAACGTTACGGTTAAAAACAACCTGATTAAAGGCCAATACGTGTTAGGCGAAGGCGAAGTAAGCCGAGCAATGGAAATATCTACAAGCAGTGGATTACTGATCGAAGGCAATACTATTGAGGCTCTGCGGCAGCCGGCCTACATCAACCCCAACACCACCGGTTTGATTAAGAATAACTATGTGGTCGGGACACGCGGCTGGGTTGTAGATCAGGCGCTAGTTGAATTTGAAGGCAACACCTGGTCTGGTAACGCTGTGGATATCGCCCTCCTTGCAGGCACAACATCCGATTCACCTTATTACGACCTGGGTGCTTTAAAGGCTGCTAACAACAACGCCAACATTGAGGACCAGAGGGTCGACACAATGAACATACACGTCAAAGCTGGTTCTGTTGATGGCACCGGCAGCCCTGCTAAGCCCTTTGGCACTATCCAGGCAGGTGTAGCTGCTGTTGAAGAAGGTGGTACAGTATACGTCGCAGCGGGCACTTACGAAGAACAGATTACTATTGCAAAATCAGTGACGTTACTGGGTGCCCAGACAGGTGTTCAACCTGTAGCTGGTGGGAGGCTTGGCGGAGAGAGCATCCTGAAGGGACAATATGTTGTTACTATTATGTCCGATGATGTTACTCTTGACGGGTTTGAGGTAACTGAATTTTACTACGGGATTAATACCCGTGGGGATGATGCAGCACATAGGAAGAACATTACAATAACTAACAACTATATTCATTCTACCGGTGTACACTTTGGAATCGCATTTGGCGAGTATCTTGGAGACACTGCCGGAAGCTCAGAAGATGCGCTGTTTGAGAATATAACCGTAGCAAATAACTACTTTAACGTAAGCCGTGTCAATAATGCTGTTGGCATACGCTTCTCAAACCATTATAACTTCATAACATTTAAAGACGTAACAATGACAGGTAACTTCTTTAAAACAGACTCAATGGGCATATTCAGCGGTTCTGCAACTGATAAGTATAAGTTTGAGAATCCTGTCATTAGTAACAACATCTTTAAAGAAAACACTACTGGTATAAACCTGGGGAACATGTATAATGCCACATTTAGCGAAAACCTGTTTGACGGCAACCGTTATATGGGGGCGCAGATTGGCATCCTCGGTGGAACTGTAGCTGACAACGTATTCAGGAATACAGGACCCTCAATCTACTGGCCATTTGGTGATATCTACTACCCTTCCTATGGTTTGTTCTTTTGGGGTACACAACATGCTTTCCAGGTTGGATCTAATAACGTTGATGTACTACGTAACGAGTTCTACTTTAACAACTTCGAGCCAGAGAAAGAGAACGGTGCAAGGGTGAGCATCAGCTGTGATGCAAGCACAATTAGATTCCGCGATAACAAATTCATCAATCAGGGAGTCTTGACTGATGCAGTGGCACTAGTCAATGATGCGCCTGATATGCTTGACGCCACCCTCAACTGGTGGGGTACCGCAAGTGCGACTGAAATCGATGCCCTGGTATCCGGTGACGTAGAGTACAGCCCCTGGTACACTGAAGAGTCAATGGAAAATCTGGCCTACCTGCCGGTGCAAAATACAACTACAGGCAGGTACTATCTAACTATTCAGGGTGCTGTAGATGCTGCAAGCGCAAATGATACTATAGAAGTGGCAGCTGGTACCTATAAGGGTCATGTAACCATCGACAAACAACTAACTCTTAAGGGTGCTAAATACGGAGTTGATGCACGTAGTCGCAGCGGAGATGAGACTGAAATAATCGGTAGCTTCACCGTAAGTGCCGCGGTAGCAAATGTAACCATTGATGGCTTCAAGTTCCAAGCTTTCGGTGGTGATAATCCCTACGGTATCGGCGGACCCTATCATACTGGTCTAGTAGTCAACTCCGATGTTGCTACGGTAGAGAACAATATCTTTGTCGCAGCAGAAAGCATGGATGGGCCATTTGCCAGTATGGTAAATATCAATGGCAACGATTTAACGTTTAAATTTAACACCGTTCAACAAGTAATTCATATTCAATCAGAACCTAACGCTGCATACATCACGATTAACAACGGGGGCTATGGTATAATCAGTGACAACGATTTCACCGGTGCTCTTGGAATTGGTGTTAATGCAGATGCTAGTGTAACTGTAACAAATAATACTGTTAAAAATGCAGTTAAAGAAGGCATCTGGTTCTGGCCGGTGGCAGATTCTGCAGCTCTAACTATTACAGGCAATACAGTACTAGATTATAATGCTGGTGAGCATGATGGAATGACCGCCTTAAAGGTCGTCAGCAAGCCTTACTCTATCAACGGGAAAATAGCCACATTTGATATGCTTGAAGCCCTTGTTGATGATAACCCCAGCATCGATTCTGTTTACCTTCAGTGGATTAAGCCTGTGCACAACACAAATAGCGACGGCTTCTATGACTCTATCCAGGCTGCCATTAATGCGGCAACCGCAGGCGACACTATAACAGTAGCAGCTGGAACATACCGTGAGAACATGGCATCGTGGAAAGACATGGAGATTACGAAGTCTCTCACTCTTAAGGGTGCCGGTTCCGGACAAACAATTATTGAGTTGACCGAAGGCAAGACGAATGGCGTGGAAATAAGGGGTTCCAACCTCTCGGTAACCATTGAGGGTATCACCTTCACCAAACGTCCCGATGCCGCCTATGCCAGCAACTTTGGTCTGCGTATTGCCGAGACGACAAGCTCCTTTACCAGCCTTGTTCTCCGGGATGTTGAGGTGGCATATGCAAATGCGACTAATATTTTCCTCGGTGACAAAGGCACTTTCAGTAGTGTCACCCTGGAAGATGTTTACAGCCACCATGCTGGAACATGGGGCTTCCTGAGCAGTGGTACGCTGAGTCAGATGACTGTCACTGACAGCAGGTTTGAATACAGCGGACAGGTTGGTCCAGGCCACGGTAACGGATTCGATTTAACGGGAGTATCTAGCAACATTACCGTTACTGGTGGTAGCTTCAGTTATAATACGCAAGCAGGTATTAACATGCGAAACGTTTCAAACTCTACCTTTAAGGATCTATCAGCAAATAATAATAATAAGTTTGGAATTAAGATAGATCAATGGGGGGTAGGTAAAACACATGGTATTGAATTTGAAAACGTTATCGCTATGAACAATGCTATGGATGGCATCTCTATACAACCTGAAACAGAAGATGCCATTAAGAATGTATTTATTACGGGTTCAATTCTAACAAATAACGGTCGTAACGGTTTAAACCTGGTTTACATCTATACTGGCTCGAATAATCCAGAGATGAAAAATATTACTATCACTAATTCCAACATTTCTGGAAATGGAAGCCATGGTGTACAGGTTTGGTCATGGTGGGTTGCGATGCCGATAACCGAAACCTTTACTGCAACCCACAACTGGTGGGGTGTTAGTGACGCAGCAGGAGTAGCAGCCAAGAGCAGCAGCAACATCACCGTCAACCCTTGGTATGTGGATAAAGAAATGACTACACTTTCTACTGATGTAGCACTTGCTGCAGTGAAGGCAGCTATCGACGAAGCGGATATGCAAGATGTACTGAGAGAGTATGAAATAGTTTTGGAAATCAGCTTTACGACCTATGATACTCTGTACGAACCAGGAAAACTGCGTGTTGCTTCCGCGGTCTTAAATGGAAAAGATCAGTTTACAACCATTGAGGACTTGCAGGGGGTATATAATGCAGCGGTAGAATTGCAGCGGCTGTTGAATCCAATCAACATTGCAGCAAATTCTGCAGCGATGCAAACAGCCCTGGATGCAAATGGGGAAGATCTTGGCCTTACCATGGATGTTTACGATACATGGACCGACCACTATAAGTTGATAGTGGCAGGACATGTACTTACAAACAGGCCGTTCTTCGGCTATGCAGATGCAGGAGCTTTAGCAAATAAGTTCGATGCAAAAGTAAATGAACTGTCGGCTGAAGCAAATACTGTAGTGGCTGTTAACTCGGCGACGGATGCAGTAGTATTAAGAGGCGTACTTGAAGCCAGTGCTTCGGTGTTGGGCTTAAGTATTGATGATCCGTCAGACTACTATAGTTTGCCCGAAGCATACAAAAATGCGGTAGCTCAAACGGTACTTAACGGTAAACCGTTTGCCAATGCAGCAGCTGTTGCTTCCGCCTTTGACGCTGCGGTGGCGGCTGAAAAGGCAGAAGCCGATGCTGTAAATGCAGTGAACGATGCAGCAGCAGAAGACATGAGAGCAGTACTGGAAGCTAATGCCGGAGGACTGGGACTCGATTTGGCTGACTACAATAACTTGCTCGAATACTATAAAGATGTTGTGGCCGGTCAGGTATTTGATGCAAAAACCTATGATGACGCTATTGCAATAAGGAATGCTTTTGCTGGAGCAGTAGCAGCAGTGAAAGCTGAATCAGACGCAGTGAAGGCTATAAATAATGCTTCAGACGTAAGTGCCATGCAAGCAGCATTTGATGCAGCAGCTCTTGGACTTGACCTGACAGATTACAACGGTCTGTTAGCTTACTACCAGGATGCAGTTGCAGTTGATATGATGGGCACATACGCTAACAAATCTGAGGTTGAGAGTGCTTTTAATGCGGCAGTGGCAGCCCACAAGGTAGTATCAGACGCTGTTAAGGCTGTAAATGCAGCGTCGACCACTTCCGCGATGCGGTCAGCGCTGGAAGGCAACGCAGCCGCCCTGGGGTTGGATCTGACGGACTACGATACGCTGGACAGCACGCGTAAGAATATGGTTGCATCCAGTCTAATTGAGAGCCGGCCATATGCCAGCGCACTGGAGGTAAAAGCCCTATTTGACGCAGCGGCATCAGCTGCCATGCAGTAAAAAAACAATGCAGTAAGCTTTGACGCAGGTATAGGCCTGTAAAGCGGTAACAAAAGAGCCCTTCGGGAACCGGTGGTACCAGCCTGAAGGGCTCTCTTTTCTTACCTCAGGTTATTAGCCGTGGTAGGACTGTATATCAACACCAAAGTTAAATAAATTTGTAGAATATAAAGGAAATCTGTAATTCTAAGTGGAATTTATTAGGCAATATCTCTAAAATTTTATTACAGGGGGCGTTTTTGAAACAATGACAAGAAAGTACCTACAAGTAATAGTATTTTTTCTTTGCTTATTTTTACTTAGCGGTGTTGTTTTATCCGCAGGAGAGGACATAACCAGGATTTCAGGTGCCAATAGGTACGAAACTTCGGTAAAAGTCGCCAAAGAAAAATATACGCAGGCTGAGACGGTAATAATTGCCCGGGGTGATGAGGCGGGCGGTTATGCTGACGGGTTAGCGGCAAGCATGCTGGCTGGTGTGCTTGATGCCCCGATTTTGCTAACCAGTCCCACTGCTCTGCCTGCTAGTGTTGCTCAGGCGCTGACAGACTTTGGCACAAAAAAGGTATTCGTTCTGGGGGGAGAGATGGCGGTTTCTGCAGCAGTGGAAAACTCTCTGAAAGCGAGAGGTCTGCAGGTGGAAAGAATTACAGGGGCAAGCCGTTTTGAAACGGCGGTTAATATCGCCACAAGAGCTAAAAGTTTAGGAGCAATAGCTGATTATGCATTTATAGTAAGTGGGTTTGCCCCTGCTGATTCACTGGTAGCGGGTTCAGCTGCATTTAAAGGCAAGGTGCCTATCCTGCTTGTTTCTCAGGCAGGTATCCCCGAAGTGACAAGAAATGCTCTCAGCAGTCTGGGAATCAAAAAAGTGTATATTGTAGGAGGTACCGGTGTGGTCAGTGCGGCTGTAGCCGGGGAACTTGGTACGATGGTTACGGTGGAGTCCAGGCTGGCAGGGACTGACCGCTACGCCACCAGTGTTGCTTTTGCTAGAGCGCTGTTCCTGGGCCAGAGCGACGTGGGCTTGGTGCGCGGTGCTAACGCCAACCTGGCGGATGCTATTGGCGCATCAGTGTTTGGCCGGCCGATGCTATATGTTACAGCTACCGATATCCCTGCTGTCGTCAGCAGTTATCTCGAAGAAATATTGACGGCTGAATCGAGAGTGGCGGTAGTCGGCGGGGAAAGCGCGGTTGGTAATATTGTAATTGAAACTGCACGGAATAAAATACTCGAGAGTAATGGTGCCCCAACCACTCCATCCACACCACCGTCTGTTCCATCCACGCCGCCTGGCACTGCTGCCGGAACTATTACAGTTTCTGTAGGGGTTTCAGAAGTGCCGGGCTTCGATTTTAAGATTTATACTATAACTGTTCATGCTATGGATGTCGAAAACGGGCATCAGTGGACACTACTTGATCCCGAAAGGGCAAAACAAAACGTGGGAGACATATTTGCCAGGGCAAGTTCTGAGAATAAAATAAATTTGTATGTATTTGATGCATTGGGGGATGTTGTAAAGACTTTTGAGATAGAATCTAGAAACTATGATAATGAGGAACTGGAATAAAAGAATGTTATATGCTGTTAAGTAAAGCAAAAGAAGGCAGAAATATTTCTGCCTTCTTTTGCTGCTTGCGATTTTAAGGTACCGGGTACCGCCCGATTTTCACTGCAGAATTTGCCTTGCTGCATCTGCAGCTTAGAAATGAAGATATGGGAAAACCAGAGCGGCTAAAGCACGAGTTGTCAGGTTATTGGAGTTCACCGCTTAGTCTGGTGTGGCTGCGCCCTTATAGCCACGGCAGGATATTTTTTTGGGCTTGCAGCCGAACATATGTATCAATATAATGGAATAAAATGTAATTACAGTATAGATGTTAAGTGTTTTTGATTATGG
>Ga0048257_100495_pt1 | contig 22374 bp, 19 predicted proteins | sample SubbioWold_Dec13_FD_54351 | JGI IMG/M metagenome (GOLD analysis project Ga0048257, IMG submission 54351) | Serpentinite rock and fluid subsurface biosphere microbial communities from McLaughlin Reserve, California, USA - CSWold_Dec13... | ecosystem: Environmental > Terrestrial > Deep subsurface >...
CCATGGTCGGTACCTGCGTCGTGTTCGGGACCCAAATCGTCCTGGATCACTTTAACAGAGCGGTTCTCCCGCCTGAACCACTGCGTGCAGTGGTGGTCGAACGCCTGGACGACCAACTGGTGCGGTGCGACATTCTTGGTGCCAGCCTCACTCTGAATGTCCCTGATAACATGGACAACCTTTGGACGGAGATCGAGGACGCTCCCAGAGCATCGCTGCCGGTACGGCAGTTCAACTAATGTTTTACACCGGCTGGGTGTCCCTGCTATAATAGCGTGGGGTGTTATGCAGATGAGCAGGGAACAGAGTCGCATTCGTAATTTTTGTATCATCGCCCATATCGACCATGGTAAATCCACTTTGGCGGATCGCCTTTTGGAGCATACTGGGGCGCTTTCGGCGCGCGAGATGCAGGAACAGGTGTTAGACAGCATGGATCTGGAGCGCGAACGGGGCATCACCATCAAGCTCCGGGCCGTTAGAATTATTCACAAGGCCGCAGACGGTCAGGAGTACCAGTTGAACCTGATCGACACTCCCGGCCACGTTGACTTTTCCTACGAGGTCTCGCGGAGTCTGGCCGCATGCGAGGGCGCACTGCTTGTAGTTGATGCCAGTCAGGGCATCGAGGCCCAGACCTTGGCCAATGTGTATCTTGCCTTAGATCACAACCTGGAGATCATTCCGGTGATCAATAAAATTGACTTGCCTTCCGCTAATCCCGACGAGGCCTGTGCCGAACTGGAGGACGTGATCGGTCTGGACGGTTCCACGGCCATCCGGGCCTCGGCGAAGACCGGCGAAGGCATTGATGCCATTCTAAACCGTATTGTCAGTGATGTCCCGGCACCGACCGGGGATCTCGAAGCCCCCCTGCGGGCCCTCATTTTTGACTCCCACTACGATGCATACCGAGGCGTCATCGCCTATATTCGGGTCATGGAAGGAAGCCTTCGGGAAGGCCAGCGGATCCGCATGATGGCTGGTTCCAAGGAGTTTGAGGTGGCCGAACTGGGCATTTTCCGTCCGGCACCGACTGCGGTGCAGGAGCTGAAGGCTGGAGAGGTCGGTTTTGTCGCGTCAGCGGTCAAGAATGTTAAGGACTGCCGCGTGGGCGACACCATCACCGATGCCGGAAGGTCGGCGACGACACCCTTGCCCGGCTACCGCAAGGCGAAGCCGATGGTGTACTGCGGCCTTTTCCCGGTTGAACCGGGCGACTTTGACCGCCTCCGGGAGGCGCTGGACAAGCTTTCTTTAAACGATGCCTCCCTGATCTGGGAGCCGGAGACCTCGGTCGCTCTGGGGTTTGGTTTCCGGTGCGGCTTCCTCGGGCTATTACATATGGAAATAGTGCAGGAGCGGCTGGAACGGGAATACGGACTGGAACTGGTGACCACTGCCCCCAGTGTACTTTACCGAGTGACTAAGCTAGACGGGGAGATTGAGGAAATCCAGAATCCCTCTCAGATGCCCGGAGCCGGACTGATCGAAAAGATGGAAGAGCCTTTTGTAAAGGCTAACATAATGATGCCCAAGGATTTTGTCGGTCCGGTGATGGAGCTGTGTCAGGACCGGCGCGGCAACTTCATTAACATGGAGTACATCAGTACCCAGCGCGTGTTGATCACCTACGAGATGCCCCTGTCCGAGATCATCTTCGACTTCTTCGACCGGCTGAAGTCCTCTACACGGGGATATGCCTCCCTGGACTACGAAGTGGTCGGGTACCGCCAGGCCGACTTGGTCCGGTTAGATATCCTGGTGGCGAATGAAGCGATGGATGCCCTGTCCCTAATCGTACACAAAGACCGAGCCTTCCACCGGGGGAAGGCCATCGTGGAGCGCCTGCGCGGCCTGATTCCGAGACACATGTTTGAGATTCCGATCCAGGCCGCCATCGGGCAGCGGATCATTGCCCGGGAGAGCATCAAGGCTCTACGCAAGAACGTCTTAGCCAAGTGCTACGGCGGTGACATCTCCCGGAAGCGTAAGCTGTTGGAGAAACAAAAGGAAGGCAAGCGGCGGATGAAACAGGTCGGAGACGTGGAAATCCCGCAGGAAGCCTTCATGAGCGTACTCAGCATCGGAGACGAGAAGTAGTGAGCTGGGGCCTTTACGTGCATGTACCATTCTGCTTGGGCAAGTGCGCCTACTGTGATTTTGTTTCTTATCCCTTTGTCCAAGCCGAAGCCGGACGCTACCTTTGGGCGCTGCGCCGTGAAATGGAACTGTGCCCCGCGACCGGAGAGTTGCCGCTGACAGCGCCGGACACCGTTTTCATCGGTGGCGGAACCCCCACGATCATGCCCGGCAAGTGCCTGGCCGACCTGATTCGCGATCTGGCCGCACGCTTCCGTTGGCCGGAGTCGGCCGAGGTCACTATCGAGGCTAACCCCGGTACCATCGATCGGTTGAAACTGGCCGGACTGCGTACCGCCGGGGTGAACCGGCTGAGCATCGGGATGCAGGCCGCATATCCGCAAACCCTGGCCACTCTGGGGCGCCGCCACACCTACGCAGACGTGATCGAGTCCGTACAGGCCGCCCGGGATACCGGTTTTACGAACCTCAACTTGGACCTGATCTTCGGTGTACCCGGCCAGACGCTGGACGAATGGCGCGCCACCATTGCCTTGGCCTGTTCCTTGGAACCCGAGCATATCGCTGCCTACAGCCTGGAAATCCCGGAGGGGACCAGGCTTTTTCAGTTGGTGGAACGAAGCGAGCTGGAGCCCTGTCCCGAAGAAACGGAGCTGGAGATGTACCAGTTGCTCCGACAGAACTTGGCCAGGCATGGTTACCGACAGTACGAGATCTCCAACTTCGCACGGCCGGGCCATAAGTGCCGGCACAACCTCCGCTACTGGCACAATGGGAACTACCTCGGGCTGGGACCGGCCGCCCATTCCCACTTCAACGGGCACCGCTGGTCTAACCACTCCGAAATCGAGCGCTATGTCACCGCTCTGGATGCCGGTGAGTTCCCCCTGGCCGAAGATGAGCAGCTGGACCGGCGCACTCAGATGGCGGAGACAATGTTCATGGGACTAAGGCTTAAGTGGGGCGTGAACCTGCTAGCCTTCAGGGAACGCTTTGGGGTGAACACCTCCGAACTCTACAGCGGCGAAATCGACCGCCTCTTAAGGCTTGGTCTCATCGAAATCGCCGACGATCACCTGCGCCTGACCGAGGTCGGACTTCCGGTGGCGAACATTGTCTTCGCCGAGTTTCTCTAGACCAACGACAACTTCACGACCAGCGCTGGGAATACTGTTACCATAGGCAGGGAGCACGGGACAGGTCAGTTTTCCAACCGTCCCGCAACCAACAACCTTGTTGACAAATCCAGGGTGCAGTGCTATCTTATTTTTAGAGTTAGCACTCACCTCGTGAGAGTGCTAATAGAGGGGGCGAGACCCTGTGACTCTAGATGAACGCAAGAAGCGCATTCTCTGGGCCATCATTCAGGATTACATCGCCACCGCCGAGCCTGTGGGATCACGCACACTGGCTCGAAAATACAAATTGGGTGTCAGTCCGGCGACGGTACGTAATGAAATGGCTGACCTTGAGGAAATGGGCTTTCTGGAACAGCCCCATACTTCGGCGGGGCGTGTGCCTTCGCACCGGGGATACCGCTTCTATGTGGATCACCTGATGCAGCCGGAGAAACTGCAGGATAGCGAGAAAGAACTGGTCAGGGTTAGCTTTGAGACCAAGGTGAAGATGATCTCTGAGGTCATTCAGCGCACCGGTCAGCTGCTCACACAGCTGTCCAGTTACACGGCGATGGTTGTTTCGCCGTGCGCCAGCCGCACCCGTCTGCGCCACATCCAGCTAGTTCCGATGAGCCGGGGTCAGGCGATGCTCCTGGTCGTTCTGGAGCCTGGGATCGTTCAGCATCGGATGATGGAGTTGCCGCCGGATCTGACGGTGGGAGACCTGGAGATGATCTCTCGGGTAGTAAATGAGAAGATCAAAGGCTCGCAGATGTCGGACCTGAAGCTGACGATTATCCGCGAGATTTACGCCGAACTGTTGCGCCACAAGAGCCTGGTGGCCATGATGATGGACCTCATTGAGGATAGCAGTCGGTCTAAAGAGGACAGAATTTACCTGGGGGGCATCTTCAACATTCTCAATGAACCCGAGTTTAACAATGTCGAGCGGGTTAAGACCCTGCTCGGGATTCTGGAACAGGAAGAGTTGATTTGCAACATCCTGAACGATCAGGATCAGCCTGGGGTGAATGTCCGGATCGGTTCGGAGATCAGCTGTGAAGATATCAAGGACTGTAGCATGATTGGCGCCAACTACGAGGTCGACGGTCAGCGCATCGGTTCCATTGCTGTTTTGGGGCCCACCCGGATGCAGTATGCGAAGGCGATCAGTGTGGTGGAATACCTCACTGCGAACTTAAACGAAATTATGTCTAAGATGTACCGTTCCTAAGGAGGATTTTATTTTGAGTCTCAAGCAACAGGCCGCACATGGGGCGGATGTTAATGAAAAGATGGGCGCTCTGATCACCAACGCCGCCGCCGTGCGGGCGATCGCGGCAGCGGTAGAAGGCACCCTCGGCCCCAAAGGGCTGGACACCATGCTGGTGGACCGGTTCGGGGACGTAATCATTACCAACGACGGGGTGACCATCCTGACGCGGATGGAGGCCACCCACCCGGCGGCCCGAATGGTAATCAACATCGCCAAGGCACAGGAAGAGGAAGTCGGAGACGGCACGACTACGGCTACGATTATGGCCGGCCAGATGGTCGGTACCGGGGTGGAACTGGTGGCTCGCGGGGTTCCGGTTTCGCGGGTGATCGAGGGGCTTCGCCTCGGGCTGCGCTACGCGCTCCAGGCGATGCGGGAGGTGGCCATCCCGGTGGCCGGTCTGGATGATCCCAAGGTAGCGCAGGTGGCCCTGGTCGCCGGACGCGAACACAGCGATATCGCCGACCTGGTGGCCAAAGCCGCCGCCCTGGTAGGTGAGGAGAAACTCGCGGAGCGCAACTTTAAGCTCGCGGATATTGTGATGGCGCGGGAAGGGGCCGAGAACGAAGTATTCCAGGGCGTCATTGTCAACAAGCAGCGGATGAACCGGCAGATGCCGGAGCGTTTAGAGGATGTGTCCGTTCTTGTTGTGGACGATGCCCTGGAGCCCGAAGAGGTCGAGGATGAAGCCTTGGGAACGGAATCTGGTTTCGCCCGCTATATGGTTCTGCAGGAAGAGTTTCGGTCTAACCTGCAGAAGGTGGTGGATCTGGGGGTAAACCTGGTCCTGGTTGACCGCGGGGTGTCCGACCTGGCGGAGGAGGTTCTGACCGATGCCGGGGTCATGGTGATTCAACGGATACTGAACAAGGAACTCCGCCGGGCCACCGAGCACAGCGGAGCGCGGATGATCAAGCGTACCGGTCTGAAGAAGCCGGTCGAGGAACTGGCCGCTTACCTGGGGCGGGTGCGCCTGGCCGAAGACGATGAAAAGCTGAAGCAGGTCTGGCTGCGTGACGGGGGCGGCAAGCCGATGGCCACGATCGTGGTCGGTGCCGCTACCGAGGAAGTGGTCGGTGAGCGTGAACGGATTGCCAAGGACGCTGCCGGAGCCGTCCAGGCTGCCATCAAGGGCGGCGTGGTTCCCGGCGGAGGCGCTACGGAACTCTGGGTCGCCCGGCAGGTGGAGCGCATGCGGCCTAGCGTCAAAGGAATGGCTGCGCACGGTGTGGATTGTGTGGTAGAGGCCCTCAAGCGACCGATGGCTCAGATTGTGACCAACGCCGGCTTCAATCCGCTGGAGAAGATCGGCGACGCCGTATCCGCCCAGGCGGAAAGCGGTCGCCCATCACTGGCGATCGATACCGATACCGGACAGGTGGCCGACATGCTGGAAGCGGGAGTGGTCGACCCGGCCCTGGTCAAGACGTACGCCTTGCGTGCGGCAGGGGAGATCGCCGAGGCGATCCTGCGGATCGATACGATTATTAAGAAACGTGAGGATTCTCAGAATGACAAGGGGGCGGACAATGGGTAAGAAGGGAAAACATTGGCCGGAGACCGGACAATCTGAAGATCCGGCCGTTAAAATGAGCGAAGGTGCCCCGGCTGACGGGGATATGCACCAGGACAGCCCTTCTGAACTGGCGGGCACCGGATTGCCGGATGATGTCCCGACCTTAAAGGAGATGCCGGCCAAAGAACAGCAACTACAGGATGAGTACCGCGGGCGGCTGGTGCGTCTCCAGGCCGACTTTGATAACTTCCGGCGGCGGACCAGGCAGGAGAAGGAACAGTGGTTCCGGCAGGCCTCGGAGGACCTGGTGAACTCCCTGCTACCGGTTCTGGACAACTTTGAGCGGGCGCTCAAGGCTCCCGGCGGAGACCTTCGGAACTTCACCATCGGGGTTCAGATGATCCGGCGGCAGCTGGATGAGGTTCTGGCCGAACACGGGCTGGAGGCGATCGTCAGCGAGGGTGTTGACTTTGATCCGGAGTGCCACGAGGCCGTGGAACGGGTCGCTGTTCCGGACCGATCCGACAACGCCGTGGTCGAAGAACTGCGCCGCGGATACTATTATAAGGGAAAAGTTTTGCGCCCGGCAATGGTGCGCGTTAACCAAAACAATTAAGTGCAGATGAGCGGGAGGTAATAAAAACAATGAGTAAAGTAATCGGTATTGACCTGGGAACCACCAACTCCTGTGTGGCAGTGATGGAGGGCGGCGAGGCGGTAGTTATCCCTAACGCTGAGGGTGCCAGAACCACACCGTCGGTAGTCGGCTTTTCCAAGACCGGTGAGCGGCTGGTAGGCCAGATTGCCAAGCGGCAGGCCGTTTCCAATCCGGACCGCACGGTCACCTCGATCAAGCGTTATATGGGTACCGATCACAAGGAGACCATTGATGGCAAGAACTACTCGCCGCAGGAGATCTCGGCCATGATTCTAGGCAAAATGAAAGCCGACGCCGAGGCCTATCTGGGCGGTAAGGTCGACAAGGCCGTGATCACCGTCCCGGCCTACTTCAGCGATGCCCAGCGCCAGGCCACGAAGGACGCCGGGAAGATCGCCGGCCTGGAAGTGCAGCGGATTATCAACGAGCCCACCGCGGCGGCGCTCGCCTATGGTTTAGATAAGGATAACGACCAGACCGTCCTCGTCTTTGACTTGGGCGGCGGCACCTTTGACGTTTCGATTCTGGAACTGGGCGGGGGCGTGTTTGAGGTCAAGGCGACCAGCGGCAACAACCGCCTGGGCGGTGACGACTTTGACCAGCGCGTGATGGACTGGTTGGCCGACGAGTTCAAGAGGGACAGCGGCATTGACCTGCGTAAGGACAAGATGGCCATGCAGCGTCTGAAGGAAGCCGCCGAGAAGGCCAAGGTCGAGCTTTCCTCGGTGCTGACCACCAACGTTAACCTGCCCTTTATCACGGCTGACGCTGAGGGGCCGAAGCACTTGGACATCACCCTGTCCCGGGCGAAGTTCGACGAATTGACCTCCGACCTGATCGAGATGACCATGGGCCCGACCCGCCAAGCGATGTCCGACGCCGGATTCGATCCGAAGAACATCCACAAGATCCTGCTGGTGGGCGGTGCCACCCGGATGCCCAGTGTCCAGGAGGCTGTGAAGCGCTTCTTCGGCAAAGAGCCCCACAAGGGCATCAACCCGGACGAATGCGTGGCCCTCGGTGCCGCGATCCAGGCGGGCGTACTGGCCGGTGAGGTCAGCGACGTGGTGCTTCTGGACGTTACACCGCTCTCTCTTGGTATCGAGACGCTGGGCGGGGTGTTCACGAAGATCATCGAGCGGAACACCACTATCCCCACTTCGAAGAGCCAAATCTTCACCACAGCGGCCGATAACCAGCCGTCTGTCGAGGTGCACGTCCTGCAGGGTGAGCGTCAGATGGCGGCCGGCAACCGTTCGATGGGCCGTTTCCACCTGACCGACATTCCTCCGGCACCGCGCGGCATCCCGCAGATCCAGGTCACCTTCGATATCGACGTGAACGGTATCGCGAACGTTTCCGCGAAGGATATGAGTACGGGGAAGGCCCAGAGTATTACCCTTACCGATTCCACCGGCCTGAAGGATGATGAGATCAACCGGCTGATCAAGGACGCCGAGAAGTTCGCTGAGGAAGACCGGAAGCTAAAGGAACAGGTCGAGACCCGCAACAGTGCGGACGCAGTGCTCTATCAGGCCGAGAAGACGCTGCGGGAGTTCCGTGAGAAGGCTGATCCTGGCCAGGTGCAGGAACTGGAGACGGCGATGGAGGAAGTACGGGAGGCGCTCAAGGGCGATGACTTTGAAAAGATCAAACAGAAGAGCGAAGAAATGAACAAGCCCCTCCACGCCATCACCATCGCGATGTACCAGCAGCAGGCCCAGCAGGCTCAAGGGGAGCAGGGGCAGCCTGGACCCGAGGAACCGGCCGGAGATGCGGACGCAGGCCCGGAAAACAAGGACAAAACGGTGGACGCCGATTTCGAAGTAAAGTAGAATGTAGCAGGGGAGGCGCGCCTCCCCTGCATACTTCATAATATGGATAAGGTGATTTGTTAATGAGCAAGCGGGACTACTACGAGGTTCTCGGAGTGTCTCGGGACGCCTCTGCCGAAGAGATAAAGAAGGGCTACCGTGCCATGGCGCGTAAGCACCACCCCGACGCCAGCCGTGAAGACCCCAACGCCGCCGACAAGTTCAAGGAAGTAGCCGAAGCCTACGCCGTGCTCAGCGATACCAACCGGCGCGCCCAGTATGACCGCTTCGGCCACGCCGGCCAGAACGGCCAGGGCTTTGACTTCGGCGATTTCGATTTTCGGAGTGCCGGATTCGATGTTGGTGGTTTTGGCGATCTTTTCGAGATGTTCTTTGGTGGCGGCGGGCGTGGTCATTACAGCCCGGAGCGCGGTCAAGACCAGCGCTACAACATGGAACTGGAGTTTAACGAGGCCGTATTCGGCGTTGAAAATGTGATCCGTATCCCGCGCAACGAAAACTGTGAGGAGTGTGACGGCTCCGGTGCGGCACCGGGAACCTCCCCCGTCACCTGTGAGCAGTGCCGGGGGCAGGGCCAGGTCAAATATGCCCAGTCCACACCGTTTGGCCGAATTATCCAGACCAGGGTCTGTGACCGTTGCCGGGGGCAGGGCAGCGTTATCGAAAAGCCTTGTCCCGAATGCCGCGGTGCGGGGCGGATCCGCCGGATGCGTGACGTGACTGTAAAGGTGCCTGCCGGAGTGGACAATGATTTCCGCCTGCGGCTCGTCGGAGAGGGTGAGCCCGGAACGCGGGGAGGCCCGCCGGGAGACCTGTATGTGTACATTTCAGTCAGGGACCACGAGGTTTTTGAGCGGGAAGGCAACAATGTGATCATGGAACTGCCGATCACCTTCGTGCAGGCCGCCCTTGGTGCCGAGGTCGAGGTTCCGACTCTGGAAGGCAAGGCCAGTATCAAGATTCCGGACAGCACCCAAACGGATACGGTATTCCGGATGCGCGGGCGGGGCGTCCCGTACCTCAACGGTCGCGGCCGGGGTGACCAAATGGTGCGGGTGACCGTCGTCACGCCGACCAAGCTCAACGAGCAGCAAAAGGAACTCCTGCGTGCCTTTGACCAGGCGGTGAGGGGCAAGAAGGTGGCCGGTGTGGAGCGGGGCAAGAAGGAAGACAAGGGCTTTTTAGGCAAGGTCAAGAAGGTTAAGGACCAAATTATCGGGTAAGCAGTATTCAGTGGTGAGTAGTCAGTCAGTTCTTCTTCCTTTTTCATTCTGAATTCTGACTCCTGAATTCTGAATACTAGAACTAGCAATAGTTGATCCTGATTGATTCATAGAGAAGAGAGTGATCGTCTTTGCGGTGGACGACAATCGGTGTCCGGGTCTCGGCTGAGCATGCCGATGCCGTGAGTAATGTGTTTTTTGAAGCGGGGAGCGGTGTCCAGACAGACGAACCCGCTTCTTCGTATTCTGCGCACGTGTACGTTAAGGGTTACCTGGCGCAGGAAGGTAACTACCAACAGCGGATTGAGAACATCCGCCGGCGGGTAGCTGCTGTGCTCGGCGCTCCGGTAGAACTTGAACTCGGTGACATTGAAAACGAGGACTGGGCCGTTTCCTGGCGCGAAGGATATAAGCCTTTCCGGGTCGGCCGACGTCTGGTCGTCAAGCCCAGCTGGGAACAGGTCAAGACTGAGCCTGATGACCTGGTCATCGAACTCGATCCGGGGATGGCCTTCGGTTGCGGCACCCATCCGACCACCGCGACCTGTATGGTCTTTTTGGAGAAATACCTACGCCCCGGGGTGCGGGTCTACGATGTCGGAACCGGCTCCGGGATACTGGCCATAACGGCATCGCGCCTTGGAGCCGCCGAGGTCTACGCCGTGGACGAAGACCCGATGGCCGTGCGTGTAGCCCGCGAAAACATCACCCAGAACGGCCTGGAGCATCGGATCAAGGTCGGGCTGGGGGATCTCCTCGATCAGGTTGACGGCCCGGCCGACATCATTGTGGCCAATATCCTGGCCGAGGTCGTCATCCGGCTGCTGCCCATGGCCAAGGCCAGGCTTACTCCGGGCGGGCTGCTTATTGCCGGAGGCATCAGCGCCCCGAAATCGCCGGAGGTTTTGGAAGCCATGGAACGGGAAGGCTTTGAACAGGTTGATCTGGTAAACGTCGACAACTGGGTCGCGATCGTGGGGGCTAAACGGTGAGGGTGCCGCGTATTTTTGTCAGGTCAGAGGACTGGAACGGCCGGGAGACCGTCCACGTGGGCGGGGAAGTTGCCCGGCACATCACCCGTGTGCTGCGCATGGGGGCAGGTGCGGAACTGGTGGTGCTCGACGGTCAGGGCGGAGCCTACCGGGCCGTGATCCGGGAACTTGTCCGGGACGGGTTCACAGCGGCGATCACCGGGATGGCCGAGGCGAACGGGGAGCCGGAGGTATCGATCACCCTGGTGCAGGGTCTACCCAAGGGCGACAAGATGGACTATGTGGTGCAGAAGGCAACTGAGGTAGGCGTGTCCCGGATCATCCCACTCGCTTCCGAACGGTCAGTAGTACGTGCCCGTGAGCAGCGGTGGGACAAGAAACGGGAGCGTTGGGAGCGGATTGCCGCGTCGGCGGCCGAGCAGGCCTTCCGCCTGTTAGTCCCGCAGATCCTACCGGTAATGACCCTGTCTGAAGTTCTCGACTCCATCAACCCCGAGGCGTTTATCATTTTCCCCTGGGAAGAAGAACGGGAAAACTCGCTCAAGACACTGCTGCGCAGTCACCCGCCCGCTTCGGAAGTGTACATCTTCATCGGGCCGGAAGGCGGATTCACCGAGAATGAAGCCCGCATGGCCTCCGACCGGGGAGCCCACCGGGTCACCCTCGGCCCGCGCATCCTGCGCACCGAGACCGCCGGCCCCATAGTAACAGCCCTAGTCCTATACGAATGGGACACCTAGCGCAGGAAACGGGGACAGGCTACTTTTTCACGCAGGATGATTATGTTATTTTAGCATGTGTTGCTTATCCTTAGGTAGACAAGGTTATCAGTATACTGAAGAGAAAAAGTTGCCTGTCCCCCTTTCCCGATCCAGACTAAGGAAGTTGAGGCTTCTTGAAAACAGTAGCATTCCACACCCTCGGGTGCAAAGTAAACCAGTATGACTCGCAGGCCCTGGCCGGGATGTTCATTGACCGGGGCTATCGGGTCGTGCCCTTTGAAGAGTCGGCTGATGTCTATGTGGTGAACACCTGCACCGTAACCAATATTGGCGACCGTAAGTCTCGCCAGATGATCCGCCGGGCGATCCGCACCAACCCGGAAAGCATTATGGTGGTCACCGGCTGTTACGCCCAAGTCGCCGGTGCGGAGGTCTCGGCCATCGAGGGTGTGGATCTGGTGGTTGGTACTGCCGGCCGTGAGTCTCTGGTGGACGCCGTTGAAAACCTGGCGGGGCAGCGCGGGCTGCGCAATCTGGTCGGGAATATCGAAGAGGCAAACCACTTTGAGGAGATACCGGCGTGCGGTCAGGGCCGAACCCGCGCCTACATCAAGGTGCAGGAGGGCTGCCGTGACTTCTGTACCTACTGCATTGTGCCCTATGCCCGCGGTCCGCTTCGTTCACGCCCAGCAGGCGGGGTGCTTGAACAAGCACGCCGCCTGATCGAATCCGGTTTCCAGGAACTGATCCTGACCGGAACCCACCTGGGAGCCTACGGTCGTGACTGTCCGGCGGAGGGTACGCTGGCGGATCTCGTCGCCCGGCTCGCCGTTACACCCGGTCTGGCTCGCCTCCGCCTCAGTTCCGTGGAACCGGCGGACATCGAGCCCGATCTGATAGACGTGTTGGCCAAACACGATACGGTGTGCCCCCACCTGCACATTCCACTGCAGAGCGGCAGCGACAGCGTACTGGAACGCATGGGCCGCCGCTATGACACTGCGGATTTCGCCCTCCTGGTGGACGCCGCCAGACGCACTGTTCCGGATGTGTCCGTGACCACGGACGTGATGGTGGGCTTTCCCGGTGAGACCGCAGAGGAATTTGATCAAAGCCTGAGGTTTGTTGCGGAGATCGGATTTGCCGGATTACACGTGTTCAAGTATTCCCCGCGTAAAGGAACTCCCGCAGCGGACTATCCCGATCAGATCTCCGGCGATGAAAAGGAAAACCGGAGCCGGAAGATGATCGCCCTGGGAAAGAAATTAAAGACCGAGTTTGCCGGCCGTTATGTTGAAAAAACCGTGGAGGTTCTAGCCGAAGAGACCGTCGGAGAAGGGCTTTGGACTGGTTACACGCCGAACTATATCAGGGCCGTGGCTGGCGGTCAGGGTGAATATGAGGGCAAAATAATAAAAGTAGCCGTTAAACGTGTTGAACAGGGTAATTTGAAGGGAATAATTTATGATTAAGAAGGAATTATCCCTGTCTGTGTCAAATAGAATTGAGGCGGAATACCCAAGGGGGGGTGGTCGCGTTGCAAGACTGCATCTTTTGCAATATAGTTAACAAGGAAGTTCCGGCGGATGTGGTGTATGAGGACGGGGACGTCCTTGCCTTTAAGGACATCAATCCACAGGCGCCGTTTCATATTCTGCTGATTCCGAAGAAGCACATTCCGACGTTCTTTGATATGGAAGAGGGAGACGAACGGATTCTTGGGAGACTTCACGAGGCGGCAGTGCAGGTTGCACGCGACTTCGGTTTAACCGAGTCGGGTTTCCGTCTGGTTTCCAATTGTCGGGAAGGGGCGGGCCAAGTCGTGTTCCACATTCACTACCATCTGCTCGCCGGACGCGAGTTAAATTGGCCTCCCGGCTAATTGACATCTATTTTTAGGGGTGCTATACTGTACAGCATGTTTTGCCTAAGACGTGGACTGGTGGAGGGAGGGATACAGGGTGGCCGAAGTCAAAGTTGGTAAGCACGAAACGCTTGACAGCGCCTTGCGTCGCTTTAAGCGCACCTGCCAGAAGGCAGGCGTTTTTGCCGAAGCCAGGAAGCACGAACACTTCGAAAAACCAAGCGTGAAGCGGAAGAAAAAGTCGGAAGCAGCGCGGAAGCGCAAGACCAAGAAATTCTAGGAACCAACCAAAACCCCCTCCCACAAAACAAAGACTGTCAAGCCCGGAGCAATCCGGGCTTCAGTTTGGGCACTAGATTGTTCCCCGAGATGCGGACCATGATCGACTTTTGTGTAATAATAGACTTATCCGGGTAGTACCAATATGCGTTCTGGCCGAAGAGCCAGACGGGGATTGAAACATTTGTAATTATTCTCTAGCAATGACTCTTGTTTTGACAAACAGGGGTCATTTCTCTTTGGTACTATTTTCACAGAAAGGTATTGACAACCAGTCAAGCAATAAGTATCTTTACATATAGGGACCACGCGTTAGACTAATTGCAAATGAAGATCAAGAAGGGGCTAGGATAAATGCTTATCGCCCATTCCGCCAACGACAAGGGGCTGGAACACGATCTTGTTGAGCACTTAAGAAGTGTAGCTCAAATGACAAGAGCGTTTGCCGATAAATTCTCGGCCGCAGAGTTGGGTTATTGGGCCGGTCTTATACACGATATTGGCAAGGCCGGGCCCTTTCAGGAGTATATCAGAGACCCTGATGATAGTGTGAAGGTTGATCATTCCAGTGCAGGCGCCGTCTTAACCTCCTCTCTCTGGGATGGCCTCGCCTTCGCTACAGCGGGACATCATAGCGGGTTGCCCGACGTTACCGCGTTAAAGGAACGTCTAAAGAGGAAGAATGCAGATCCCAGAGTTCGCCAAGTAATCGAAAACGCCAACAAAATACTGCCGGAACTAAACATCGTACCAGACTTAATCAGTAAACTCCCCCCACATTTGAAAAACGCAACACAGACTGAACTCTTCATCCGGCTCCTCTTTTCCGCCTTAGTAGATGCCGATTTTCTAGATACCGAAACACATTTTGACCAGAAGTTGTCTGGCTTCCGTGGTTCTGGTGCTACTCTGGATGATCTTTGGCGGCAGTTGGAGGTGAATCACCAGTCCTTGGTTGCAAAGGCTGCGGATGGAGTGGTCAATTCTCTTCGGCAGGAAGTCTTTGAGGCGTGTTGTCGGGCGGCGGACCTACCATCTGGTGTCTTCCGTCTAGCCGTGCCGACCGGCGGTGGAAAGACCCGCTCCGGGATGGCCTTTGCTCTGAGGCACGCACTTAAACACGAAATGGACAAGGTAATAGTGGCCATCCCATATACTTCGATCATCGAGCAGAATGCAGACGAATACCGGAAGATCTTTGGCTCCGATGCAGTCCTTGAACACCATAGTGCCGTGGAATCATTGGAAGACGGGGATGACCTGTCGGAAGACAAGGTAAGAACTCGGCTAGCTTCTGAGAACTGGGACGCCCCGATAGTGGTAACTACTACCGTGCAGCTTTTTGAAAGTCTCTTTGCGAACCGTCCGTCACGTTGTCGCAAGCTACACAACATTACCCGCAGTGTAATCATCTTGGATGAGGTGCAAACTCTACCCACCGATCTGTTGGTTCCGATTCTTGATGTCCTTCGCGAGCTTGCGGAGCACTACGGAGTCTCCGTCGTCCTGTGTACCGCCACCCAACCGGCCTTGGACGAAAGCCCATTTTTGCGCGGTTTACGTGATGTACGGGAAATCGTACCCAACCCGGAGAGGTACTTTACTCAATTGAAACGAGTTGAATATGAGATTCCGGCTGGCACTGACAAATGGTCCTGGGATCGGGTGGCATCAGTGATACGGGAGAACCGGCAGTGCCTTACCGTTGTTAACACCAAAAAGGATGCCCTAGCCTTGATGAGTGTCCTAGACGATCCCGAAGCTTTGCACTTGTCGACTCTCCTTTGCGGTGCCCACAGGCGGGAGGTGATCGCTGAAGTGAAACGACGGTTGGAAGCGGGTGAGCCCTGCCGCTTGGTGTCTACGCAGGTGATCGAGGCGGGTGTTGACTTGGATTTTCCGCTGGTCCTCCGGGCGGTCGGTCCGCTGGATCGAATTGTGCAGGCGGCTGGTCGCTGTAATCGTGAGGGTAGGTTGACTGATGATTCGGGCCGTCCGGTAATGGGCAGAGTGATCGTGTTTGCCCCAGAGGACGGTGGAAGTCCACGGGGTGCCTATCTAAGCGGAACCAACCTGGCAGCCAGTATGTTACGCCAAGAAGGGGTCAACTTACACGACCCTGAGCTGTACAGACGATATTTTGAACGGCTGTACCAGGTTGTTGAGACCAGTGGCCGGGAAGTCCAATCGGCCCGTGAGTCCTTACAGTATGCAAGTGTAGCTGAACGCTTCCGGATGATTAAGGACAACACTGTTCCAGTAGTCGTCCGCCACAATGAAGAAACCCACCGTCTCATCGCCTCTCTGCGGGCAGCTGGTGCCTCGCGTAAAATAATGCGCCAACTCCAGCCATATCTTGTAAACGTCTACGAACATCAGCTTCACCGCTTGAAAGAGCAGGGATTGATTGAAGAGATTACTATCGGATTATACGACTGGATGGGCTTATATGATCCAGTTACAGGCATCAGTGAACGTGCTAGGGATCCGGAGACGCTTGTCTTCTAACTACAAATAGAAAGGAGGTGTCTGAATGGAGCGTTTTCCACCACTAGAAGTGAAGGTCTGGGGGGATTATGCCTGCTTTACGAGGCCGGAGATGAAGGCTGAACGGGTAACCTATCCGGTGATCACCCCCTCGGCGACCCGCGGAATACTCGAAGCTATCCTGTGGCGACCGGAGTTTACCTGGTCGGTGCGAGAGATTTGGGTGTTGGCGGAGATTCGCCACATTTCTCTGTTACGTAACGAGGTCAACAGTACGGCCGTAGTGTCAACTGCCCTTAAATGGGCTGTAAATGACGGAGGCTACTATGCGGAGGAAGACCGTGCCCAAAGGCATACATTAGCTCTTCGTGACGTGGCATACCTCATTAAAGCAGATATCAGTCTTAAAGACCACGCGAATGCCAACGTGGCCAAGTACAGAGATATGTTCCGCCGTCGCGTACTGCGGGGTCAGTGTCACCATCAGCCTTGTCTCGGTTGCCGCGAGTTTTCCGCCTTTTTTTCCGCCCCCGACGGGAGTGAAAAGCCAATTTCCTATTCTGACGATCTCGGTCGCATACTCTTTGACCTGGAATTTACCCCGGATTGGTCAGGCAACGCCGTCCCCCGGTTTTTTAACGCTAGGCTGCAGAATGGCATACTCCGGGTTCCGCCGGAGCTTTATGAAGGGAGGGGCACCTGATGCTGCTCCAACGCTTAAATGAATACGCTCAGCGGCTGGACATTACGCCGGCGATGTACAAGCCCACACCTGTTCCCTGGATCATCGACTTGGACGACCAGGGGCGGCTACTGGGTTTGATCCGCACCAGCGGCGGCGGAAAACGTGACCGGGGAAAAGTCTTTACTATTCCCTATCCCGGTGTCCGAACGTCGGGGGTAAAGGCCAACCTTTTAGTGGATAAGGCCGAATATGTTCTGGGCCTAGAGCGGGACAACAAATCGTCTGCCCGTCACGATGCCTTCTTGGAGTTGTTGCGCGAGTGTGCCAAAGCCACTGGGGAGCAGGATGTTAGAGTATTGCTTTCCTTTCTTGAAAACCTGGACCGGTCTGCTCTTAATTTACCGGACGAACTGACCCCGGATCAGTGGATTACTTTTAACGTAGCCGGGGGACTCCCCGTCGATCTACCTACGGTGCAGGCATTTTGGGCAGCAAGGATTACTGGACAAGGGGATGCAGAGGCCCAGAATAGTATGACTTGCATTGTATGTGGAACAGAGTGTTTCCCTGTAAGCCCCCATCCGGGAAACATCAAGGGCATTCCCAACGGGCAAACATCCGGAATGGCGCTGATTTCTGCAAATAGTAACGCATTTGAATCCTACGGCCTAAAACGCTCAGTAATAGCGCCTACCTGTAACGCCTGTGCTGAAAGGTATGTGATAGCCGCTAATGACCTGATCCAGCGCGAGAATACGCACCTTAGAGTTGGACCACTAATCTACCTGTTTTGGACTAAACAGGACACCGGCTTTTCTCTGGTTTCACTGATTTCCAAGCCGGACCCGGATGATGTTAAAGCGCTCATCAATTCGGCCTGGAAGGGGAGAGAGTATTCGGCCTTGGACAAAACAACATTTTATGCTACTGCTTTTTCGGCGAGTGGTGCCCGGGTTGCAGTCCGCGATTGGCTGGAAAGCACAATTGGTAACGTTCAGGAGAATTTGGCCCGTTGGTTCGTATTGCAGCAGATAGTGGATGGAGCAGGAGACGAGGGTCATCCCTACGGCATCTATCCCCTTTGTGCATCTATGTACCGGGATGCTAACCGTGATATGGTGGCCAACGTCCCCAAAACCCTGCTTCGGGCCGCTTTGCACGGGGAACAACTACCGATGTGGTTGCTTTACCAGGCCGTGCGGCGCAATCGGGCTGAACAGGGAGTTACTCGCCCCAGAATGGCTCTGATCAAGATGGTATTGCTTTCAGGAGAACGAGGGAAGGAGGACACTATGAAACAGTTGGAAACGGAAAACACAAACCCTGCCTACCTCTGTGGTCGTCTGTTTGCGGTATTAGAATCCGTACAGAGAGCTGCGATGCCTAACATCAACAATACCATTGCAGATCGCTTTTTCGGAACGGCTTCGTCTGCACCAGCTTCCGTGTTTGGTCGCCTAATCCGGGGGTCCCAGAGTCATCTCGGTAAACTACGCCGTGAGAGGAAGGGGGCCTATGAGGCACTGCAACAGCGACTTGAGGAAATTCAATCAAAACTGGACGGTTTCCCCGCCACTTTGCCTTTAAAAGAACAGGGGATGTTTGCTCTCGGATACTACCACCAGAGGGCAATGGATCGGGCCGCCGCTAAAGCCGCTCGGGCAAAGTCGACAACCGAGGAGAACAAAGATAAGGATTAAGGAGGACGTCTAGAATGAGTAGCAAGGTTTTCACCGATCCGGACCGTCGTCACGACTTCGTGCTCTTGTTTGATATTAAGGACGGGAATCCCAACGGTGACCCTGATGCCGGTAACCTCCCCCGGGTGGATCCCGAAACGATGAATGGTCTAGTTACGGACGTGTGTCTGAAGCGAAAGGTGCGCAATTATGTAGACGCCGTGCTTGGGACGGATGAGCGGTACAAAATCTACGTACAGAACCGTGGTATCTTGGCTAACCAGCAGAAACGAGCGTATCAAGCCTTGGGGTTAGGTGAAGGCGGGAAGAAGGCGAACGAGGACGCCCGTAAGTGGATGTGCGCTAACTTCTTTGATGTGCGGGTGTTCGGTGCGGTTATGACGGTCGGCCGAACCAAGGATGGGAAAGACGGGAAGCAACTGCACTGGAATTGCGGCCAGGTGCGCGGACCGATCCAGCTGACCTTTGCGCGTTCGCTTGATCAGGTTGTGCCGCTGGATCTCTCCATCACCCGGGTGGCTCTGACCAATCCGGATGATACCGGGCGTGGGGATGCTGACGATGAGCAGGCAGCATCAGGGCAGATGGGTCGCAAATCACTTATCCCCTACGGCCTTTATCAAGGTTTTGGTTTTATTAGCTCACTATTGGGGAAAGACACAGGTCTTTCGACTCAAGACCTTACTGTGTTCTTTCAAGCGTTGGAGCGGATGTGGGATCTGGATCGTTCAGCGAGCCGGGGTCTAATGGCCTGCCGGGGTTTGTACGTTTTCAGTCACGAAAATAGTCTGGGAAACGCCCCGGCCCACGCCCTTCTGGAACGTATTCAACCTAAACTGAAGGACGGCATACAGACTCCACGCAGGTTTGAAGACTATGAGATAGTGGTAGATGACAGTAATCTGCCGGAAGGTGTCACGTTGACCAGATTGGTGGGATAACCAGTGTATAGCCCCGGCCTTAAGAATTGGTCAAATGATGAACTGGTAGCCGTTTCGGCTATTCAGCATTATAGCTACTGCCCAAGGCAGTGCGCCTTGATCCACGTCGAGCAGACCTTTGACGAAAACCTGTACACGATGCGGGGCAGGCGTGTACATGAATCCGTTGACGAACCGGATTCGGCCACAGAGGGCGGGGTACGCATTGAGCGTGCCCTGCCCTTGTGGTCGGAGCGATTAGGGTTAATCGGTCGAGCTGACGTTGTAGAGTTTCACGGCGAGGTTCCATATCCCGTAGAGTACAAACATGGGAAGAAGCGACCGGCTGTCCACGATGATTTACAATTGTGCGCTCAAGCGATCTGCCTAGCAGAGATGACCGGTCAGGCTGTGCCGAAGGGAGCAATTTTTCACCATTCATCCCGGCGCCGCCGTGAAGTAGTGTTCACTGACGCTCTCCGGGGTGAAGTCGCCTGTATCACGGATTCTATTCGACAGTTAGTACGGGATGGGACTGTCCCGCCTCCCGTTAATGACGAGCGTTGCCGCCATTGTTCCCTAGTCGATTCATGTATGCCAAAAGTGGTTAGCGAAAGAGAACGTTTGCGCACTCTTAACCGGGAGGTCTACAAAGGTTAGGTTAAGCTAAAGGGGAGTGTAAGCAATACAGACAATCCTAAACACCCTCTTCGTTACCACTCAAAATTCATATCTGCGCCTGGATCATGAGACGGTGAGGATAGAAGTGGAGGGAACGCACCGCTTCTCAGTACCATTACACCACCTTGGCGCAGTAGTGTGTTTCGGCAACGTGTTGGTAAGCCCTGCTCTAATGGCCAGATGTGCTGAAGACGGCCGGACACTGGTTCTATTGGACAGGGTTGGCCGTTTCAAAGCTCGTCTGGAAGGACCTGTGTCGGGTAATGTTTTACTCCGTCGGGCACAGCACCTGGCCCTCTCGGATTCTACAAAAACAACTGCTATCGCCCGAAGTATGGTGGCCGGAAAGATAAAGAACTCACGGACCGTGGTTCTCCGGTCGGCGCGAGAGGCTGAAGATGAGCAGGATGAACAGATCTTGAGGGCCACCGCTAAAATACTCGCCCGTGGCGGAACCCGTCTTGTGAATACGGGGGATATTGATGTAATCCGCGGCATAGAGGGGGAGTCAGCCCGCTCTTACTTTGGGTCGTTCGACAGCATGATCCGGCAAGATCGGTCCAGCTTTAAAATGGATGGGCGTAACCGTCGTCCACCTCGCGACCCGATAAACGCTCTGATCTCTTTCCTCTATACCCTGCTCCTAACCGACTGTATAGGAGCTTTAGAAGGCGTGGGATTGGATCCGCAGGTCGGGTATTTGCACAGTCTCAGACCTGGACGTCCTTCTCTGGCATTGGATCTCATGGAAGAATTCCGCCCAGTGCTGGCCGACCGCTTAGCGTTGACTTTAATCAACCGCCGACAGTTGGCAATTGGCGATTTTGTAGAGCGCCCGGGTGGTGCTGTGTTTTTGGGGGACGATGGACGGAAGACCGTCCTTGTGGCCTATCAGAAACGAAAACAGGAGGAGATCGTACATCCCCTCTTGGAGCGAAAAATCCCATTCGGTCTCGTTCCCCACGTTCAGGCCAGACTTCTCGCCCGCTATTTGCGTGATGATGTAGAATCTTACGTGCCGTTCATATATCGATAGTCGGATGTGGATTTATGCAGATACTCGTAAGCTATGATGTAGCTACGGATACCCCTCAGGGAAGAAAGCGACTTCGCAAGGTTGCCAGGATCTGCCTGGATTACGGTCAGCGGGTTCAAAAGTCTGTCTTCGAATGCTCCGTAAATCAGGTACAGTACGAACAATTGTTGCACCGTCTACTGGAGTACATTAACCAGGATGAGGACAGTTTGAGGGTCTACCGCCTGCGTGAACCTAAGGAGCGTTATGTTAAGGAATACGGGGTAAACAAATCGATTAACTTTAACAACGATCTACTGATGATCTAATGCGCGAACCGATAGCTGGGACAAATTCCCCGTAGGGTTCGCGTTCGCGAAACACCTTGGGACGGAAGGGATCAATATTTAATTATTCCCATATGACCACTAGTATGGTGGCACCGATAAAGCTTCGCGCAATACTACTAACGGGATTAGGTAAACCAAGGGTTTCGCGGAACGGCGGTAGCACCCGGCTTCCGGGCCGGGTGAGGATTGAAACACTGGATGTAGGCGTACACTCTCCCTCTCCTCCTCGTAGCACCCGGCTTCCGGGCCGGGTGAGGATTGAAACTAAAAAAGCACAAAAAGAAAAGCCCCCACCCGAAGGTAGCACCCGGCTTCCGGGCCGGGTGAGGATTGAAACATAAATCTGCACAAACTTCCGCCGCTAATTGCTCCGTAGCACCCGGCTTCCGGGCCGGGTGAGGATTGAAACTCAGACGCAACAAGCGCCGGGAACGACGGTAGCAGGTAGCACCCGGCTTCCGGGCCGGGTGAGGATTGAAACAAGGCAACATCACCACAGCCTTCTGGCGTTACAGCAGTAGCACCCGGCTTCCGGGCCGGGTGAGGATTGAAACGTATCACATAATCACCAAATGCTTCCTGCGCTACGTAGCACCCGGCTTCCGGGCCGGGTGAGGATTGAAACCCTAGCGATAAGTGGACATAAACTGGTGGAAAAACGTAGCACCCGGCTTCCGGGCCGGGTGAGGATTGAAACACAACGGCCCGCGCACCCTCGAAGCGCTCAACGATCGTAGCACCCGGCTTCCGGGCCGGGTGAGGATTGAAACATAGTTCACACCCCCTAAACCATTTCAATAATCGTAGCACCCGGCTTCCGGGCCGGGTGAGGATTGAAACACTACTTATCCCCCCTTAATCCAATACTGCCACCTGGTAGCACCCGGCTTCCGGGCCGGGTGAGGATTGAAACGTGATTGTTTGAGTGCTGAGAGCCTAGCTAGTTTGTG
>Ga0048257_100140_pt1 | contig 21710 bp, 17 predicted proteins | sample SubbioWold_Dec13_FD_54351 | JGI IMG/M metagenome (GOLD analysis project Ga0048257, IMG submission 54351) | Serpentinite rock and fluid subsurface biosphere microbial communities from McLaughlin Reserve, California, USA - CSWold_Dec13... | ecosystem: Environmental > Terrestrial > Deep subsurface >...
TGGAGTATCGATTGGAGCGGGAACGGTCACGGGGGAAACAGGTGGAACTGTTGTACTCCATCGTTAATGACCTGAATGCCTCACCGGAGGCACGGCAAAGCGCTCAACAGCGTCTTCTGGATATTACCCTGAAGATTGACCGTGAGGTCAGCGTTGAAAACATTCTCCGGGCGAAAGGGCTAAACGATGTGGTTGTGTTCTTTCAGGATGACGATGCGGTAACGGTGGTGGTACCGGAGTTGAGTACCGCCGAACAGGGGACTACCGTGATTAACCTGGTGGCCAGGGCGACCAGCATCTTGCCGGAGAAAATTATGGTTATTGCTAGGGGGGACGGTAGCTAAGAAGTGTATTGTATACTTCTTGAGCGGCTATTTCCAAAGGATGCGGGTGCCTCTATAATTAAAGAGCAATAATCAACGGGCATCCGCTGTTGGGTTGTTAGTTTCTGACAACCCAACTCGTATTTATGGAGGGGAAGTTATTTTGGGCGGTATTAAGATTACTGACACTACCTTGCGAGATGCGCATCAGAGTCTGTGGGCGACGCGTATGGAACTCGAGGATATGCTGCCGATCATCGAGCAGATCGATGCGGTCGGTTATCATTCGTTGGAGGTCTGGGGAGGCGCCACTTTCGACGTTTGCCTGCGCTACCTCAATGAGGACCCTTGGAAGCGTCTCCGCACCATCAAACAGTACGCATCGAAGACACCGCTACAAATGCTACTGCGGGGTCAGTCTTTGGTTGGGTATAGTCATTACCCAGACGATGTCGTAGAGGCCTTTGTTCACCACGCCGTCGAGAATGGCGTTGATATTATTCGCATCTTTGATGCCCTAAACGACATCCGAAATCTGGAACCGGCAATGAATTTTACCAAAAAAGCAGGAGGATTGGTGCAAGCCACCGTAGTATATACAGTTAGTCCGGTGCATACTACGGAGCACTATCTGCAGACGGCTCTGCGCTTGGCCGACTTGGGGGCTGACTCGATTTGTATCAAGGATATGGCGGGACTGCTCACCCCTTATCGTGCTTATGAATTGGTCAGGTTGCTTAAGCAGCAGTTGTCTATTCCGGTGCAGTTGCATTGCCACTACATTGGTGGCATGGCGGTTGGAGCCTATTTGAAAGCAGCTGAGGCCGGGATTGATGTCGTGGATACAGCTTCGATGCCTCTAGCCTTTGGTGCTTCGCAGCCTCCGGTAGAGACGGTGGTCAGGGTGCTTGAAGACACTGAGCACGCGCCAGGGTTGAATCTGAAGAAGCTGTTTGAGATTGCGGAGTACTTTGAGGATCTTCGGAAAAAGAGAGGACAGGAGCGGGGGGTTACCCGTCTACACGATATGCGGGTGTTCGAGCATCAGGTTCCAGGCGGGATGATTTCCAATCTGGTCATTCAACTCGAAGAGCAGAAGGCTCTGCACCGTTTAGAGGAAGTACTGGCTGAGATCCCGAGGGTACGGGCGGAACTGGGGTATCCCCCGTTGGTCACCCCAACTAGTCAAATCGTAGGTACCCAAGCGGTGCTGAATGTGCTTGCGGGCGAACGCTATAAGTTGGTACCAGGTGAGGTTAAGAACTACTTAATGGGGCACTATGGGAAGGCCCCGGCAGACTTGGATCCCGGGATAGTGCGGAAGATATTAGGCGACAAACAACCCATCACGGATCGTCCGGGTGACTTATTGCCACCGGGATTGGCAAAAATGAGGGAAGAGATCGGTAAGGTAGCCACCAACCAGGATGACGTTCTTTCGTATGCTCTGTTTCCCAACGTCTCAAGAAATTTCTTTGAATCACGGGAGGCTACATGCGGGAGACCAGGGCCAGCCAAAATGTCGGCCCCGGTTGGCACCGTTCCGGGCAAGACAGCCAAGGAGGCAGAAGATAGCATGAATCTCGAGGAAATTAGAGAGCTGATTAGGCTCCTTGATCAGACCGACGTCTCCGAGTTCTCTATGGAGAGTCAGGGGATCCGGATTACCATTAAGAAGGGTAAATGCGGTGTTGAAGCCGTTACCCAGCCCACAGAGGCCATAGCTAAGACGAATGCGGTAATCGAGACCGCTCCCGCTGTACCGGTCGAGACCGTAGGGAGCGCAGATGAGGACAGTGCAACCGTTGTATCGCCAATGGTAGGTACCTTCTACCGCACATCTTCTCCTGATGCGCAGCCCTACGTAGAGTTGGGTGATACCGTACAGCCTGGTCAGGCGCTCTGCATTATCGAGGCTATGAAACTGATGAATGAGATTGAGGCCGATAGTGCCGGTGTGGTGTCCGCGATCCTGGTGGAGAACGGACATCCGGTGGAGTATGGGCAACCTCTATTTGTTATTACCAAGAAAAAGACATAGACCCGGGGGAAGAAGATTTGTTTAAAAAAATACTTGTCGCTAACCGGGGGGAGATCGCCCTCCGTATTATTCGAGCATGCCGCGAAATGGGTATTCAGTCGGTTGTGGTTTACTCCGAGCCGGATCGGGACAGTCTTCCCGTCCGTCTCGCTGACGAGGCCTTCTGTATCGGACCGGCCAATCCGGAGAAGAGCTACCTTAACATCCAGTCGATCGTCAGCGTGGCTGAGATCTCCGGTGCCGATGCCGTACATCCCGGCTATGGCTTTTTGTCGGAGAATTCCGGGTTTGCCGAGGTCTGTGAAAGCTGTGGGATCGTGTTTATTGGCCCCCCGCTCGCGGCTCTCGAAATGATGGGCGCCAAGGCCCAGGCCCGTAATGCGGTGATGGCAGCAGGCGTTCCGGTAGTGCCCGGTTCTCAGGGAGTCGTGCGTGAGGCTGAGGAAGCCTTGCAATTAGCCGAGAAGATCGGATACCCGGTTTTGATTAAGGCCTCAGCAGGCGGTGGGGGCCGGGGGATGCGCCTTGCACACAGCAAGGCCGACCTGATGCTGGCTATTCAGACGGCACAGAGTGAGGCTAGGGCCGCATTCGGCGTTCCGGATGTCTATCTGGAGAAGTATGTGGAAGAGCCGAGGCACATTGAGATTCAGATATTGGGGGATAAATACGGTAACCTTGTGTATCTGGGAGAGCGGGACTGTTCGCTCCAGCGCCGCAATCAGAAACTCCTGGAAGAAGCACCTTCGCCAGCTCTGTCTCCGGAGCTACGGCGTAGGATGGGTGAAGCGGCTGTACGTGTTGCCGGGAGTGTGGGCTACCAAAATGCTGGAACCGTTGAGTTTTTATTGGACCGCCATCAGGATTTCTATTTCATTGAAATGAACGCCCGGATTCAGGTTGAGCACCCGGTTACGGAAATGGTTACGGGCATCGACTTGGTGAAAGAGCAGATTCGAATTGCCGCTGGTCAACCATTGTCTTTCACTCAGGAAGAAGTGGAGGTCAGAGGTTGGGCGATAGAATGCCGGATTAATGCAGAAGATCCTCGGAACAACTTTCTACCCAGTCCAGGGTTGGTGATTAGCTACTTACCCCCCGGTGGACCGGGTGTGCGGGTAGACAGCGCGATGTTCCCTGGACACGTAGTTTCTCCTTACTACGATTCGATGATCGCTAAGCTGATTGTCTGGGCACCTACGCGGCCAGAAGCGATTGAGCGGGCCCAACGGGCACTGGCCGAGTTTGTGATCGAAGGTGTAGCCACTACCATACCTTTTCATCAGCGAGTGTTAGCCAACGCCTTCTTCCGGAGGGGTGAGGTTTACACGAATTTCATCCAGCGCCGGATGTCGTCGGAAAGCCAGGACTGACGCACACTCTTAAGAGGTCAAGCCACAGCAAGGGTTCCGAGACCGGAGTACAATATTTTATCGCAAAAAGGGACTGGACATTAGGATTCGGACATGAGACAATAGTGTGGGCGACTATGGGAGGAGGCCGCACTATGGCAGAAGAATCTGATACTCCAGTCTTATTGTGTGGACGTTATTTCACCCCCCGGGAACTTCACGAGATCCAGGAAACGGTACGCATGTTCCCCAAATTAAGTTTAAGGGAACTGGTACTGACGGTCTGTGAGAATCTGGATTGGACGACCCCAACCGGCCAGTACAAAATCGCCTCGTGTATCCAGCTTTTGGACAAACTCGAAGCGCAGGGCCTTGTTTGCCTGCCGGCCAAGAGAGGAGACCGGACCCGAAACACCGGGGACCGGGTGACAATTAGTCCGCGGACACAAGCACGTCCGCCAATCGAAGGTAACGTGGCCGAACTTGAACCTATTGATCTGGAACCGCTTAGGATCCAGGAGCGAATCCGGCTCTGGAACGAGTACGTTCACCGCTACCACACCCTGGGCTACAAACGCCCCTTCGGAGCCCACCAGCGGTACTTTATTGTCTCCGGGGCGAAACCGGACCAACCCTTAGGCTGTCTTTTATTTTCGGCTGCCGCTTGGGCGCTGGTGGTACGCGACGAATGGATCGGCTGGACCCAAGCCGAGCGCAGCCAGCGCTTAAACCTGGTGCTCAACAACACTCGCTTTCTCATCTTCCCCTGGGTACGTGTCCCCAACCTGGCCAGCAAAGCCCTGTCCGTGGCTGCCAAACGCATCCGTTCCGACTGGCAGGCCCGTTATGGCTACCAGCCGGTATTACTGGAAACCTTTGTCGACCCGGAAAAATACCGGGGCACCTGCTACCAGGCGGCGAACTGGATCTTGCTCGGCCAAACCGCCGGTCGTGGCCGGATGGATAGACACACCCAGTATCTGTCTACGCCTAAACTGATTTACGTCTACCCCCTGGTGGCCGATTTCCGCGCCTACCTGTGTCGGGATGGAAGAGCTGATGAGTAAACCCAGCCGCCGTCCCCAACGCGAAAAACAAAAACAGGACTGGAAGGAAAGAAAAAAAGCCCGCCGGGAACTGAACAAGCGCTTGGCTGAAGAGGGTCTGGAAAGACCCGCAAATCCAACATTGTCCAACGCCAAAAGCGCCTTTGAGACTGTGGAAAAAGAGCGGGAAGAACGTCAGACGGTAGTCGAAGAACACCTCAAAGTCCTGCGGACACTGTTACCGGGGTTGATGGCCCGATTGGCGAGGATCAAAGACCCACGCAACCCGAAGACCATCAGGCATAAAAAAACGGCGCTTTTTGTTTATGGCCTTTTGATGTTCGTATTGCAATTCAGTTCCCGGCGTGAGGCCAACCGTAAACTGAGCATGCCGGTGTTACTGGAGAATCTCCGTCTCCTGTTTCCAGAGCTGGAGACCCTGCCGCACCATGATACCCTGAACCGTTTTCTTTGCCGGATCAAGGCAGAAGAAATTGAGACCGCCCTGGTCGGGGAGATCCGCCGCCTGATCTCTAACCGGAAATTTAGAAACCACCTGGTGGAGCATTGCTACCTGATCGCCATCGACGGCACCCAGAAACTCACACGTAATTACTGTTGGTCTGAGAAATGCCTAAAACGGCGTGTCGGTGAAGACCACCAGTACTACGTCTACGTTTTAGAGGCCGATCTCGTGCTGGGAAACGGCGTTACCATCCCCCTGCTGAGCGAATTCTTGGAGTACACGGGGGATGAAAGCGAGGAGAACAAACAGGACTCTGAACTCAAAGCCTTCTACCGGTTGGCCAAGCGGCTGAAAAAGTATTTTCCGTGCCTGTCCATAGCCCTGCTCCTAGACGGGCTTTACGCCAGCGGCCCGGTCATCGCCCTGTGTCACCGATACAAATGGGACTATATGATCGTTCTGAAGGACGAAAGCCTCCCCTCGGTCTGGGATGAAGCCCACGGATTACGCCGACTGCAAACCGGCCAGCCCCTGGACCAGTTCTGGCGCGATCGCCGGCAGCATTTCTGGTGGGTGAACGACATTGAGTACGGCTATGGACCAAATGGGCGTTTCAAGAAAAGGGTTCACGTTGTGGTCTGTGAGGAAACCTGGGAAGACATCGATTCCAAGACCAAAGCGGTAGTCACCAAAACCTCCCGCCATGCCTGGATTTCCAGCAAGCCCCTGACGCACAAAAACGTAGCCCGGCGCTGCAACCAGATGGGCCGTTGCCGCTGGAAGATTGAGAATAACATCCTGAAGGAGAAGCATCACGGCTACCAATATGAACATTGCTTCTCCTATGATTGGAACGCCATGAAGGGCTTCCACTATCTGATGCGGCTGGGGCATCTATTGAATACCCTGGCCCATAAATCCATTTACCTGGCGGAAAGGGTCCGAAAAATAGGTATTCGGGGGATGATTCAGTTCGTCCGTGAGACTCTAACTGGTCCTTGGCTGGATGCTGAACGCATCCGACATCTCCTTACCCGAACCCACCAGTTGCGGCTGGAATGAGGCGTATTCGAAAGAGCAAGCGCCAAACCAATTAAATCCCAGATACAGATCCACCCACCAGGTGAAAAGTGTGCTTTATTGTCTTTTTTTCGATGTCGGCGATTTAGTTGCTAAAGTGTTATATTGAATTTAGCCTGAAAAAGGGAACCTGGGAATTGTGTCTGTGTTAACTCCCGGTTATGATGGGTTCAGTTTCGGGGCATGCGTCAGCTCTGATCGAAACCTTGGAATCTTGACACGGAACTTCTGGCATACTATAATATCGCTTGTGCAACCTGTTCATCCGGGTGGCACCAACACCATTCCGCGATAGCTCAATGGTAGAGCATCCGGCTGTTAACCGGAGGGTTGTAGGTTCGAGTCCTACTCGCGGAGCCAAGAAATCAACGAGCCGTCTTCTTATTCAAGAGGAAGGCGGCTTTTGCGTTCATTCTTAACATTTGCTGGATTACTATGTTATTATTATCACAGAGTCGAAGGTTTTATCAGGCTTTCCAGAGGATGTGGAACAGTGCGTATCGCCATGCTTTCACCGATTGCCTGGAGAACGCCGCCGCGCCACTACGGCCCCTGGGAAAGGGTGGTTTCCCTCTTAACGGAAGAACTGGTGGCAAGAGGGGTTGACGTCACTCTTTTTGCGACGGCTGATTCAAAGACTGCAGGGCGGCTGCGGTCGGTCTGCAGTGCCGGTTACGAAGAGAACCGGTCGATGGACCCGAAAGTGTGGGAGTGCCTGCACATTTCCGAGGTTTTTGAAGCGGCCACCGATTTTGATCTTATTCACAATCACTTCGATTTCCTACCCCTGAGCTACAGTGGCCTGGTGGAGACACCGGTGCTATCCACCATTCATGGATTTTCCTCACCCGGGATTCTGCCCGTTTACCGGAAATACAACGACCGGGTTTCCTATGTTTCGATCAGCGATTCAGACCGGTCGCCAGAATTAGACTATATCGCCACCATCCACCACGGCATCAAGGTTGATGAATTTTCCTTCCGATCCGAGCCCGGGGACTATCTCTTGTTTTTTGGCCGGATCCACCACGACAAGGGGACGCGGGAGGCGGTCGAGATTGCGCGGCGTGCCGGCCGGAAGTTGCTCATAGCAGGGATCATTCAGGACCAGGACTACTACCAGCGTGAGATCAAGCCGTACCTGGACAACCACCACTGCACCTATGTCGGGAGTGTCGGCCCGCGGGAGCGTGATGAACTGCTTGGCCGGGCCTATGCCTTGCTGCATCCTATCAACTTCGATGAGCCCTTTGGACTTTCCATCATCGAGTCAATGGCATGCGGAACTCCGGTGATCGCGTTCAACCGCGGCAGCATGCCGGAGTTGATCCGAAACGGGATAGACGGTCTACTGGTTTCCGGGGTTGATGAAGCGGTGCAAGTAGTTGAGTTGGTTGCGGCGATTGACCGCGCTCAGTGTCGGAAGTCGGTGGAAACCCGGTTTTCGGTGGCCCGGATGGCCGGAGATTACCTGAGGGTGTACCGCCAAATCTCCCAAACCGGATTTCCTGACTAACTGGTTAAAAGGAGGGTCACATATGTCAAGACCGCTTGTTGAACGTTATGAGCGTAACCCGATACTGACACGGGAGGATGTACCCTATCCTGTCGCCACCGTTCACAACGCCGGGGTAGTGAAGTGCAACGAGCGCTATGTAATGCTTTTTCGCTCACACCGCCGAAACGGCCGGTCGATCATCGGCCTGGCCGAGAGTGAGGACGGGTTTTCATTCCGCGTTCATCCAGAACCCTTTTTGGTCCCGGCCACAGAGGGGGTTTTCGCAGAGTACGAAGAGTTTGGTGTGGAAGACCTGCGAATTTGTCCGATCGAAGGTGAATATCTGCTTACCTATAGTGCTTATTCCAGACATGGGGTGCGTGTGGCGCTCGCCCGAACCCGGGATTTCAGGCAGGTTGAACGGGTGGCGCTGATTACCCAGGCCGATTACCGTAACGTGGTTATCTTCCCGGAGCGGTTTGACGGGTTGTATGCCCGTCTGGACCGCCCGCACTCGGACATTTCACCTTGGTCGATCTGGATCTCCTATTCGCCGGACCTGGTCTACTGGGGAAACGCGAAGGTAGTGATGAAGCCCGTTCAGTATCATTGGGACGAGATGAAGATCGGGCCAGGGGCGACCCCGATTAAGACCCCTCAGGGATGGCTGCACATCTACCACGGGGTGTTCCCAACCATGGACGGTTCTGTCTACCGGCTTGGTGTAGCCCTGCACGACTTGAATGACCCCTCCCGTGTACTGGGTGTGGCGGATGACTGGATCCTTCAGCCTGAAGACCCATGGGAGATTGCCGGTTATGTCCACAATGTCGTCTTCACATGCGGGGCCGTGCCGGAGGACGACGGTACGCTGAAGCTTTACTGGGGTGGTGCCGACCTTGTGATGTGCGCTGGCACAGCCAGAATTGACGACTTGGTCGGTCTCTGTCTTAGTCACTCTCGACAAGCCTTACCATAGTTGCACGGTATTGACCGACACGTCGTTACTGACGTGTCCTTTCACAGAAGGTGGTAAGACGATGATCAGAATCGACCCGACAGGTCTCGTGGCGGTAATCATCGCTGGTGGGGTGGGAACCCGTTTTTGGCCACTCAGCACAACGGAAAATCCCAAGCAGTTTCTTACCCTCTTCGGTGATCGTTCCATGCTGCAGGGCACTTACGACCGGATTGCCGGTCTCGTTTCGCCGGAACGGACGCTGGTGCTCACCAACCAGAGGTTCGTTCCTCTGGTGCGGGAACAGCTACCCGGGATTCCCGAAGGTAACGTTATTGGTGAACCCGTGCGCCGGGATACGGCCGGTGCGGTAGCTCTGGCGGCGTTTTTGTGCCGGAAACGCTTTGGTAACCCGGTGATGATCGTGTTACCGGCCGACCACGTCATTCGGCCCGTTAATGAGTTTCAAAAGGCGGTCCTATCGGCAGTCCAAGCATCCGTCAGGGACGGAGCCCTGTGCACTTTTGGGATCCAACCCGATCACGCAGCCACCGGGTATGGTTATTTGGAGCGCGGTGAAGAGATTGCCACCGACAATGGGTGCGTTCATTACAGGTTGCTCAGCTTTAAAGAGAAGCCGGACAGACAGACGGCCGAGGCCTACCTGGCCAAGAGGATATTTTTGTGGAACAGCGGGATGTTTGTCTGGACGACCGACGCCATTCTCGCCGAGATTGAACAGCACCTGCCCGAGCACCTGCGCTGCCTTCGACCTCTGATGCAATTCGACGGCAAGCCGGAATGGCCTGCAGCCCTGCACCAGGCCTTTGCGGAGATTCCTTCGATATCCATTGATTACGGGGTGATGGAAAAGACCGCCAACGTTAGGATTGTGGGTGCTCCCTTCTCCTGGAGTGATGTGGGTGGCTGGCTGGCTCTCGAAGCTTTTATCGAAAAAGACACCCAGGGTAACGCCTGCCGGGGTCGGGTCAGGGTATTGGACGCCCGTTACAACTTGGTGTTCAGTGAAGACCCTGATGAAACCATCGCCCTTATCGGGGTGAGCGACCTTATTATTGTCCGTTCCGGGAAAAAGACCCTGATTGTCCCGCGTAAACGGGCTGAAGAACTGAAGAAACTCGTGGAGTCTGCTCTACCATAAGGCTGGTCGGAGGAGGGAGAGTATGGAATTGAACTTAAAACAGTTCGCAATCACTTGCTTCAAAGCCTACGACATCCGCGGGCGGGTTCCTGATGACCTGGACGAAAACCTGGCCTGCGCTATCGGACAGGCCTATGCTGGTTTGTTCCAGCCCCAGCGGGTGGTAGTCGGCCACGACATCCGTCTGTCGAGCCCTGCTTTGAGCCGGGCTTTGATCAGGGGTCTGACCTCAAGCGGCGTAGATGTACTGGACATCGGGCTCTGTGGTACCGAGGGAGTCTATTTCGCGGCGTTTGATCTCGATGTCGACGGTGGGATAATGGTTACCGCCAGTCACAATCCCGTAGACTACAACGGCATGAAGCTGGTCCGCGAACAGGCCCGGCCGATCAGTGGTGATTCCGGGTTGCACGAGATCCAGACCATCCTCACTGGAGACCGCCTGAATCAAGGGTCGCCCAGTGCTGTACCGGGGACGGTTGAACGCTTCGATATTAATCCAGGATATGTCGCGCACCTACTCAGCTACGTCGACATCCCGAGGCTTAAGCCCTTGAAGGTGGTCTGCAACGCCGGTAACGGCGGTGCCGGCTTAATTATTGATCAACTGGAGAAACACCTGCCCTTTAAGTTTACCAAGCTCTTTTTCGAGCCCGACGGCAGCTTCCCCAACGGCGTGCCGAACCCGCTCCTGCCGGAGAACCGGCATGTCACGGCGGAAGAGGTGCGGCGGGCCGGAGCCGACATGGGGATTGCCTGGGACGGTGACTATGACCGCTGTTTTCTGTTCGATGAGAGTGGGTCTTTCATCGAGGGCTACTATATGGTTGGCCTGTTGGCCAGCCACCTCCTGAAACGTCATCCGGGAGCCAGAATCATCCATGACCCGAGGCTGACCTGGAACACGATTGAAGTAGTCCAAGAGGCTGGTGGCATACCGGTACGGAGTAAGACCGGTCACGCCTTCATCAAGGAGCGGATGCGCGCCGAGGATGCCGTGTATGGAGGGGAGATGTCGGCCCACCACTACTTCCGTGATTTTGCCTATTGCGATAGCGGAATGATTCCCTGGTTGATGGTTCTGGAGATTATGAGCCGGACGGGGAAGAAGCTTTCGGAACTGGTGGACGAGAGGATGCGTCTTTTTCCGATTAGCGGTGAGATCAACCGAAGGGTTACCGATCCGGGTAAGACGATTGCCCGTGTCCGGGCAAAGTACGAGGCTCGGGCGCTGGATGTAGATGAGACAGATGGAATCAGCTTGGAGTTTGAACGTTGGCGTTTTAACCTGCGTATGTCCAACACGGAGCCTGTCATCCGCCTCAACGTTGAAACGCGCGGTGACAGGGTGCTGTTGCTGGAGAAGACCAAAGAGATACTGGCTGAGTTAGACGGCCACTAGACCGACTCGACGTCAGGATAAACAAGACACATCGGACTGGTTTTCCTACTACAATATTCAACAAGAAGCCGGAAAAGGTAGGTTGATTATAATGTCACATACCGGTACATCGCACATTGTCGCCACCAGAAGAGTCGAGATCAGGCAGGCCGATTGTTCCCGCATCATAACGCGGCTGTTCATCCCTGGAGGCGAGGACCGGGTTCGACGGATTATTGATCGGGTTTTGAGTATCTCCGAGGAAGAAACCGCATCCCTGCTGGATCAGGTGATGGAAGAATTTGCGCACCGGCACAGGCGGTTCATTGAGGCTCTGCAAAGGAATTTTCAGGCTGTGGCCCATCTTGTTCCGGAAGAAGTGGTCCTGTCGGACAACCGGAAGCTGCTTCTCGGCGCCTACTTCACCAGCGAATATTCCATACAGGCCGCCGGCGTTCTCAATCCGTCCATTACACTTCATCCTAACCAGGCCAACCTCAGGGAAGGCCAGACGAAGTACTTTATGACCTTCCGTTGTGTAGGTGAGGGTCACATATCTTCCCTGGAGTTCCGGTCATGTATCATTGATGACCACTACCAGATTCTTACCAAACCGATCAGTTGTCACGTGGAAACCCCCGAACTGCTTCCTAATGGGGCAGCCTTTGATAAAGGACTTTTCGAGGCAAAACTGAGGAGCAGAGGACTACAAGGTAAGTCACTGACCTTATTGCTGCAGAAATTACCGGAGCTCTTCACTACCACGGACTTGAACGAGCAGATTGACCGGATGGACGGCAGGAAGAACCTGGGTAAACGGTTTCAATCCGAACTCCGCCAAACCCTGGATTGGATGCAGAAGAACGTTTATGCAGTGCGATTCCGTTCCGATACCCGGATCTCCGGCCGTGTCCTGTTCCCGGTTATTGAAAGCGAAAGCCGGGGAATCGAGGATGCGCGCCTGGTCCGGTTTACGGAAGAAGATGGTGAAGTTACTTATTACGCAACGTACACCGGGTTCAACGGGTTTGCCATTGTGTCCCGAATCCTGGAGACAAAGGACTTTGTGACTTTTAAGTCTTATCCACTGGTTGGCAAGGGCGCTCAGAACAAGGGTATGGCTTTGTTCCCGCGCCGCGTCAAGGGAAAATATGCCTTGTTGGCCCGCCTGGACAATGAAAGCAACTATGTGGCCTATTCAGATAATCTCTACTGCTGGGATACTGCAAGGGTGATCAGGGGTCCGGTGAGTCCCTGGGAGTTTGTGCAAATCGGAAACGGCGGACCGCCTGTGGAAACCGAGTTCGGCTGGCTGGTGTTGACCCACGGGGTTGGCGCGATGCGGAAGTACTGTATCGGGGTTGACATCCTGGATTTGGATGACCCCACGAAGCTGATCGGACGCACGAGGGAACCGATACTTACCCCCAACGAATACGAAAGAGAGGGTTACGTGCCTAACGTGGTCTACTCCTGCGGGGCGGTCATTCACCGGGATGAGCTGATCATTGCCTATGCTATGTCGGACTGGGAGTCGGGCATCGCCACGGTGCCTCTCAAAGACCTGGTAGCTAAGTGCCTGCTGTAAGTAGTTGGTGAATTAGGAGAGTGATATATGGGTAACTTGGTGGGGAGAAAAAGACCGCATTCGATCGCTGTGCTCGGTACCTGCATACCGCGAAAATGCGGTATTGCCACCTTTACCGACGACCTGTGCGAGGCCTTGGAAGCGGAACTGGACAGGAGTTGCCAGGTGGCTGTGGTGGCAATGGACGATGTCAACGGGGGGTACCCCTACCCCAAACGGGTTAAGTTTCAGATCCGTGACAGCAGCCTGCCGGACTATCTTCGGGCCGCCCAGTTTTTAAACGTGAACCAGCCGGATATCCTGGTAGTCCAACATGAATACGGCATTTTTGGCGGGAAAAGCGGTGCTCATCTCTTATACCTGGTCAAGAATTTGGAAATTCCGATTGTGACCACACTGCATACGATCCTGACCGAACCTACGGAGCAGCAGCGGACGATCCTGCTTGAACTGGCCGGCTACTCCGAGGTGGTCGTAACCATGAGTTTGAAGGGCCGTCGTATTCTGCAGGAGATATACGGGATCCCTGAGACGAAGATTGCCTATATTCCCCATGGCATTCCAAATTTCACCTTCGTTGATCCGAGCTTCTACAAGGATACTCTGAGCGTGGACGGTCGTAAGGTGATCCTGTCCTTTGGACTGGTTCATCCCGGAAAAGGGTTTGAACTGGTGATCAAGGCTTTGCCCCAGGTTATTCAGAAGCATCCGGGCGTCATCTATATCATCCTGGGGGCGACCCACCCTCACGTCATCAAGAACACCGGTGACGCCTACCGTCATAGTTTACACCAGCTGGTAAACCGGTTGGGGCTGGAGTTATCCGTCCGTTTTGACAACAAGTACGTCAATCTGGATGAGTTGTGCCGGTACATTGTGGCGGCCGATATTTTCGTCAGCCCGAATAAGTCGCCAGCACAGATCACTTCGGGCACCCTTGCCTACGCGGTTGGAGCGGGAAAAGCCGTGATTTCCACCCCATACTGGCACGCCGAGGAACTGCTCGGCGAAGGGCGCGGTCGGCTGGTTCCTTTTAATGACGCGGACGCCATGGCGAGTACGATCAACGATTTGCTGGACAACGAGCAGGAATGCAATGCGATGCGCAAACGCGCCTACCAGTTTGGACGTCAGACAGTCTGGAAAGAGGTCGCCCGAGGTTACCTGGACCTGTTTGAACAGGTTCTTGGAAGGTCAAGCCTGAAACCAAAGTCTAACTACAGAGATCGTTCCGCCGCTAACGTGGTGGACAGGCTGCCGGCACCGAACCTGGAGCATCTAAAGAACTTGACCGATGACACCGGGATACTGCAGCATTGCATCTATACAACACCGAACCGGAACCACGGATACTGTGTTGATGACAATGCCCGGGCTCTGGTTGTCACCAGCCTGTACTACTCCTTGTATCAGGATAAGAAGGTGATTCCCCTTACTCACAAATACCTGTCTTTCCTTTATCACGCCTTCAACCAGGATACGGGATGCTTTCGCAACTTCATGTCGTATAACCGCGAATGGCTGGAAAAGGTAGGCAGCGAGGATGCTCACGGGCGTGCCCTTTGGGGCCTTGGTGTGACAGTCCGGGATTCCCCGACGGAATCGATCGGCTCCCTGGCTACCAAACTCTTCACACAGGGGTTGCCTGTTCTAGAGAGCTTTACGTCACCGCGGGCCTGGGCGTTTGCCCTACTGGGCCTGAACACCTACCTGGATGTGTACAGCGGGGATGCCGGGGCGCGTCGGTTGCGCCGATTTCTATCGGAGAGGCTCCACAACCATTTCCTGAACAACCTGAGCTCGGAATGGGTTTGGTGTGAGGAGATCAGCACCTATGACAACGCAAAGCTGCCCCACGCATTGTTGCTCTCCGGTCGCCGTTTGCCGGATGCCGCCATGTTCAAGACCGGTCTGGCCATCCTGAAGTGGCTCCTGGAACAGCAGACCGCTCCCGAGGGACATCTCTCCTTGATCGGGAACGCTGGTTGGTTTACCCGGGACGGCAGACGGGCCAAATTCGACCAGCAACCGGTCGACGCGATGGCCCTGGTGGAGGCCTGCGTGGAGGCCTTTCAGGGTACCGGCGACTTGTGCTGGATTCAGGAGGCCGGTCGTTGTCTGGACTGGTTCCTGGGCTACAATGACTTAAACCTTCCTCTTTATGACTTTACCGGCGGCGGTTGTCGCGACGGTCTGGAGGCGCACGGCGTCAATGCCAATCAGGGTGCCGAATCAACCTTGGCCTGGTTGATCTCCCTGCTTACCATCTTCGAGGTGTTCGCTCAACCGGTCTAGAAGGGGGCAGACCTCAACAAATTGAAAAGTTGAACCTGGGTTGCCCCGGGTTCTTTCTGTCGAAGGCCCTTCCATCCCTGGTTTTTGATGTTAGCGAAGGGAATTCTCCGCTTCGGGAAGAATAACTGGAGTGATGTACGAGAACCTGATAGTAGAGGAGAATTGGCGATGGCGCTACGTAATCTCAGGGAATTTATCGATTTGCTACGACAAAACAGGCAGTTGGCCGTAATTGAGGCCGAGGTCGACCCCTACCTGGAACTGGCTGAGATTCACCGGCGGGTGATCGCCGAGAACGGACCGGCACTCCTGTTTTCTAAGGTGAAAGGCAGTCCCTTCCCTGTCCTCACAAATATGTTCGGTACGGTGGACCGGATTGAGATGGCTTTCGGGCCTCGCCCCAAAGAGCTGGTGCGCGAAGCCGTGGAAATGGTGGAAGCCTTGATGCCGCCCCGAATGTCGAAATTGTGGAAATACCGGCACCTCACCCAGGATCTTCGCCGCCTGGGAACCCGGAAGGTGAGACGCGGTTCGGTGACCGAGGTCGTGCAAAAACCACCCAGGCTTGATGAGCTTCCGATGCTCACCTCGTGGCCCGACGACGGCGGCCCGTTTCTGACCCTTCCCCTGGTTTACACCGAGCACCCGGATAACGGCAAACACAATCTGGGAATGTACCGGGTGCAGCGTTATGATTCCGCCACTACCGGCATGCACTGGCAGATCCAAAAGGGTGGCGGCTTCCACTACCATGTAGCTGAGGCCAAGGACGAGCCCCTGCCGGTAACGGTCTTCCTAGGTGGCCCCCCAGCGCTGATCTTGTCCGCGATCGCCCCCCTGCCGGAGGATATCGGCGAGTTAATCCTAGCCTCCATGCTCGGCGGTCACCGCCTAGAAATGGCGTCTAATCCTTTGGGCGATCACCGTCTCATTGCCGAAGCCGAGTTTGCCATCGTCGGCAAGGTTCCCCCGCATCAGCGGCGCCCCGAAGGACCGTTCGGGGATCATTATGGCTACTACTCGCTGCAGCACGACTACCCGGTGTTTCATGTGGATGCCGTTTTTCACCGGAAGGACGCAATTTACCCGGCAACGATCGTCGGTAAACCGCGCCAGGAGGACTTCTACATCGGGGACTACCTGCAGGACCTGATGAGCCCGCTGTTCCCCATGGTCATGCCCACAGTGCGTGCTCTATGGTCCTATGGTGAGACCGGTTTCCATTCCCTTACGGCAGCTGTGGTCCGGGAGCGGTACAGCCGTGAGGCTCTCGGTGCGGCCTTTCGCATTCTGGGCGAAGGTCAGTTGACCCTGACCAAGTTCTTGATGCTTACCGACTCACCACGGGACCTGCGTGATTTCCGGGGTCTCTTGGAACACCTGCTGGCCCGCGTGCGCTGGGAGCAGGATTTCTTCATCCTGGATAACCTGGCCATGGATACTCTGGACTACAGCGGCCCGGCCATTAACCGCGGTTCAAAGGCCATTCTGATCGGCCTGGGCAATGCCCGGCGCGAATTGCCGCGGGTCTTTAGAGGAACCCTTCCACAGGGTGTGCAGACCGTAAACGTATTCTGCCCAGGCTGCCTGGTGGTTGCCGGGGGGTCCCACCCACAATCCCCAGATCTGGCCCGGCACTTGGCGCAGCACCCGTCCCTGGCGGAATGGCCGCTGGTGATTCTCGCGGACGATGCCGGAATCGCAGCACGGGAGATGGATTTCCTATGGGCGGTGTTCACCCGCTTCGAACCTGCCGCCGATGTCTACGCTGCGGCGACAGAGGCCAAGCGCCATCACCTGTGTTACGCGCCACCGATCGTGGTCGACGCCAGGATGAAATCCACTTACCCCGGAACCGTGGAGCCCCTGCCGGAAACGGTCCAACTGGTGGACCGGCGATGGAAGGAATATTTTTAGTTGCCGTGGTCATGCAAAACAGCTAACCCACAACCGCACCGATTGTATGGGGCTGAAAGTGTCCGATTCTAGGAAAGTGGTAAACGAATTTATGAATGAGATAACCCCAGACAGTATACCGACGCGCGGCGAGCGGGTCAAACTCCAGATTCAGGGTTTCAACCACGCAGGCGAAGGGGTGGCCCGGTTGGGCGGCCTAGCGGTCTTTGTTGAGGGAGCCCTGCCTGGAGAGATAGTCGAGGCGGAAATAACCGAAGTGCGTCGGCGTTACGGTCGGGCCAAAACGGTAGCTGTTTTGCAACGGGCAGTGGGACGGGTTGAGCCCCTCTGTGGATTACACTTCGGTTGTGGCGGCTGTCGGTTGCAGCACGTCGACTACCCGACCCAACTGGAACTAAAGACGAAGTTGGTCGGGGACAGCCTCGAGAGAATTGGGAGGTTTTTGGAACCACCGGTTAGGCCCATCATTGGGATGGCAAACCCCCGTCATTACCGGAATAAGGTTCATTACCAGGTGGCCCGCATCGGGGAACAGGTGGTTCTCGGCTTCTTTGAAGAAGACAGCTACAACATGAGGCCCCTGGGGCTGGATGAGTCAGGCGTTGAGCATTGTCTGTTACCGGATCAGAGGCTTTTCCGGGTGGCTTCTGCGGTTCAGATACTCCTAAATGAGTATCAGGTGCCTGTCTATGACTGGGATAAGGGATCTGGTTACCTGCGTCATGTCGTGCTTCGTCTGGCTGTCGGAACCGGAGAGGTCATGGTGATCCTGGCTTGCGGGAACGGAGAATGGCCCGCCTGCGCCGCTTTTACTACTGCTTTACTGGATACGGCACCAGAGGTTCGGTCAGTCGTAGAGAACATAAATCAAAGCCCGGGCCGCGAGGTTCTGGGAAACCGAAACCTGGCCATGGCCGGTGCTTCGACAATCACCGATGAACTGGGCGGACTGAAGCTGCGCATCTCACCGAGTTCCTTCTACCAGGTCAATCCGGCCCAGACGCTACCGCTGTATGAACAGGTATTGGCTTATTCCGCCCTTACCGGGCGTGAGACCGTAGTGGACGTCTTCAGCGGAATCGGGACCATCGCCTTGTTCCTGGCCCGGCAGGCCCGGCAGGTTTACGGACTGGAGATCGTACCGGAGGCAGTGGCCGATGCCAAGGAAAACGCCTCATTAAATGGAATACAAAATGTGGAATTCCAAAGGGGCCGTGCCGAAGAATTGCTACCTGCACTGGCCCAACAGGGCCTGAGGCCGGACGTGGTCATTCTGGATCCACCACGGCGGGGGTGTGCCGAGTCAGTTCTGGATGCGGTGCTCGTGATGAACCCCGGACGTATCGTCTATGTCTCATGTGATCTAGGTACCATGGCTCGGGATTTACGCTTCCTGGCCGCGTCCGGATATCACCTCGCCCAGGTTCAGCCCGTTGATATGTTCCCCTTTACCACCCACGTCGAGTGCGTAGCATTGGTTGTACTGAATCAAGATCGGTGAAGGATGATGAAAAAGAAAAGACATTGTGACATTAAGCATCCCCATTAGATAGTGTTCGACCAATAATACGGCCCTGCTGCTCTGGCATATTAATCCCATTTATTGTAAAATGACATGGGAGTAAATGGAATCAGGATAAGGCAGGGCATCATATGAACCAGTGGCATTCGGTAAGACCCGCGGGCGGAGCTGTTCGGGCAAGGGTACAGTTGATAGCCCCCGGGAAAGAGCGCAGTCTAGAACCCGGCAGACCCGTTAGAGCCCGTAAGCGGGCACCAAAACGGGTCGCCCCAGTTTCCGGACGTAAAGCTAGGGCCGGCAGTCCCCTAACCGGTCTTGGACAGGCTTTCGTCTTAGTGTTAGCTGCAATTCTATTAATCGGGGTTAGTTCTGCGTCCCAGGAAGTGCATACAACGGAAGTGGTACAGGCACCAGTATCAGTGATGCCCATGCCGGATCGGGTCGACCGCTCGAATGACTCTGATACACCAAGACAACCGCCTGTTCCTGACAAGGCAGTAGCTGTAGCACCCGTCGAGGAAAGCCCTGAAAAACCAGAGATAGCCCTGACTTCGCGCAGTACCGGCCAGACGGTCCGGATGTTGGCCACCGCTTATACTTTGGAGTGTGGTAACGGAGACGGAAGAACGGCTACCGGAACCACGCCGCGCCCCGGAATCATTGCCGTCGATCCAAAAGTGATTCCACACGGCACCCTGGTCTACATTAACGACTTCGGTTACTTCCGGGCGGAAGACACCGGAGGTGTGATCAAGGGTGAACGCATTGACGTGTTTATGCATTCACGGACGGACGCCCTTAAGTTCGGTAGCCGCTGGGTGGATGTGAAGATCATCGGCAAGTTTGAGGAACCGGGACTGGTCCGGTACTATCCCCGCTGACATCTCCTCATTCGCTTATGAGGATTTGCACACCGGCTGGTTTGCCAATAAACTAGAGGAAGTAGAGGCCGTTAACTAAGCCGCCCTGGAGGTCTGTAAATGACGTTTGCCTTTCAGATTACGCTATCTGACGTACTGGCGTTCGGCTTTGGGCTGATCCTCTTTAATGTCGGTTTGCTGTTTTGGTTCGGCTACAAGGTAGATTTTCTTGGCCGGTTGCTCTTCCTTGAAGGAGATGCCGGTGAGCGGGCGGCGATTGTTATTGGGCGGTGGCTGGTGGTTCTTGGTACGGCCACCTTTCTGATTCCCTTTGCGGCACGTATTATTGATCCGAATGTATGGTGGCCTTATCTAGCGCTGGTTGTCTGGGGCGGTTCCCGCATCCTGTTTACCGCCCGGAGGCACTATCGACGGCGGCAACGAGCATAGAAAAACAAACCCGGTGTGGTACTTGATCAAGGAAACCCCGTTCGGGTCATGGCCCGCATGAAACCTGCCCATCTCTGAGTATCTTTTACCGAACCTTACCGCAAAGCTACTCCAACCTCATCCTTTCCTACGGTATTTCCCTCCGTGCGGCACAGAACGGTCCCGCTTGGCATAAATTACTACATGGTTCGACTAAGCAGCCGCTATTCATCCGGGCATACCGGTTGGTCTTTGGCGTCCGAACCATTAACACCTGCCGGGGAGGGAGTCAGAATGGGTAAAGACCCCATGGACCTGAGTAGCCTGCTTAGTACGGTGCAGGTCTTGGTTAACCAGCTGAACAGCCCGAGTGAAGGCACTCCGAGTCTGGACGAAACCCAAATCCAAGAACTGCTGTCGGGTGCCCTGGGCTTGGCCAGGGCACAATTAAGTCCCGAGCAACAGCAGGTTGTAGCCAAAATGCTAAAATCCTTACTTCTGAAACAAGGTGGCTAAACCCAACAGAAAGGAAGTGATTCGTTTGGCTGTATACAGTAAGGAAAAGCTTTTCAGCAAACTCAATGGCGGGGTAGTTGCGGCGCCGATGGCACGACCGGTTAATAGTCTTCTGAAACCCCGCAGGGAATACGCGTATCCCAAGGAAGAGGCACTTCCCAAGGAAGAGTCACTTCCCAAGGAAGAGTCACTTCCCAAGGAAGAGTCATTACCAATGGAAGAGTCCGCCCAACGTGCCTGTAATGGGCGCTGTGTTGAATCGGTGATTCCTAGACTCGAGCGCCTCATCCATAGACTGGATGAGCTGGAGGCCCGTCAGGCCATGGATCGAAAACTAATTGACGAGGCACTGAGTAAGGTTAGCATGACGACAGTGACAGCTGAGCCGGTAGAGACGCAGTTAGCACAAGACACTCTAAAGAAGTGGCTTGTCACCGCCCAGGTCTCAGGGAAGACTGTGGCTAGGCTTGCCGGTTCAGCACTGGTATTGGTGGACACTCTCACTGACTCAGAAGGGAATCTCAATCATTTGACCAATAGTCCGATACCCAATACTCAATTTGATTTTTCCGCATTATTGATGGCTTTTAGGCAGTTAACCGGGGAAGCACAGAAGTCAGTGGAAACTCAGCTGATACTACCTAAAGATGTTTTGAAGACTTTGGAGAAATGGCTTAGTAAAGCCCAAACCTACGGTACGACCGTCGACGTTGTTGCTGGAGCCATAATATCGGTCTTAGACGGGGCTTCCGGTTCAGCGAGAGTCCGTGAATCCGTATCACTGCAGGGCGGACAACAGTTGGATCTTCAGAGTCTACTTGCTGCTACGACCCGGTTCATCGAGGAACTCAATGTTGGCGGCGACAAAGAGCCGCAATAATTTGTTTTCTGTGACAGCATTATTGATGACAATATCTGGTAACAGTTTTCCGGGCCGAAGCATAGTCTATGGTGAGATGAATGGAAGGGAGGTATTTCAAAAATGGAAGAGAAGGTCGAAGCTAAGTCCTTCCCGTTTTTTGTCCCTGGGATGCTGCTAGGTGCTGTGCTGGCTGCGCTGGGTTTGTTCCTGGTCGGTGCGGGTGTCCTGCCGTATGTTACCATCGTGGGCTTTGTGATTTTCCTCATCGGTGTGATCATCTTTATCCTGTAATTGCATACAACATATCCAAATGACAATTGATGCCGAACAAATCACATCAGAGAAACCGCCCGAACGGGGGCGGTTTCGTTCTGCTGGGTGTATCTAGTATTTTACCCAGACGTGGAGGTCCTC
>Ga0048257_100225_pt1 | contig 21298 bp, 20 predicted proteins | sample SubbioWold_Dec13_FD_54351 | JGI IMG/M metagenome (GOLD analysis project Ga0048257, IMG submission 54351) | Serpentinite rock and fluid subsurface biosphere microbial communities from McLaughlin Reserve, California, USA - CSWold_Dec13... | ecosystem: Environmental > Terrestrial > Deep subsurface >...
TGATTGGTCAGTGAATGGTGGTCAGTTTCTTGCAGCGAGAGTACGAGGTTTTGACGCACTTGCTCCATAATGACCGGACTTCCCAGCGCAAGATTGCGGTTGGGACAGGTCTTTCTGTGGGAACCGTGAACTTTTTGATCAAGCGGATGGTGCGTAAGGGCCTGGTGAAGCTGGAACGCGTTAACGGCAAGACCCTGCGCTACGTGATCACCCCGAAGGGGATGACCGAGAAGACCAGATTAGCCTGTCGCTACCTGATCAGTTCTTACCAGCACATTGCCACGATTACAGAAGCCCTGGGCAACGTGGTCTCCAGGCAGGCCGCGGTGCACGGGACGACCCCGCAGGTGGTGTTGTACGGTACTCATAACGAAATCATGGATATTCTGCGCATTGCCGCTGGCGCTTTACGTTTACAACATACCGAGTTTTCGGAGCCGGAGGATCTGTTTGCTTATGTGGCCGGTAGGCCGAATAGTGGAAAGGACCTCCTAGTCGTGACCTGGGCCGTGGAGGATGACCAAAGAGTGCCCCCTGATGTCTCACGAGTAAACATCTTGAACTGTATTTAGTATTCTGCAGCAGCAAATTGCGAGGCGATTAATTCGTGTACTGGTGTGCAGTGAACACCAAACCAAAAAACGAAAACCTAGCCGCCAGGCATCTGGAAATGAAGGGCCTGGAGGTTTTTCTCCCCAAGATCGAGGTCATTCGTAAGCGGGGTTCGGCCAAGCTGACGCTGGTTGAGCCTTTGTTCCCCGGTTACCTCTTTGTGCGCGTGCCGCTGTTACTGGAGTCTGTCAGCCAGGTGAACTGGACCCCCGGGGTCAGGCGGATGCTCTGTTCCGGTGACATCCCGGTACCGGTTCCGGACAGCGCCATCAAGCTTATTCAGGAGCGTGTCGGCCCGCGGGATCACATTACCCTGCCCCCCGAGAACGCCTTCCCGGTCGGAACCAAGATTGCCGTTCGCCACGGCCCCTTCGCCGGACTCCTCGGTGTGGTGGACAGGCCCATGAGCGCCAGAGGACGAGTGCGCGTGTTGCTGCAGATGCTGCAGCGGGAGATGTCCGTGGAATGCGACGTGATTGATTTAGACCAGCTGCCCCAGGTTTCGGCGGGGTAAACAGGGAGGACCTGTAGCACTTTTTGAGTACAAACATCTATCTGAATAGCACCCGCTCAGGGGGATCGCCAATCAAGAAAAGCGTTCTTCCCCGGCGGAGCTCTGTCTTGACACTTCCCACATAATACCATGGCTCTCAATCCCGACCGGTGTGCAACAGGCAGCTTTGTGGTAAAATATAGGTAAGAAGATCTGCCGTCGCCGCGTAGGAGGACAGAGCGTGGAATTGTATAGAGAGATCCTCGGTGAGCAGGGTTGGCAAACCCTAGCGGCCCTAGCCAAGCTCCCTCTGGCGCAGGAGTTCTACCTGGCCGGCGGTACCGCCTTAGCGTTGCAGCTGGGCCACCGCAAGTCGTTCGATCTGGACTTCTTCACGAAAACTCCTGGTGAGAAGATCTCCGCATCGCGAATCGAACGGTTCCTGAGCAAAGTAGAGTCCCGGGAAGAGCCCCGGCTGATCCAACGTGCGGTTGACCAGGCCACTTGGGATATTCTCGGAACCAGGGTCACCTTTCTGGCATATCCTTTTCCGTTAATGGAACCCTGTATCGACGGAGAAACAACGATTGCACCGGAAATGCGCGGTATTGCCCTCGCCACGGCCTCCGAGATCGCCCTGATGAAAGCCTATACTATTGGGCGGCGGGCGGCATTCCGGGATTACGTCGATATGTACTATGTTCTTAAATCACAGGCTGTAACTCTAGACTACATTCTGGAGCACGCCCCGATAAAGTTTACACTGCAGGGTGAATCGGTGTTTTCACCAAAGCTCTTCTTGGAACAGATGGTCTACACCGTAGACGCCCCAGACCGAGTACAGGCTCTGAACCTGGTTCTGGGAGAGACCCTAACGGCCCAAGATGTGGAAGCTTTTCTGCAGGATGAAGTGCGCAGTGTCGTACGCTCGGTTGAAGTGCGGGAATGGAGGAGGAAGCGCTGATGCTACCAGATTCCTTCCGGCCCTTGTTCCGAAACTACCGGTTCGAGCTGCTAGACCCAGACACGGCCTCAGAGCTGGTCATCAAAACCACACTGGGCTACGGTACCTGGGAACAAATCAAGTGGTTGTTCGCCTACTACGGGCGGGAGCGAGTGCGGGAGGTCTTCCTGAAAGACTTTCACGGGTGCCGCGAATTGCCTGAACCGACCCGACGACTCTGGGCTTTGGCCTTTTTGGACGAGATACCCCCCGAAGATACCGACCCTCTAGCCCGCTGGCGGTGCCGGCGCAAAGTGCCTTCGCAGTCTTTCAGTCAAAGGCAGCCTAAGGCAAATTATCTAGCCGAGGTTAGGCGTCTAGTACTTGAAGGCCTCAGGGGCTACTCAGCTCGGGTATACCTGTATGGTTCACAGGCCCGGGGTCAGTCTACAAGAGCATCGGACATCGATGTGGCCATCCTGCCTCTAAGCGAGTTGCCCATTGGGCTACTAGCTACGATTCGGGAGAATCTCGAAGAGAGTACAGTTCCATATAAAGTGGATCTTGTGGACTTGACCCAGGCCGATGCCTCTTTCCGAACACGTGTCGAGCAGGAAGGTACATTATGGAGCGAATAGAGGAACCGATAGTCGTATCCCGGAGTACGTCAAACTAATGGGTAAGTGGCTCGAGGCAATGGATGAGATGCTGTGATTTCGGACTTCGTAGCCACACAAGACCAATCGGAGGCCTTCCTGGAAGATGCCTTCCACGCATTCGTCAAAGACCTGATACCCAGGGTAGAGATCCTGACCCTGCGCGAGGATTTGTACCGAGGATCCATTAAGATCAAGCAGGATCTGGACCTAGATTTCCACGATACATATCAATATCAAGTCGCATCAGAACACGATCTGGTAATTGTAACCCTGAATAGGCAGTTTGAGATTGTTCAAGAAGTAAGGGTTTTGTTTTTGTGATTCAGGATACTGTTTACAGGATCCGACCTAACGAAGTTGTCTGCAGATTCTACAATATTGTCCTAGGATCTGTAAGTGCATCTAATTATTGGAAGCCCCCTCCCCTTAGTTGTGGTATAGTTGTTGGTAATGAAATTGAATACTAGAAGGCAAGCCAGTTGATAGACTGGGAACAAAACGTGGCCTGATGTTTATCTACGGACTGCTACCTGCTCAAATAGCAGATAATGTTATTGTCGCAGCTAGCAGATTTTTTTGTTGATCATTACAGGGGCAGCGCTACCGGACGGGAGGGTTAATCGTTGAACATCAGCCGGCAAAGAATGGGCCAGGCGGCGCTGCTGATCATCGCCGGCACGATATTGAGCAACATCTTCGGCTTAATCCGGGAGACCATCATCGCCTACCAGTTCGGTGCCACCGCCCAGACCGACGCCTACCTGGTCGCCTCGGTCATCCCGATGGCCCTCTCCGGAATGGTGGCCGGTGCCGTCGCCGTCGCCTTCATCCCGGTCTTCACCGAGTACCGCCTTAAGGCCGGTGAAGGGGAAGCCTGGACCATAGCCAGCGCCGTAATTACCCTGGCGGCCCTCTTCCTGGTCGCCGGCGCCGTACTTTATCTCCTGGCGGCACCCTTCCTTGTCCCTCTGCTTGGTCCCGGCCTGGCGCCAGAGACCAAAGCGCTGGCGGTGCACCTCTCTCGGCTGCTTGTTCCCGCCATCATCTTTACCGGGCTGGTCGGGCTGGCCACCGCCGTGCTGAACGCCTACCGGCACTTTACCTTTCCGGCTTTTGCGGGCCTTCTAAATAACTTTGGCATAATCGGCGGCGCTTTGCTCCTCGGCGGCCTCATGGGCATCAGCGGGCTGGTTGTGGGGGCGGTGGCCGGGGCGGCCGCCCATCTTCTTGCCCTTTCTGTCCCCCTGGCCGGCAAGAAAACCTACTACCGGCCGACCCTGAAGGGCTTGCGCCACCCCGGCGTAAAGAAAGTCGGCCTGCTGCTGCTCCCCTTTATCGTGGGTTCTGCCGCCGGCCAAATCAACCTCCTCGTGGACCGCGTCCTGGCCTCCGGACTTGTCGAGGGCAGCATCTCCGCCCTCAATTTCGCGGTGCGGGTGATGCAATTGCCTTTGGGCATCTTTGCCGGGGCCGCTGCCACTGCCGCCTACCCGTTCCTGGCGGAGCAGGCGGCGGCTGAGAACGCTGATGACCTGCGCCGCACCTTTTCCGAGGGGCTGCGCGTGCTCTGGTTTATCGTTTTCCCTCTTTCCGTAGGCTTGATGGTTCTGGGCCAGCCCATCATCCGCCTGCTCTTTGAACGGGGCGCCTTTGATGCCGCGGCCACTCAGATGACCGCCGTTGCCTTGCTCTATTACTCCCTGGGCATCTTCGCCCACGCCGCCAATGTCTTGCTGGTGCGCGTTTACTTCGCCCTGCAGGACACCGCGACCCCGACCAAGCTGGGCCTTTTGGCCGTCGGCCTGAATATCGTGCTTAACCTCATCCTGGTGCGCTACCTGGCCCACGGCGGCCTGGCCCTGGCCAGCTCCATCGCCGCCGCGGTGAACTGCCTCTTGCTGGCCTACTACCTGCGCCGCAGGCTTGGTAACCTGGACGGCCGGCGCATCCTGCGCTCCACCGCCAAATTCGCCGCCGCGTCCCTGGCCATGGGGTTGGCGGTAGCCGCCGCCTACAGCTACACGGCGTCCTTTTTCGACGCCGCCCTCCTCACCCACCGGCTGCTGCAGGTGGGTGGCCTCATCGCCTTAGGCGGGGCGGTCTACCTTGGTGCCGCCGTGGTGCTCAGGACGGAGGAGCTGGCGAGGATAATCAGGCAGGCGGGGGCGAGGTTGTTGCCCGGCGATGTCGGGGGTGTCGGGGGTTGGAAGTAGGGCAGTGGAGGCTGGCGCGGGAGCACTCTACCAACAACAGCAGGAGGTGATCAACTATGAAGGTAGTCATTCTAGCTGGTGGATTCGGAACCCGGATTTCTGAAGAGACGCACCTCAAACCAAAACCTATGGTTGAAATAGGTGAAAAACCGCTCTTATGGCACATCATGAAGATCTATAGTCGTTATGATTTCAACGAATTCGTCATATGCCTCGGGTTCAAGGGATACGTCATCAAAGAGTATTATTATAACTATTTTCTGCATAATTGCGACGTCACTTTCGACGTTCGAACTCAGGGGATGGAGATCCACCAAAACTTGGTTGAGCCATGGCGGGTCACTCTGGTCGACACGGGGCTCAACACCATGACTGGTGGACGCGTGAAACGAATCAAACCCTATGTCAACAACGAGACCTTCATGCTCACTTATGGCGATGGGGTTGCAGATATTGATATCTTCTCATTGCTTGAGTTTCATCGCCGTCACGGAAAGCTGGCCAGCGTAACGGCTGTGCAGCCATCAGGCCGTTTTGGAGCAATGCAGATTGATGAAAGCCAAAGGGTCCAAACCTTTCAGGAAAAGCCTGATGGTGATGGCGGGTGGGTCAACGGAGGGTTCTTCGTGTTTGAACCCAGCGTCTTCGATTACGTTGAGGGAGACCAGACGATCCTCGAACGTGACCCACTGGAGAGGTTGGCCGCTGACGGGCAACTTCAGGCCTATAAGCACTCGGGCTTTTGGCAACCGATGGACACTCTGCGAGACAAGATTCGCTTGGAGGAGCTCTGGAAGACTAGCCAAGCGCCGTGGAAGGTATGGTGAGAGGTTTGGCGACACAGGCTCTCGAGAAGGAATTGCAGCTCAGACCCTCTACCAGACTTGCCAACAAGGTCCTCTTTGACAATACTTACGCTGGTAAGACGGTCTTGATAACTGGGCATACGGGGTTTAAAGGTTCATGGCTGGCGTTGTGGCTTCATTTGCTGGGCGCCAGAGTGGTGGGGTACGCACTGGAGCCACCCACTGACCCAAGCTTGTTCGATGCCATCGACCTTTCTGCCAAGATCGCCCACATAATCGGGGATGTCCGCGATTTTGGCCACCTTTCTGCGGTCCTGGAGACCCATCAACCGCAGATTGTGTTCCATCTTGCGGCACAGCCACTGGTACGGTTGTCCTATCATGAGCCCCAGTTAACGTATGAGACTAACGTGATGGGCACAGTCAACCTCTTGGAAGCTGTCCGCCGCACACCCAGTGTGCGAGTCGTCGTGAATGTCACCAGTGACAAGTGTTACGAAAATAAGGAATGGGATTACAGCTATCGGGAAAATGATCCCCTGGGCGGTTTCGACCCCTATAGCTCCAGCAAGGGTTGCGCCGAGCTAGTGTCATCTTCCTACCGCAATTCGTTTTTCAACAAACCCGATGGTGTCCGGATGGCCTCGGTGCGAGCCGGTAATGTGGTTGGTGGTGGGGACTGGGCCCTTGATCGCATCGTTCCGGACTGCATTCGTTCATTGCAGGCCAACACTCCCGTGGGTGTGAGGAACCCGCATGCGATTCGCCCTTGGCAACACGTCTTGGAGCCGCTTTCTGGTTATCTTTGGCTGGGGAGTTTGCTTTGGACGAAAGCACAAGCTTATTCCGGCCCGTGGAACTTTGGTCCGGATTCCCGGAGTAACATCACGGTTAAAGAAGTGGTGGAGAAGATCATCAAGAACTGGGGAAACGGTTCATGGAACGGTGGCACCGATACCGGTCGGCAGCTCCACGAGGCTAGGTTCTTGAAGCTAGACTGTACCAGAGCCAATAACCTCTTGAAGTGGTTTCCCGTCTACGATATCGACCAGACCTTGAGGGTGACAACCGCCTGGTACCGTGAATACTGTAGCGGTTCTAGAACAATGTGGGAGTACTCCCTGAAGGACATTGAGAATTATGTGCAGACGGCATCAATGCATGGGTTTGCCTGGGTTGAGCCGCCGGCTTGAAGGATGCGCCAGCCAAATGGCGACTTATCCACCGTATCCAGCGGTGAAAATTACGGGGAGGAAACTGAGTGCAACCACTAAAGGCTGATCAACTAAGCGGACAGCAAGTGAGCGGGGAGCAACTAAGGCAAGAGATCCTTGAAAAGGTGGCTCTCTACCACGACCTTGTTTTTGCTCAGGAGAAGAGCTTTGTTCCCGGACAATCCCGCATCCCCTACGCAGGCCGGGTCTTTGACACGACCGAGATGGTTAACCTCGTTGATTCGGCCCTGGAGTTTTGGTTGACCCATGGGCGATTCTCCCGGGAGTTCGAAGCCAGGCTGGCCGCCTTTCTGGTTGTGAGATACTGCTATCTTGTCAATTCCGGATCATCGGCCAACCTGCTGGCTTTCATGGCTTTGACGGCCGACAGCCTCGGACCCCGAAAGATCCAGCGCGGAGATGAAGTAATCACCGTCGCGGCCGGTTTTCCCACCACGGTGACTCCAATTATTCAATATGGTGCGATTCCTGTGTTTGTCGACATTGAACTCGCTACGGTCAATATCGATGTTACCCAATTGGAATCGGCCTTGAGCGAAAAGACCAAGGCTGTGATGATCGCCCACACTTTGGGCAATCCCTTCGACATTCGGGCGGTAGTGGATTTCTGCCGGAAACATGATTTGTGGCTGATCGAAGACAATTGCGATGCCTTGGGGTCGACATACGAGGGTAAGTACACCGGCACATTCGGCGACATCGGAACCAGTAGCTTCTATCCTCCCCATCATATGACGATGGGAGAAGGGGGAGCGGTCTACACCAACAACCTAGTGCTGGCAAAAATCTTGTTGTCTATGCGCGATTGGGGACGAGACTGCGTCTGCCCGTCAGGCGTTGATAACATGTGCGGTCATCGCTTTGATCGGAAGCTTGGGGAACTTCCCCTTGGCTATGATCACAAGTACGTGTACTCACACTTGGGCTACAATTTAAAGGCGACGGACATGCAGGCGGCAGTAGGATGCGCCCAGTTGGAGAAATTACCCTTATTCATTGAGGCCCGCAAGCGAAACTGGGTGCTGTTGAGAAACGCAGTGGCAGAACTGTCTGATGTGTTCATACTCCCGGAAGCCACCAGGGGTTCAGACCCAAGTTGGTTTGGCCTCTTACTCACGGTGAGAGAAAACGCGGACTTTACGCGAGACCAAATCGTGAAGCATCTTGAATCACAAGGGGTACAAACCCGCATGCTGTTTGCCGGCAACCTCATTAAGCACCCGTGCTTTGATGGGCTGAGGTCCAGGGGCGAGGGGTATAGAGTGGTGAGCGAATTGGGCAATACCGATGCAATAATGAGTCAGGCGTTTTGGGTGGGGGTTTATCCGGGGATGACGGAAGAGATGATCCAGTACATAGCTAAGAGCATTCGAGATCTTGCTAGGGGTGATTAAATGACATGCGCATCGAGAGAACAGTGATCCCTGACTGCTACGAAATGCATCCCGTGATCCACGCAGATAAGCGCGGCGTTTTTGTAAAGACATTTCACGAGGACTTCTTCGCCAAGAACGGGCTGAAAACAAGCTTTGCGGAGGAATACTATTCGTGTTCATGGCGAGGCGTTCTCAGGGGGTTGCACTTTCAGGCCCCCCCCCACGATCATAGCAAGTTGGTTTTCTGCGTATTAGGTGAAGTTCTTGATGCCGTAGTTGACCTCAGGGTTGGTTCTCCCACATACGGTAAGTTTGAAACGTTCAGGCTAAGTGCCCAGAAGGCAAACATGATCTACGTTCCTCAAGGGTTGGCGCACGGCTTTTACGTACTGAGCGAAAGTGCGATACTTATGTATAAAGTAACGACCATAAATTCGCCCGAGTATGACACAGGCATCCTCTGGAGTTCAGCCGGAATACCTTGGCCGGGCCTAAACCCCATAATGTCAGCCCGAGACAGCATGTTCCCGCCACTAGCAAGTTTCGTTAGCCCGTTCAAATATTAATCTGGTTCCAGGGGTGAGTAGCGCATGAATCCAAGGAAGGCCCTCATTACGGGTGGCACGGGGTTTATTGGGTCTGCCTTATGTAGGCGCCTAGTGACCGATGGCTGGGATGTCCATCTGGTTGTGAGAAACGAATCTGCCTTTTCTCAACTTGATGGTATACTCGATCGGATAACCTTGGGTGTTCACGATGGATCAACAGAAGGGATACAGGCCATTCTCCGGAAGACGAAGCCGACAACGGTTTTCCACCTGGCGTCCTTGTTTCTCGTCGAGCACAAACCAGCAGATATTGAACCTCTTATTCAAAGTAACATTGTTTTCGGCACTCAGTTAGTGGAGGCAATGGCTGCCAATGGTGTCTATGAACTAGTGAATACTGGGACATCTTGGCAGCATTTTGAGAGTCACGAATATAATCCAGTCTGCCTCTATGCTGCCACCAAACAAGCTTTCGAGAACATTCTAACCTTTTATGTTAAGGTAACGCCTCTGCGTGTGATAACCCTAAAGCTGTTTGACACTTATGGACCTAACGACCCGCGCAATAAGCTCTTTAACCTGCTACGACGCGCGGCGAAAACTCAAGTTCCTCTTGCCATGTCCCCCGGGGAACAGCTTGTGGATCTAGTGTATTTGGACGACGTAGTTGAAGCCTATCTTGAAGCGGCCCGTAGACTGAGCGAACCAGAGGTGCAGCAGGAAGCTTACGCGGTCTCCTCGGGGAGCCCTATTAGGCTTAAGGAGCTAGTGCAAATATATAGCAGGGTAACAGGAATTCCGGTACTTGTCGAGTGGGGACACCGTCCGTACCGGTTCCGTGAAGTGATGATTCCGTGGAATAAGGGGCCATCCTTGCCGGGATGGCTACCAAGGACCAACATCGAAGAGGGAATCAGAAGAATGGAGGGGATTTGTCGGTGAAGTGCTTTCAACCTTTGGTTACAGTGGCCATACCCACCCGCAATCGGGCCAACTACTTGCGGGAGGCTATTAGGAGTGTTCTTAACCAAACGTACACTGCCTTGGAGGTAATAGTCTCTGACAATGCATCAGCGGATAACACCCAAGGAGTGGTCAGCGATTTTACTGACCCTCGAATAAGATACTTTCGGCACGAGACCAGTCTAGAGATGGTCTCCAATTGGAATTATTGCCTGGAACAAGCTACCGGCGAGTTTTTTCTGCTGTTATCTGACGATGACGCCTTAGAGAGTGACGCTATAACATGGTTCGTAGAGCAATTCGCCGACCCGAGAGTAGCGCTGGCCTATAGTCGTGTAGTCTATATAGATTCGGACTCCCGGCCCTCGACCATGAGTCTCCAATCTCCCGCCACGGAATCAGGGGACAGCTTTATTGCGAACTCTCTAATGCGTCGACGGGGAGTATTTCCATCGGCAACGCTTCATCGGACCGAGATCGCCCGAAAGCTTGGAGGCTACCCTCCAATTGGGACAGCCATTGACCTTTCATTAAGGTTATCCATTGCTATTGGAGGGATAGTCCGGTTCTGTCCTCGGCCATTGGCGCAATACAGGGTTCACTCCGAGGCGGTGTCGCGGCAAGCTGAAGAAGTGGCCCTTTCACATCGGGCTTTCATGGACTGGTCAAGTTGCCCGGAGTCGCCACTGTACGAGTACCGTGAGCTAGTCAGGCGTTACTGCAAGAGTGTAGTCCAATATCTGGCTATGTCCTCTGCGCTCAAGGGGGACCGCTGCTCTGCGATCTCTTCAATGGAGGTCCTCCGAGGCATGGGGTCAAAATGGTGGCAGGAAGCATTATTCCGAATCTCATTTATTAAGCCCTTACAGTTTGCAGCGACAATATATAGCCAAGGAAAACGGCCTTAATCCCTTCAGCTACTTGCAGTATCTCTTTGAGAGGCTTCCCAACCTGGATATCCAGGACGAAACCGCCTTGGATGGGCTGCTCCCTTGGTCGAAGACTTTGCCTTCGGGTTGTCGGGTGAGCACTAATACGGAGGGACAATAGATCAATCCTCACCCGACTGGGGCCTTGGTGGGGGCTATTTGACGCTTACCAATACGCCGGAGGGTTCTGTATTCACCTCGACGCCGGGGCTGATTCCGAACATTACAGATCTCATTGGTGGTTACCGTTTGGTCAAGCTAAAGAGTTCCTAGCCTTTGGACCAAAACAGAAGACTTGACAGCCATATGCTGAAAAGAAAAAGTTAAGAATTTCCCAACAGGCTTAACACGCCCGTCCTGACATCTGTAGCACAGATACTGCCCTGTGAAAGGACCTGAATGATGATTACAAAGGCTTATGAGCGAAAAACCGGTGGAAGATCATCAAGCCTTCGCTGGCTGCTCGCGTTTCTATTTCCGGTGGGATACGTGCTTACCATGAATTTCTTCAATGATTATGCGCTTGAGTACTTCTTCTTGACGGCGGTTTCTTTGGTCGCGTGCTTCTTCCTGTTTTCCGTATTGAAGAGGCCCTTCATAGAACATCTACCCGTCTGGATTCTTTTCCTGGTATTCTGGGGTGCATATTACCTGAAGTTCTACCTCATGATTATAGATCCAGACTTAGTTTATCTGTTGCCGCTGAGGGTTTATGATTACTTCGTTTCAGATGAAATCTTGTTAAGGGTTTATACTACTACAACTCTAGCTTTTTCTACCTTTTGTTTTATTTCTGGGACTGCTTGCCTGCTGAACAAGAAACATCGACCCCAAGAGCAACCAGCAAAGCCTTCTGTGCTTAGCTTGTATCTTTCGTTAACTGTTGCTCTAGTTTTAATTGGCGTAAGTTCTTTGTTGACATTTGGTTTTGATATAGTTATGGGACTTCAAAAGCAAGCCTTACCGTTTCGTTTGGAGGGGCTAATAGTCTATTTAAGACTCATCACGATCCCTATAATCCTAATCTTGATTATATGGGGAGGATTCCGACTACGACGGAAGTCGTGGACCCTACTTGGAACGGTAGTCCTCATTTTGTATGGGATTTCTGACATGCTTTTGAGAGCGAGTAAGAGCACGCTCTTCTTCTTGCTCATTGCTCTGGGTTTACTTTGGTTGCTCAACGGCGGCAAGATCCGAGCATATCATATGGGCTTTGGCTTGATCGTGGGTTCATTTTCGCTGTTACTCTTTCCGTTTATTATGGCTTTGCGCATTGCTCAACATAGTTATCCAGACAACATGATCGCAGCTCTTTCCACCGCGATGCGGTCCGAAATTCTGGGTTCCTCCAGTCTATTGTCCACGCTTGGGGCAACACTGGAGTTCATTTTGATGCGGATATCCGGCTCAGATATTCTTATGGCACTCGTGGCATATGATGCCGAACCACTCGGATGGCGTACATGGGAAGTATTGACAGGACCTCGTGGTTTTGCCGGGCATTTGACGGTCAATGTTTTCGGGGCACCTCCAGAAATAATTGATGCGTTTGGTTTGGCCCCATCCCTCGTGGGGTTCTTCTTCACAATCGGCGGCGATTGGATGGTGCTCCTAGGTATGGGGCTTTTTACGTACACTGTTTTGTGGGCATGGAGAAAGCTTGCCGACTCCGGCCTCAGAAGCAAAATAATCGCACAGGTGTTTCTACTAATGTTTGTCTTGTCGATGGCAATTGATGGAGTGCTCGACAGAGCAATCTTGCATCAATTACCGGTTTATGTTGTCACATTGTTTCTATGCGAATGGATTATGAGACTCAGCGATGCAAGTGGTCGCCGTAATCGCTTGCAGGCAACAAATGTGCCGGGGGGGAGCACACATTGAAGATACTTTTTGTGTTAGCAGACTTTCGTTTCCCGCCCAGGGAAGGAATGCAGGTTCAGACTCTCAATTTGTTTAATTACCTGGCCAGCAGAGGTCATACGTGCAGAGTCTTGGCGTTCTTCCGGGATGGCGAGTCAATTGACCTGAACGGCCTGCAAGAGGCAATGCCGGGGGTTGAAGTTGTGGGCCTATTTCCTCGGAGGTATAACTATGCTGTCCAGACAGCTTTCGCCTTGATGAGGAAGAGATTTTGTGCTTTTCGTTTTTCTCCGAAGCAAAGGACTGAAGACTACTTTTGCAGATCTCTGAGTGAGGTCTTGAGGGAGACGGATGTTGACCTTGTCCATCTCGAGGGTATAGCCATGGCTCCGTACTTAGAGTTAGTAGATGCAAGACCGAGTGTTTTGAGCAGCATAGACGCCAGCTCATTGCGCCAACGCCGTCTTGCGGCCGAGAGCACGAACATCCGGGAAAGGCTGTATCGACTCGCTTTAAGTCATGCAAGCTCGCTATTGGAGCGCAGTGCATTACCTAGAGCAACAAAAGTTCATGTGGTTTCCCCAGTTGACAGCCAATATCTCAGAGAGTCTGTTCCCGGCATAGACGTGGAAGACATTGGGATTGCTGTGCCCGACGACCTACTCGAGTATGTACCCAAGAAAGACCTTAACGAAATGGACAAATCTCATAGATTGCTGTTTTCAGGGGATTTACGGGTTGGATACATCAACCGAGGACTTGCATGGTTTCTCTCATGCGTGTACCCGGAAGTTCAAAGGATGTATCCGGATACCCGACTTACTATTCTGGGAAGGGGCAGTCCGTCCTCCGAAGTTGCAGGGCTACTAGCCATGACACCCAGTGCTGAGGTGTTATCCTGGGTTGAGGACTATTACGCTGAGATCCTGAAATCGCAAGTTGTAGTGCTGCCTGACCCAACGGGCACAGGTTTGAAGAACAGGACCCTCCAGGCGATGGCTTTGGGTAGGCCCGTCGTTGGGACGCCTTCGATCTTTGAAGGGATACCCATGATTAATGGGGTGCACGGTTTCAGTTCGGCGACCGCCGATGGTTTCGCTCAGGCAATTGTCGATCTCCTAGGATCGCAGGATATGCGACAAAAGATAGGCTGCAATGCACGCAGTTTCGTACTTGAATGGTATACAGTCGAGTCTGTAGGTAGGCAGTGGTTGAATCTCTATTCTCGAGCGATGACAAAGTTTGCTACGAGAAATCGTCACGATTCAGATGTGGTCCTTCAAGCTGGGGAAGGTCCAATCACATAACAAATTGGGTTGATGTTAGTTATGAAGGTACTGATTGTCACGCAGTATTTCTGGCCAGAGAATTTTCGCATTAATGACTTGGCCTTGGCCCTGAGGGAAAAAGGTCATCAGGTGACTGTTCTTACAGGTGTACCAAACTACCCTATCGGCCGTTTTTTCCCTGGCTACGGGATGTTTCGGCAGGTCAGGCAGAGTTTTTGTGGGCTAAGAATAATCAGGGTGCCAATGCTGCCGCGGGGAAACAGCAGAGGATGGCAACTTGCACTTAACTATCTCTCCTTTGCCCTATCCGCGAGTCTATTAGGCCCACTTCACTGCAGAGGAGATTATGACGTAATCTTTGTTGCACAGTACTCGCCCGTTACCGTTGGTATTCCAGCTGCATTCCTGAAAAAGCTCAAGGGCACACCCATCATGTTCTGGGTTCAGGACCTTTGGCCGGAAAGCCTCTCTGCATCTGGGGCCGTAAAATCTCAGTTGATGGTTAGGATAATTGGCCGACTAGTCCGGAGCATCTATGATAGTTGCGATCAGATCTTGGTCCAGTCTAAGGATTTCTTCTCACACTTGGAGGGAATGGGTGTAGACTCGGACCGGGTTCACTACTTCCCAAACTGGGCCGAAGCGCTTTACCGGCCCGTAGATGCAGAAGAGAACCTTCTGGAGGTGAGCAGCTTACCTGCAGGATTCCGAGTTATGTTTGCCGGGAATATTGGAGCAGCCCAGGACTTTGGGACCATTCTCCTTGCTGCAGAACTACTTAAGGAGTATCCTGACATTCAATGGCTGATACTGGGCGATGGTCGTATGTTCTCCTGGGTTGAGGAAGAGATCAAGAAGCGAGGGCTGGTGGGGAGTGTTCATCTCCTGGGCAGGCATCCAATCGAATCGATGCCCAGTTTTTTTGCGCATGCCGACGCAATGTTAGTTACTCTCAGGAATGAGCCCATATTCTCCCTAACCATTCCCGGCAAGGTTCAGTCGTACCTGGCATGCGGGAGACCCATAATTGCGGCACTAGACGGTGAGGGCAGGCGTGTCATAGACGAAGCGGGTGCTGGCATCACCTGTCCCCCGGAAAACCCCGAAGCTCTTGCGGGAGCAGTATTGACTTGCTACAGAATGGCAAAATCCGACAGGGAGAGAATGGGCTTACGGGGACGGGCCTATTATGAGGCACACTTCGAACGCCAAAGGCTCCTGGATCGGTTAGAGACCTGGATGGATGAGTTATCTGGATCTAAATCTATTGCTCGCCGCTCATAGCATTGGAAGGTCAAAACAGGAGGAGCATCATGATATTAGAGGGCAAGAAAATCTTAGTAACTGGCGGAACAGGCTCCTTAGGAAAGACACTTGTTCGTCGGATTTTGACGAGCGACCTTGGCACTCCAAAGAAAGTAGTTGTTTTCTCCCGTGACGAGGCAAAACAGCACGACATGAGAGTTGCGTACCTGAATCGGTCCGTAACTACTGACGAAGTCATCTATAGAAACTTCATGAACACATTGGAATTTCGCATTGGTGATGTCCGCAATTACGCCGATGTTTGCTCCGTCATCAGGGATGCGGACATTGTAGTCAATGCAGCCGCCATGAAACAGGTTCCTACTTGTGAATACTTCCCTACCCAGGCAGTCATGACCAACTGCTTTGGGGCGACTAACGTCGTCAGGGCCATCGAAGAAAATCGCTATCCCGTCGAAACTATAATTGGCATTAGTACGGATAAAGCCGCCAAACCAATCAATGTTATGGGCATGACCAAGGCCATACAAGAACGCATTTTTATTTCAGCAAACATCCTAAACCCGAAGACCAGGTTCGTCTGCGTACGTTATGGGAATGTCTTGGCCTCGAGGGGGTCGGTTATTCCTTTGTTTCATCATCAGATCAGGACAGGTGGTCCGGTTACCGTAACTGTCCCAAATATGACGCGTTTCTTGTTAAGTCTTGATCAAGCAGTGGATACAGTGTTTGCTGCACTTCAACATGCCAAACCGGGTGAGACGTATGTCCCCAATGCTCCTGCCGCAACGGTCATGAACATCGCCAAGGCCTTGATTGGTGACCGCGATATTGAGACAAGAGTCATTGGGATTCGCCCGGGCGAAAAGATGCATGAGATCATGGTTTCCGAAGAGGAAGCAAATCACTGCATAAAGCGAGGAGATTACTACGTGATCCGACCTATGCTCCCTGAACTACACAATGAGTGGGACACTCAGCCCAACGTGCTGAACAAGGAATTTAGCTCTGCAGATACAATCCTTGACTTCGCTGGTACTGTTGAACTTCTCGCAAAACACAGTTTGCTGATTGGCCCTGCGACCTTCAGGGAAGCAGCAGCCAATCTTGACGCCGAATTGTTACGCTAACGTGCAGAACCAAGTCTAAGCCACAAGGTCTATCAACTAGGAATCCGAATGAAGAAGGGTCACTAGACCAAGTTGCCTGATGTTAGGAGTGGGTCACCATAATAAGAGTAGGGATTACCGGCGTGGATGGCTTGATTGGCTGGCATTTGAGAACATTCCTTCACGGACAACCCAGTATTGCCATTGTACCGGCCAACCGTGCAACCTTTGCTTCTGAGGAGAATCTCTCCCAATTCGTATCATCCTGCGATGTTATCGTGCACCTGGCCGGGATGAATCGCGGAGACGAGCAAGAGATTGCGAGGACGAACATCGCGCTTACCGAAACTCTGGTCAAGGCTCTTGACCGTAACGATTGCCACCCGAATATCGTCTTTTCCTCTTCCATTCAAGTTTTTCGGGACACATTTTATGGGCAATCAAAGCGAATATGCGCGGAAAAACTGGCGGAATGGGCTCTCAAACGCGAGGCGGTTTTCACAAACCTGATTCTGCCTCATGTGTTTGGTGAGGGGGGCAAACCTTTCTATAATTCGGTCGTATCCACATTTTGCTTTCAACTGGCTAATGGTCAGGAGCCCAGAGTAATCAATGATGCAACCCTTGAACTCATTCACGCACAAGAAGTGGCAAAGAAGATTTACGATATAATTCTAGAACCGCAAAATCATGAGATTACGCTCACTGGGACTCCTTTCAGCGTAGGCGACTTGCTGAGCAAACTTACACGGTACGCCCAAGATTACAGGGACAAGGAGTTAGTACCTCTCCTCAATGACAGACTGGATTTGCAGCTTTTTAATACATTCAGATCATACTTGTATCCCAAGCACTATCCCGTAAGCCCTGTTTCACATGGTGATCACCGGGGCACTCTTTTCGAAGCCACCAAGAGTCTTAACGGGGGGCACAGTTTCGTCTCTACAACCAAGCCCGGAGTTACTCGAGGAAATCACTATCACTACAGCAAGTTTGAACGATTCTTGGTGGTTAGCGGGCAAGCTGTTATACGGATTCGAAAACTGTTTTCCGATGAGGTCATCGATTTCCACGTGTCGGGAGATAATCCGCAATATGTGGACATCTCGACCTTGCATGCTCACAGCATAACGAACGTGGGGCAGAGCACCCTCATAACTCTATTTTGGGCGCTCGGGCTTTTTGACCCCAATAACCTTGACACTGTGTCAGAAGCCGTTTGAGGTGTCAAGATGAAAAGAATTAAAGCGATGACTATTGTTGGGACTAGACCTGAGATAATCAGACTATCTCGTGTTATGGCTCGCCTAAATCAGCATGCGGATCATGTCTTGGTTCACACGGGGCAGAACTACGATTACGAACTGAATGAGATCTTTTTCAACGACATGGAGGTTAAGAAACCCGATTATTTCCTGAATGCCGCTGGCCTATCAGTTGCGGAAACTATGGGCAATATCATTACCAAGATTGATCCGATACTTGAGAAGGAAAGACCGGAAGCCCTGCTGATCCTAGGTGATACCAATAGTTGTCTTTCCTGCATCCCCGCAAAGAGGCGCAAGATCCCCATTTTTCACATGGAGGCAGGGAACCGGTGCTTCGATGAGCGAGTCCCCGAGGAAATAAATCGCAGGATAGTCGACCACACCAGCGACATCAACCTTCCTTATAGCGACCACGCCCGTGAATACCTTCTCCGCGAAGGGATTCCAGCGGAGCGTATCATCAAGACAGGAAGCCCTATGTTTGAGGTTCTTAGCTACTATGCGCAAAGAATCGATCAATCTCAAGTCCTGCAAAGATTTGATCTGAAACCAAATGAGTTTTTTGTAGTCAGTTCCCACAGAGAAGAAAACATCGACTCGGATGTTAACCTTCAAAAGCTGGCTAAAGTGCTGGACGAATTGGCCAAGACCTATGGTAAGAGGATTATTGTATCTACACACCCCCGGACTCGGAAGCAGCTGGAAGCTAGAGGTTTAAGTTTTCATCCATTGGTCGAGCTCGTGAAACCATTAGGCTTCTTCGATTACGTGTGCCTTCAAAAGAACTCCTGTGCCGTGTTATCAGACAGTGGAACAATTACAGAGGAATCATCTATTCTGAATTTTCCTGCGCTAAACATCAGGGAAGCACATGAACGTCCTGAGGGCATGGAAGAAACCGCGACCATAATGACTGGGCTGGAGGTTGACCGCATCCACCAAGCACTCTCTGTAGTAGCTGAACAGCGCCGGGGCCTGGAGCGGTCATTGAGGCTGGTTGCAGACTATGAGGCTCCCAACGTGTCCGAAAAAGTCCTCCGAATAATCCTCAGTTACACTGATTACGTAAACCGTGTCGTTTGGCGCAAGTGACCATCGAGTCAGACCAAATCGGGAGGTGAATGTATCTTGAGGGTGCTAGTGACCGGAGCTAATGGTTTTGTTGGCAAGCACTTGTGCCGTTTTCTGCTGGAGAACGGTGACCGTGTTGTGGGTGCGGTTCGGAATGGAAGAGGGCTGCGCGAACTTCCTGTCGGGGTAATAGGTGTAATAGTAGGAGAAGTGGGCCCGAATACCGATTGGAGTGAGGCCCTAACAGATGTGGATATAGTAGTACATTTGGCGGCCCGTGTCCACGTAATGAAGGAGCGTTCCGGAGATCCTTTGTTTGCTTTCCGTGAGGTGAATGTTGAAGGCACTCGACACCTAGCCAAAGCAGCATTGAGTTGTGGCCTCTCTAAATTTGTGTTTTTGAGCACCGTGGGAGTTAACGGTAAGACTCAAGTTTGACAGCAAACCCCCGGTTTTAGCCCTTTCGTCGGCGCAAACCCAGTAGAATCAAGGGGTCGTTTTATAAATCGCCCAGAATGTAGTGCCACGTTCTCCTAGATATTACCTTGCATATGCTTGGTTTTGGTGGTATAATTATCGTGCTATGTATGCACGAACGAAAACCTTCACCAATAAGGACGGCTCCAAGCGAACCTACCTTCAACTCGTGGAAAGTGTACGGGAGAATGGTAAGGTCCGTCAGAAGGTCGTTGCCAATTTGGGCCGGCTGGACGAACTTCAGGAAAAGAAGCTGGATCAGGCCATTGAAAGCCTGGCCAAGTTCTCAAAGGCGAACTGGGTACGGTCTGAAGCGGCTAAACTGATGGTCAAATCAGCCCAGGAATGGGGCTCGGACCTGATCTTCGGTCAGTTGTGGGAGAGGCTTGGGTTATCATCGATCCTCACCCGATTGCTGGCCGAAACGGAGATGGTCAGTCCCTTGGATGAAGCCATCTATGCGATGGTACTCAACCGGGTCTGTGATCCGCTTTCCAAGCGGGCCGTTTACAAGTGGATTTCCGAGATCTACCGGCCTTCCTTTGATCAGCTGGAGTTACAGCACTTCTACCGGGGACTGGACTTTCTGATTGACCACAAGAAAACGATTGAAAACGCCTTGTTCAGCGAGACCCGGAGCCTCTTCAACATGCAGCTGGATATGGTGTTCTGGGATAGCACCTCGACCTATTTTGAAGGTTCAGGTCCGGACGGGCTGGCCGATTACGGCCATTCCAAAGACCATCGCCCGGATCGGACACAGATCATCGTTGGCCTACTGATGACCCGGGAGGGGATTCCCATCGCCCACCAGGTCTTTCCGGGCAACATGGCCGACATCGACACCTTCAAGGCGACCATTAAAGATGTCCGGGATCGCTTCATGTTACGTCGAGTAATCTTTGTCGCCGACCGGGGTATGGTTAGTCCGCAATTGCTGGACGAGCTTGATCTGGCGCACATCGAGTACATCGTCGGGGTTAAGATGCGCCGGAGTAACGCCGTGAAAGCGGTCCTGAAAACCGGCGGTCGTTACCGGATCGTCAAGAAGAACCTTCAGGTCAAAGAAGTCTGGCACGAGGTCGACCGATACATCGTCTGCTACAACCCGGATGAGGCCAAGCGGGACCGTTTGGTGCGGGAAGAGATGGTCCGCAAACTGGAGGCCAAACTCCAGTCCGAAGGGCCGAAGTCCCTGATCGGTAACTGCGGGTACCGGCGCTACCTCAAGGTTGACAAGACCCAGGCGATCATCGATGAGAAGGTCCTGAAAGAGGAAGCCCGCTACGACGGGAAGTATGTCTTGCGTACGAACTCGGCGTTATCCGCACACGAAGCCGCTATGGCGTACAAGGAGTTGTGGCGGGTGGAACGGGCCTTCCGGGAGCTCAAGTCCACCCTGGATCTTAGACCGGTTTATCACTGGAAGGACCGCCGGGTGAGGGCGCACGTGATGGTCTGTTTCCTGGCCTTGGTATTGGAATCGGCACTACAACGTAGTCTGAAGCTGACCGGGAGCAAGGTCGAGTACACACAGTTGATTCGGGACTTGCAGCAGTTGCGAGCAGTGGAACTGACCTTGGACGAGCAGACTTATCTCTGTCGTACGGAGTTGCCGGGCGATGCCTTCGAAGCGTTTCGGGTGCTTGGCATTCGGCCTCCGCAGCATGTATTGAACGTCAGCCGTTAAGCCCTGGCAGATATTGGGGAAATGTAGTGGTACGTCTCTTTTGCATGCCTTACAAGCCCTGAGCCTACTGGATTCTTATTGAGCGGGGTGTCAAAGTTAAGATTGTCAATATATGATGGATTAAATTTTCACCCCCTGTGCCACTAGGTATTGCTTGATTTCATGGTGGTCCCGGTAGACCTCTCGCACCAGCACCAGATGCTCGTTGATGAGCGACCGGCCCCTTCTTAGAATCCGTACCATCAGCTCCGGCGGCAGCCCAAACAGGTACAGGATCAGCACCGCCTCAAAGGTGCCGATGTAGTTGTCCACCGCCTTTGGTGAGTGATAGGTCATCCGGGCGATCTCTTTGACGGTGTAGCCCTCCAGGTGCAGCCCGACGATCACGTCCTTGTGGGTCATGCTGCGGCCCGCGTCCAGGATGGTGCCTGGCGTGGGCACGACTAGATTGTGCTCCCGCTGGACACTCCGGATCAGCTCAGAGA
>Ga0048257_101558_pt1 | contig 20095 bp, 35 predicted proteins | sample SubbioWold_Dec13_FD_54351 | JGI IMG/M metagenome (GOLD analysis project Ga0048257, IMG submission 54351) | Serpentinite rock and fluid subsurface biosphere microbial communities from McLaughlin Reserve, California, USA - CSWold_Dec13... | ecosystem: Environmental > Terrestrial > Deep subsurface >...
CTGGATATATAGGAAGTGGGGGATGCCGGCTATTCAGGAGTCAGGAGTCACGTACTCAGGAGTCAGAAGTCAGAAGTCAGGAGTCAGAATGAGAAAACCAAGGTTCTGTTGAAGAATGCCGATATTACTTGATGCTTACGAATGGATCTTGGATACGGTGATATTTACGAAACAAAACTTCTCTAATTGCTGGAAGCATATTCTCGGGGCATTCTGAATATTGACTCCTGAATTCTGAATACCTGAATAGTAACGGATGCCGGCCATTTAAGCCGGAGTCCCCGGGCCCGGGCATTTTTCTTGACATTGGCATAGCCTGGTGGTAACATTAACAAGTGTGTAGTTTTCGGGGGGGGAACCGCTATGGCTTTAGCGCGGCTGCAGGCGGCCCGGAAAAGGATGGTGGGTTCCAAGCAGACCCTTAAAGCCATTAGCCGGGGGCAGGCCAGGGTTGTATTCGTGGCCGCAAACGCTGATCAACATGTGGTGGATCCCATCGTTCGGGCCTGTGCTGAAAAGGGAATCGAAGTGGTTCAGGTGGATAACATAAAAAATCTGGGCCGGGCCTGCGGTATAGATGTAGGATGTGCTTCCGCCGCTATAATTGATGACTAGTCCTTGAAATATTCTGTAAAGGAGGTGTATTGCATGCCGACCATCAGCCAATTGGTGCGCAGGCGCAGGGAAGAACTGGTTCGCAAGTCTTCGGCGCCGGCGTTGAAAGAATGCCCGCAAAAGCGCGGGGTGTGCACCAGGGTTTATACCACCACTCCTAAAAAGCCGAACTCCGCCTTGCGCAAGGTGGCCAGGGTAAGGTTGACCAATGGAATCGAGGTAACATCCTATATTCCGGGTATTGGACATAACTTACAAGAGCATTCCGTGGTGTTGGTCCGGGGCGGAAGGGTAAAGGATATACCGGGCGTCAGGTATCATATTGTACGGGGTACCCTGGACTGTGCGGGTGTGCAGAAGCGCAATCGCGGACGTTCCAAGTACGGGACTAAACGACCCAAGAAATAGGGAATACTGTAATAATTGCTTGAGTAAAGGGGGGATAATGATGCCGAGGAGAGGAGCTGCGCCCAAGCGGGAAGTTCTGCCCGATCCTGTATTCGGCAGCAAGGTGCTTACCAAGCTGGTCAATCAAATTATGCTGGATGGCAAAAAAAGCATAGCTGAAGGTATCTGTTATGGGGCCTTTGATATAATCAAAGAAAAAACCGGAAAGGATCCCATGGAAGTTTTTGAGCAGGCCATGAAAAATATTATGCCGGTTTTAGAGGTCAAGGCGCGCCGGGTTGGCGGCGCCAACTATCAGGTTCCTGTGGAAGTGCGGGCGGAACGCCGGCAGACACTGGCTATCAGGTGGCTGACCAAGCACTCCCGGGCCCGGGCCGGAAGAACCATGGAGGAAAAATTGGCGGCGGAACTCATGGATGCTGCCAACGGTATTGGAGCAACAGTTAAGAAAAAAGAAGATACACATAAAATGGCGGAAGCTAACAAAGCATTTGCGCATTACCGGTGGTAAAGGAGGGGTCTTGATGGCGCGGCAGTTTCCGTTGGAAAAAACCCGCAATATTGGCATCATGGCACATATTGACGCCGGCAAGACCACAACCACAGAAAGAATTCTGTTTTATACAGGTAGAGTTCATAAATTGGGTGAGGTCCACGACGGCGCTGCCACCATGGACTGGATGGTGCAGGAACAGGAACGGGGAATAACAATCACCTCTGCGGCCACCACCTGTCAATGGCGGGAACATTGCATAAATATAATAGACACACCAGGGCATGTGGACTTTACTATGGAAGTAGAGCGCTCATTGAGGGTGCTGGACGGGGCAGTGGCAGTTTTTTGTTCAGTTGGCGGAGTTGAGCCCCAGTCTGAAACAGTATGGCGGCAGGCAGATAAATATAAAGTGCCGAGAATTGCCTACATTAACAAAATGGACCGTATTGGGGCGGACTTTTTCCGTGGCCTGGAGATGATTAAAAAAAGATTGGCCGCAAATCCTGTCGCTGTTCAGCTGCCCATCGGCTCGGAAGAGAATTTCCGCGGGATTGTTGATTTAGTCAGGAATACGGCCCGGATATATACTGACGATCTCGGCACGAAAAGTGAGGAGACGTCCATACCGGCGGACATGCTGGAAGTTGTAGCCGGGTACCGGGAAAGATTATTTGAAGCAGTGGCTGATGCCGATGAAGAGCTGATGATGAAGTACCTGGAAGAGGAAGAGTTCTCCGAGGAAGATATCATCAGGGGCATACGCAAGGGTACGCTGGCGGTCAAAATGATTCCTGTTCTTTGTGGTTCCTCGTTTAAAAATAAAGGGGTTCAGCCGTTACTTGATGCAATTGTCGATTTTTTACCGGCGCCGGTTGACGTTCCGGCCATCCATGGCACAAACCCCGCGACCGGGGATACGGACAGCCGTACGGCAGGGGACAATCAGCCTTTTTCAGCGCTGGCCTTTAAGATTATGGTAGACCCCTATGTGGGTAAGCTTACATTTTTCAGGGTGTATTCAGGACACTTGACGTCGGGCGCCCATATTCATAATTCCACCAAGGGGAAGCGGGAGCGCATCGGGCGAATCTTGCGGATGCATGCCAACCACCGGGAGGAGATTGGCGAAGTCTTTACGGGAGATATTGTGGCCGCCGTGGGACTCAGGGACACCACCACAGGAGACACCCTTTGTGATGAGAAGCATTCCATCTTGTTGGAGTCAATGGATTTCCCTGAGCCGGTTATCTCGGTGGCCATTGAGCCCAAGACCAAGGTTGACCAGGATAAAATGGGCCTTGCCCTGCAAAAACTCAGTGAGGAAGACCCGACTTTTAAGATGCATACAGACCCTGACACCGGTCAAACCATCATCAGGGGTATGGGTGAGTTGCACCTGGAAATCATTGTCGACCGTATGCTGCGGGAGTTTAAAGTGGGGGCCAATGTCGGCAGACCCCAGGTTGCCTATAAGGAGACCGTTCGCCATAAGGCTAAGGCGGAAGGTAGATTTGTACGCCAGTCCGGCGGCCGGGGCCAGTACGGGCATGTGATAATAGAGTTGGAACCCCTGGACAAGGGAGCAGGTTTTGAGTTTGAGAGTAAAATAGTGGGTGGGGCCATACCCAAGGAATACATCCCCGCCATTGAGTCCGGAGTTAAGGAGTCTATGGAGAATGGTGTCCTGGCCGGCTATCCATTGGTTGATGTTAAAGTTAGCGTATTAGACGGGTCATACCATGATGTGGACTCATCCGAGATCGCCTTTAAAATCGCCGGCGGCATGGCCTTGCGGGATGCCTCCAAAAAAGCAAAGCCAGTGCTTCTGGAGCCGGTGATGAAGGTGGAAGTGGTTGTCCTGGCCGAGTATATGGGAGATGTAATTGGTGACATTAATGCCCGGCGCGGGCGGATAGATGAGATGGAGGCCCGGGGTCCGGTGCAGGTTATTCACGGCCGGGCGCCATTGTCAGAGATGTTTGGCTATGCCACCGAATTAAGGTCCAGAACTCAGGGCCGGGGCACATACACCATGCAATTCAGCCATTACGAGGAGGTTCCACAAAACATCGCCGACAGCTTGATTAATAAGCTTTGATAAAAAACGTGGAAATAAATTAAAAAGATTTTGATTGTTGTAAGGAGGAAGGTATACCATGGCAAAAGCAAAGTTTGAGCGTACCAAGCCCCACGTAAACGTCGGCACCATCGGTCACGTTGACCACGGGAAAACAACTCTGACCGCGGCCATCACCATGTGCCTGGCCACCGTCGGCGGAGCCGCGGTAAAGAAATATGATGAAATCGACAACGCGCCGGAAGAGCGCGAGCGTGGGATTACCATCAACACCGCCCACGTGGAATATGAAACCGCCAACCGGCACTATGCCCATGTGGACTGCCCGGGCCACGCCGACTACGTAAAGAACATGATCACCGGCGCGGCCCAGATGGACGGGGCGATCCTGGTGGTATCGGCTGCTGACGGCCCGATGCCGCAGACCCGGGAGCACATCCTTTTGGCCCGCCAGGTAGGGGTGCCCTACATTGTGGTATATCTGAACAAAGCCGACCAGGTTGACGACCCGGAGCTTTTGGAACTGGTGGACATGGAAGTGCGGGAACTGCTTTCGATGTATGAATTTCCCGGGGATGACATTCCCATTATCGTGGGCTCGGCCCTGAAGGCCATGGAATGCGCCTGCGGCAGCCGGGAATGTGATTACTGCAAATCGATCTGGGAACTGATGGACGCGGTGGACCAATATGTGCCGACACCGGAGCGTGATGTTGACAAGCCCTTCCTGATGCCCGTCGAAGACGTATTCAGCATCACCGGGCGGGGCACCGTGGCCACCGGCCGCATTGAGCGGGGCGTCGTCAAGACCGGTGAGGAAGTAGAGATCGTGGGCTTGCAGGATAAGCCGCGCAAGACCGTAGTCACCGGTGTGGAAATGTTTCGCAAGATCCTGGACCGGGGCGAGGCCGGGGACAACGTGGGCTGCCTGCTGCGGGGCGTGGACCGTAAAGAAATCGAGCGGGGCCAGGTACTGGCCAAACCGGGTAGCATTAAACCGCACACCAAGTTTAGCGCCGAGGTATACGTGCTGACCAAGGAAGAGGGCGGGCGCCACACCCCGTTCTTCAACGGCTACCGGCCGCAGTTCTACTTCCGGACCACCGACGTGACCGGGGTGGCCAGTCTGCCCGAAGGCGTGGAAATGGTAATGCCCGGTGACAACATTAAAATNGACATTGAGCTAATCACCCCCATCGCCATCGAAGAAGGCCTGCGCTTTGCCATCCGGGAGGGCGGCCGCACCGTGGGCGCCGGTGTCGTTACCGGCATCAACGCGTAGTACTAATTTAATTAAGAATTGAACGGGATGACATACGGTAAAGCTGCTTGCATCCCCTGGAGCGGCTTTGCCGCGATTCGCTTTACGGGCGAAAGGAGGTCAGAGATGAAAAGCCAAAAAATTCGTATTCGTCTCAAGGCATTTGACCACAATATGCTGGACCAATCGGCAATCAAGATTGTGGAAACGGCCCGGCGTACCGGGGCCACTGTTGCCGGTCCCATTCCACTGCCCACGGAGAAAAATATTTATACCATTTTACGCTCGCCCCACGTAAATAAAGATTCCCGGGAGCAGTTTGAGATGCGTACTCATAAGCGCCTCATTGACATAATGGAACCCACGCCGAAAACGGTGGATGCCCTGATGCGACTGGACCTGCCGGCCGGGGTTGATATTGAAATAAAATTATAACGTAACTACTCAGGAGTCAGTAGTCAGGAGTCAGAATGAGTCTTGGATACGGGGATATTTACGAAACAAAACTTCTCTTGTAAGAAGTTGGTAAATTACTGGAAGCATATTCTCGGGGAATTCTGAATTCTGAACACCTGAATAGTAACATTATAACAATTCCTAATGGAAGCCGGACTTTGAACAGGTACAGGAGGTGTAGTTAAGAATGCAAAAAGCCATCTTGGGAAAAAAAGTTGGCATGACCCAGGTCTTTAATGACGGGGGCGTGGCCATTCCGGTAACTGTAATAGAGGCGGGCCCCTGCATTGTGGTGCGGAAGAAAACAGTGGCCAGTGACGGGTACAATGCCATTCAGGTCGGCTTTGGCGAGAAGCGGGAAAGGCTTTTCTCCAAGCCGCTAAAGGGACACTTTGACAAGGCCGGGGTTAAACCACGGCGTTATTTGCGCGAACTGAAGCTGGAAGATATTGAGGCCTTCCAGGTTGGCCAGGAAATCAAGGCCGATATTTTTACGCCCGGGGATATGGTGGATGTTGTGGGAACATCAAAGGGCAAGGGCTTTGCCGGCGGCATCAAGCGGCACGGGTTTCACCGCGGCCCGATGTCCCATGGCTCAAAATATCACCGCCGTCCGGGCTCCGCCGCCGCCAAGGGGCCGGCCAGGGTATTCAAGGGACGTAAAATGCCCGGGCATCTGGGTGCGGAGCGGGTAACCGTGCAAAACCTGGAAGTTATCCGGGTTGACGCCGGACGCAACCTGCTGGCTCTCAAAGGTGCCATTCCAGGCCCCAGGGGCGGTCTGGTAATGGTTAAGAACACGATCAAAACTGGGTAGCGCCGGTAGGGTGAAAGGAGGAAGCGATCATGCCCAAAGTTGCTGTATATAATATGAACGGTGAGCAAACGGGTGAAGTGGACCTCAGTTCCGAAATATTTGGGATACCTGTTCACCGCCAGGCCCTGCACGATGCCGTCGTAATGCAACTGGCCGGAATGCGCCAGGGTACCCATGACACCAAAACCCGGGGCGAGGTCAGGGGCGGGGGCCGTAAGCCCTGGCGTCAGAAGGGGACTGGCCGGGCCAGACACGGCTCTATTCGTTCTCCCATTTGGCGGGGTGGCGGCATTGTTTTTGGACCCCACCCGCGGGAATACGGGTATTCCATTCCCAAAAAGGTGCGTCGACTGGCACTGAAATCGGCTCTGTCTTCCAAGGTAGAAGCCGGCAGCATCCTGATACTGGATGAATTAACATTTCCCAATCCCAAAACCAAAGACATGATTAAGGTGCTCGATAACCTCAAAGTAAATAATAAGGCCCTGGTGGTAACGGCTGACGGTGACGAAATGGTGACCAGGTCGGCCCGCAACATTCCCGGTGTTAAACCCATGGCCGTAAAGGGCTTGAATGTATACGACCTGCTTGCCCATCCCACCCTGGTCATTACCAGGGATGCCGTGGTGCGGGTAGAGGAGGTGCTGGCTTAATGAAAAACCCCAGGGATATTATCAAAAAGCCGCTGGTTACAGAAAAAAGCATGGACCTGGTGCAGGAAAACAAGTACACTTTTATCGTTGACCCCAAAGCTAACAAGGTGGAAATCCGCAAGGCAGTTGAAGAGCTGTTCAAGGTCAAGGTAACCAGTGTAAACACCATGAATGTCAAGGGCAAATTAAAGCGCGTGCGCAACATCCTGGGCCGCACCCCTGACCGTAAAAAGGCTATTGTTACTGTCAGGGACGGGGATAAGATTGAAATCTACGAAGGGATGTAACAGGCCGGCTGCCTGAGGGTTGCCTCTGGCCGGCAGGCGATACAAGGAGGGAAACCAGGTGGGTATTAAAAAGTTTAAGCCAACTTCACCGGGTCGCCGGTTTGTAACCGTTTCGACCTTTGAAGAACTGACCGCCACAGAACCGGAAAAGTCCCTGGTTAAACCGCTTAAGAAAACCGGCGGCCGAAATGCCCGGGGACGCCTGACTGTCAGGCACCGGGGTGGCGGTCATAAAAGAAAATACAGGATTATTGATTTTAAGCGGACCAAGGACGGTATACCGGCCAAGGTTGTCAGCGTGGAATACGATCCCAACCGCTCGGCCAGGATTGCCCTGCTAACTTATGCAGATGGTGAAAAACGCTACATTCTGGCGCCCGTTGGCGTCAAAGTCGGGCAGCAAATTGAGTCCGGCCCCGGGGCGGACATTAAACCGGGTAATACCCTGGCCCTGAGGAACATTCCCATGGGCACAATGATTCACAACATTGAATTGCATCCCGGGGCGGGCGGCCAGCTGGTAAGGTCGGCCGGAACCTCGGCCCAGCTGATGGCCAAAGAAGGCAAGTATGCCCATATTCGCATGCCGTCAGGTGAAATGAGACTTTTGCTCCAGGACTGCCGGGCAACCATTGGTCAGGTGGGGAATGTGGATCATGAAAATATTACCATCGGCAAGGCCGGGCGCAGCCGCTGGCTGGGCATCAGGCCCACTGTTCGCGGCGTTGTCATGAACCCGGTTGACCACCCCCACGGCGGTGGTGAAGGGCGCTCACCCATCGGGCGCAATCCGGTTACCCCCTGGGGCAAACCGGCCCTGGGCGCAAGAACCAGGAAGAAAAAGTCCAGTGACCGCCTGATTGTAAAGCGCCGGAAAAAATAGGCTTATTTATTACCGCACTGCTGTTATTTGCCAGGGCGGCCTGATTTTTGGCAAGTATTCAGTAAACCAGGTGGAGGCGCGGCGTTATCGTTAGCGAACGACTTGCATAGCGCCGGTAACAGCCCCCGGCGCAGTGAGGGTAAATGTATACGATTTTTGTAGAAAGGAGGCCGGATAATGGGTCGTTCCTTAAAAAAGGGTCCCTACTGTGAGGAAAAACTTTTGTCTAAAATAGAGGAAATGAATGCCAAGGGTGAAAAAAAGGTTATTAAAACCTGGTCCCGCCGCTCAACTATATTTCCGCAAATGATTGGACATACCATAGCTGTCCATGACGGCCGCAAGCATGTGCCTGTTTATATAACAGAAGATATGATTGGTCATAAACTGGGTGAATTTGCTGTAACCAGATTTTTCAGGGGACATGGTTCCCATACAGAGAGGTCAACCTCCCTGAAATAATCGGGTTAACGATTGGAAAGGGGGTTTAAGTTGCTGTGGAAGCCAAAGCTACGGCTAAATATATCCGGATCTCTCCCCGCAAGGTTCGCCAGGTGGTGGATTTGATCAGGGGTAAAGGGGTTAAAGAGGCCCTGGCCATATTATCTTTTACGTCCAGGCGGTCTTCCCTGCCGGTTTCCAAGGTTGTAAAATCGGCCGCCGCCAATGCTGAGCACAACTATGAAATGGATAAGGATAATCTGTTTATTGCCGCTGCCTATGTTGATCCCGGCCCCGTCATCAAGCGCTGGCAGCCAAGGGCCATGGGACGCGCCGATCAGATTAAGAGGCGGACCAGTCATATTACAGTTATAGTCCAGGAGAAGAAGGAGGGTTAGTGTGGGACAAAAAGTAAACCCCAAGGGCTTGCGGATAGGAATTATCAAGGACTGGGAAGGAAAATGGTTTGCCGACAAGAAAAATTTTGCCAATCTGCTCCATGAGGACGTCAAGGTTCGCAAATTTATTAAAAACAAACTGTTTCTTGCCGGCATCTCCAGAATTCAGATAGAACGGGCGGCCAACCGGGTCAAGGTGTCCATCCATACTGCCAAGCCGGGTATCGTGATTGGACGGGGCGGCACAGAGGTCGAGAACCTGCGCAAAAGCTTGGAAGCCATGACAGGCAAGCAAGTCAACGTAAATATCGTTGAAATAAAAGTTCCTGAAACCGATGCCCAACTGGTGGCGGAAAACGTAGCGGCCCAGTTGGTCAAGAGGGTGGCTTTTCGCCGGGCCATGAAGCAGAGTGTGGGCCGGGCCATGAAGATGGGGGCCAAAGGTATCCGCATCGCCTGCAGCGGCAGGCTGGCCGGGGCGGAGATCGCCCGCACCGAGTGGTACAGTGAGGGCAAGGTTCCCCTGCATACACTGCGGGCCGACATAGATTACGGTTTTGCCGAGGCCAATACAACTTACGGCAAAATTGGGATTAAAGTATGGATCTACAAAGGAGAAGTTTTGCCGGAAGCCAAAGCTGACAACCGCAAGGCGGCAACCGGTAAAGGAGGCGAATAGGCTACATGCTCATTCCCAAAAGGGTTAAATATCGCAAGCAGCAGCGTGGAAAAATGAGAGGCGCCACCAAGGGGGGCGCTGGGGTCCATTTTGGCGAATTTGGGCTGCAGGCCCTGGAATCAGCGTGGATAACCAACAGGCAAATTGAGGCCGCCCGTATTGCTATGACCCGTTACATTAAGCGGGGCGGTAAAGTATGGATCCGCATCTTCCCGGACAAACCCGTTACCAAAAAACCGGCTGAGACAAGAATGGGCAGCGGTAAAGGGGCCCCCGAATACTGGGTTGCCGTGGTTAAGCCCGGCCGGATCATGTTTGAATTGGCGGGAGTAAGCGAAGAAATCGCCAGGGAGGCCATGCGCCTTGCTGCTCACAAATTACCGATCAAGACCAAGTTTGTTAGACGCGGGGAAGTGGGTGAGGCTCATGAGGGCTAAGGAATTGCGTGATTTGACCATGGAGGAGCTTAACAAAAAGTTAAACGATGCCAAGGATGAATTGTTTAAGCTGCGGTTCCAGCTGGCCACCGGCCAGTTAGACAACCCCATGCGGATTAAAGAAGTGCGCCGCAGCATGGCCCGGATCAAAACTATGATGCGAGAACAGGAATTGGGCATTAAAAGGGCTTAATACCCGGTCGGAACGGAAGGGGGTAATACGGTGACAGACAGGAACCAGAGAAAAACGCGCACCGGTAAGGTGGTCAGCGATAAAATGGATAAAACCGTGGTTGTGGCGGTGGAAGCGTTAATTCAGCATCCGCTTTATGGCCGCATCGTGCGGCGGACCAAAAAATTTAAAGCCCATGATGAAGAAAACACCTGCCGCATCGGGGATCAGGTGAAGATAGCTGAAACGCGTCCCCTGTCCAAAGATAAGCGTTGGCGCGTAGTGGAAGTGACCAAAAGGGCGGAGCAAGTATAGGCGGCGCCGGGCAGCCGGGTATTGTCCGTGAAAAGGAGGATCTCAGCGTGATTCAAGTCCAGACCGTGCTTAATGTGGCAGATAACACCGGGGCCAAAAAAATGATGTGCATCCGCGTGCTGGGTGGCGCCCTGCGCCGTTATGCGAGCTTGGGAGACGTTATAGTAGCTGCTGTTAAGGAGGCTACACCAGGGGGCGTTGTTAAGAAGGGTGATGTTGTCAAGGCTGTTATTGTCAGGACTAAAAAAGAGGTCCGCCGGCCTGACGGCTCTTACATCAAGTTTGACGAAAATGCCGCAGTTGTTATCAAGGATGATAAGAGTCCACGCGGCACGCGTATTTTTGGCCCGGTGGGCAGGGAATTGCGTGACAAGGACTTTATGAAGATTGTTTCGTTGGCCCCGGAAGTTCTTTAGGACTGCTGCAGCCAACAATATGCATTTCCGGTTGCCGGTGGCGCGATCGGGCGGGAGGTGTTAATAAAGTGAGCAATAACAATATTCATGTGCGCAAGGGCGATACAGTCATGGTAATCAGCGGCAAAAGCGCCGGTAAAAAGGGTAAGGTGCTGGAAGTGCGGCCTAAAACCAGCCGGGTTATTGTTGAGGGCGTAAATATTGCCAAGCGGCATACCAAGCCCACCCGGAACAAACCCCAGGGCGGCATTCTGGAACGGGAGGCCCCCATTCACAGCTCAAATGTAATGCCCATCTGCACTAAATGCAACAAGCCAACCCGGGTTGGCCAAAAAGTTATGGATGGCGGCGGAAGAATACGGGTTTGCCGCAGGTGCGAAGAGCCCCTCGGGTAATTTTACAGGAAGGAGGGAACCAACTTGCCCAGGCTTAGGGATAAATACAAAAACGAAGTTGTTCAGGCCATGATGGAAAAATTTAAATATAAAAGTGTAATGCAAGTGCCCCGGCTGGAAAAAGTAGTTTTGAACATGGGTGTGGGCGAAGCTATTCAAAACAGCAAGGCTATTGACTCCGCAGTAAATGACATGATGGTCATTGCTGGCCAGCGTCCTGTGGTTACCAGGGCTAAAAAATCCATTGCGGCTTTTAAATTGCGCGAAGGCATGACTGTTGGCTGCAAGGTAACCCTGCGGGGAGATCGCATGTATGAGTTTGTAGACAAACTCTTCAACATAGCCCTGCCCAGAGTCCGGGACTTCCGGGGCATCTCTCCCAAATCTCTGGACGGGCGCGGCAATTTTAGCATGGGTATCAGAGAGCAGCTGATCTTTCCGGAAATTGAATATGACAAAATCGATAAGGTCAGAGGTATGGATATCATATTTGTAACCACTGCCAAAACTGATGAGGAGGCCAGGGAGTTGCTGCGCTTGATGGGCATGCCGTTTAAGGCGGCCTGAGGCAGTTCTCCAGCATCTTTAACAAGGAGGGGAGAAAGTGGCCAAAAAGTCGATGATCGCCAAGGCTCAGCGCACACCAAAATTTGCGGTGCGCGGGTACAATAGATGCAAGTTATGCGGCCGGCCCCACGCCTATATGCGTAAGTTTGGGATATGCCGGATTTGCTTCCGTGAGCTGTGCTATCGCGGGGAAATCCCCGGCGTAAGAAAGGCCAGCTGGTAATCAGGAAGGAGGTAGTTATTGTGGTAATGACAGATCCTGTTGCCGATTTTTTAACCCGTATTCGCAATGCCAATACGGTTTATCACGATAAAATAGAAGCCCCGGCTTCGAAGCTAAAGAAGTCCATTGCCTCAGTGTTGAAGGAAGAGGGTTTTGTCAGGGATTATGAGTATATTGAGGATGGCAAACAGGGCATTTTGCGTGTTTACCTCAAGTACGGTCCCGAAAAAGAGCGGGTAATTACCGGGGTAAAGCGCATTTCCAAGCCCGGCCTGAGGGTGTATGCCCGCAAGGATTCCATTCCCAAGGTATTGGGTGGCCTTGGTATCGCCATAATCTCCACACCCAAAGGCATCATAACTGATAAGCAGGCGCGCCGCCTGGGCGTCGGAGGCGAGGTAATATGCTACGTTTGGTAATCCTGACGCAGGAGGGGTGTTTAAGATGAGCAGGATCGGCAGACAACCAATAAACCTGCCGCAAGGCGTGGATGTTCAAATCGACAATAATAATATCCGGGTAAAGGGCCCCAAGGGCGAAATGCAGCGGGAGATTCACAAAGATATCGTTGTCCGGATGGAAGACGGCAAACTGCTGGTGGAGCGCCCCACAGAAAATAAATTGCACCGGTCGCTGCACGGCCTGACCCGCACCCTGGTCAACAATATGGTGGTCGGGGTGACCCAGGGATTTGAAAAGAAACTGGAATTGGTAGGTGTAGGTTACCGGGCCAGTAAGCAGGGCAACAAGCTGGTACTGGCGGTGGGTTATTCGCACCCGGTAGAAATTGAGCCCCCCCGGGGATTGGAGATCGAAGTGCCCGCCCCCACCAAAATATCAGTAAAGGGCATTGACAAGGAAATGGTGGGCGCCCTGGCGGCCAACATTCGCTCTGTGCGGGAACCTGAGCCTTACAAGGGCAAGGGCATCAAGTACGAAGGCGAAACAATCCGCCGCAAGGTCGGTAAAGCCGGGGCCAAGAGGTAAACTAGCAGGGGGAAGGAGTGAAACCGGGATGTATGTCAAACCAGACCGTAAAGCTGAGCGCAGAAGACGCCAACTGCGTGTGCGCCGCAAAATCCAGGGTACGGCCGAAAGGCCCCGCCTGAATGTATTTCGCAGCTTGAAAAATATGTATGCCCAGATCATTGACGACCAGCAGGGTGTGACCCTGGTTGCGGCATCAACCCTGTTACCGGAAGTGCGGGGAGCCCTTTCATCCGGCGGCAATAAGGAAGCCGCAGCAGCAGTAGGGAAATTCATTGCCCAAAAGGCTCTTGAAAAAGGGATCAACCAGGTAGTATTTGACCGGTCCGGCAATCTTTACCACGGGCGGGTCAAGGCTCTGGCCGAGGCTGCCCGGGAGGGCGGACTGAAATTCTAGATCGTTTAGAGCTAAGAAAAGGAGGGATGCAGGTGTCAAGAATGGATCAGAAGCAATCCGATTTATCGGAAAAGGTTGTGTATATAAATCGTGTGGCCAAAGTTGTCAAGGGTGGCCGGAGGTTTAGTTTTTCCGCCCTGGTTGTGGTTGGCGACGGCAACGGCAATGTGGGCGCCGGATTGGGTAAGGCCGGCGAGGTGCCTGAAGCCATTCGCAAGGGTATCGAAGATGCCAAGAAGAGCATGATTAAAGTGCCTCTGGCGGGAACCACCATACCCCATGAGGCAATCGGTGAATTTGGCGCCGGCAGGGTGCTGCTGAAGCCCGCCTCCCCCGGAACCGGTGTTATTGCCGGCGGGCCGGTGCGGGCTATCTTGGAACTGGCCGGGGTAAGGGATGTGCTATCCAAATCCCTGGGCTCCAACAACGCTAACAACATGGTCAGGGCTACTTTGGAAGGGTTGAAAAGCCTGAAAACACCCCAGCAGGTTGCCCGCTTAAGAAGCAAGACCGTTGAAGAACTGCTCGGTTAGGGGGGAATGACGTGGGCAAATTGAAGATCACCCTGGTGCGCAGCTTGATTGGCCGTCCGGAAACCCAGCGGGTTACGGTGCGCACAATGGGCTTGACCAAGCTGAACAGCTCAGTAATTCAGCCCGATAATCCCCAGGTCAGGGGTATGATTAACAAAGTATCCCACCTGGTTAAGGTGGAGGAAGTTCAGTAGGCGCAGCATTATGTTGAAGGAGGTGCTACCGTGAATTTGCATGACTTAAAGCCCAACCCGGGGGCCAGAAAAAAGCCTGCCCGTAAAGGTCAGGGTATCGGATCGGGGCAGGGCAAAACCGCGGGGCGCGGCCACAAGGGACAAAAGGCCCGCAGCGGCGGAGGTGTAAGACCTGGCTTTGAAGGCGGCCAAATGCCCCTGGCCCGCAGGCTGCCCAAGCGCGGCTTTACCAACGCGCCTTTTAAAAAGGAAATTACCGCCGTTAATATCGACAGGCTTAATGGTTTTGAAAACGGCTCGGAGGTTACACCGGAAACCCTTTTGGCGGCCCGGGTGATCAAAAAAATTGCCGATGGGGTCAAAATCCTGGGCAACGGAAAGCTGGAAAAGAATCTGACTGTAAAGGCCCATGTATTTAGCAAAGCTGCGGTGGAAAAAATCGAAGCTGCCGGTGGCAAAGCTGAGGTGATTTAAATGCTGGAGAGCCTGAAAAGCGCCCTCACAGTAGCAGAGTTGCGTAATAAACTGCTGTTTACCCTGGCCTTGTTATTTGTGTTCAGAATTGGAGCCCATGTGCCGGTTCCAGGGGTGGATGTGGATACATTCCGTGAATTAATCGGGACGGGTGCTCTGTTAGGATTCTTTGATGTTATCTCCGGGGGCGCCTTTAAGAATTTTTCGGTTTTTGCCATGAGCATCACCCCCTATATCAACGCCTCTATTATCATGCAATTATTGACCGTAGTTATTCCGCACCTGGAGCGCCTGGCCAAAGAGGGCGATGAGGGCCGGAAAAAGATCACCCAGTATACCAGGTACTTTACAGTAATCCTGGCGTTTATTCAGGCCATTGGCTTGAGCATTTTTCTCAAGCCGGCGATTATTACCCCCGGCATTATTTCGTACCTGGTAATCGCCATTACCTTAACCGCGGGTACCGCCTTCCTGATGTGGCTGGGTGAGCAGATTACGGAAAAAGGCATTGGTAACGGAATTTCCCTGATTATCTTTGCCGGTATTGTGAGCAGCCTGCCAGCAGGTCTGGAAAACCTCTATTTACAGTTAACCGCCGGCACGATTAATGTTTTTAGTGTATTTGCGCTGTTGATCATCGGCGGCCTGATTATTGCAGGCATTGTAACTGTAAACGAGGGGCAGCGCCGGATCCCGGTCCAGTATGCCAAGCGGGTTGTTGGACGCAGGGTTTACGGCGGGCAGACCACCCACCTGCCCCTTAAAGTGAATCAGGCCGGGGTCATCCCAGTTATCTTTGCGTCCTCAATTCTCATGTTTCCCGAGCAAATCATGCACTGGATGAGCGGTTCGGCAATAGTGGCTTTCCTTATGAAAATGTTCTCCTGGGGCTCACCCCTGCACACAATAGTATACGCTCTGCTTATCATAGGATTTACCTATTTCTATACCGCAGTAATCATGAATCCGGTTGACATGGCGGACAACATCAAAAAGTATGGCGGCTTTATACCCGGGATCAGGCCGGGCCGGCCCACCGCAGAACATATTGCCCGGGTGATGGGCAAAATCACCCTGGCCGGGGCGGTGTTTCTGGCAGCTATTGCCATCCTGCCCAACTTTGTGCTCTTAGCGACAAAAATACCAAATATCTACTTTGGCGGGACGGCGCTCTTGATTGTTGTCGGGGTTGCCCTTGATACCATGAAGCAAATCGAATCTCATCTCCTCATGCGGAGTTACCAGGGATTTATTAAGTAATGGGAGATGAACCATGATTATATGCAAATCGGAGCGTGAGCTGAGCTACATGAGGGACACCGGCCGAATAGTGGCAGGATCTCATGCGGAGTTGGCCGGAGCTGTGCAACCGGGCGTTACCACTGCCGAGCTGGACCAAATTGCCGAGGATTTCATTTTGGCCCGGGGGGCACGCCCTGCGTTCAAGGGCTACAACGGTTTTCCGGCCTCCATTTGCGCCTCTGTCAATGAGCAGGTGGTGCATGGCATCCCCGGTTTAAGAAGACTGGAAAGTGGAGATATTATTGGTATTGACATTGGGGCGGAAATAAATGGATATTTCGGCGATAGCGCTATAACTCTCCCGGTGGGCGAGGTTAGCCAGAATGCCCTGAATCTCTTAAAGGCGACGGAGGAGTCGCTGTATGCCGGAATATCCATGGCCATAGAGGGGAACCGGCTTTCCGATATTTCCCATGCCGTTCAGTCTTGTGTGGAAAGCAGGGGTTTTTCCGTGGTCAGAGATTTTGTAGGGCACGGCATAGGCAAGAGTATGCATGAAGAACCGCAGGTACCCAACTTCGGGAAGCCGGGGCGCGGGCCCAGGCTGAAAGCGGGGATGACATTAGCGATTGAACCAATGGTAAACATCGGCGCCTATGAGGTGCAGACACTACCGGATAACTGGACTGTGGTCACTAAAGATGCCAGTTTGTCGGCTCATTTTGAACATACCATTGCCATTACCGGCAAGGCACCTGAAATTCTGACGCGGCGATAGGATTCCAGGCTGAATCCAGGCGGAGGAGGTGCGTTTGACGTGGAGAATAAGGTTCTGGTGCCGGGGCGGGTGGTGGAATCCACCGCAGGCCGGGATGCCGGAAAATTATTTCTGGTGGTGGGGGTTATTAGTGCAACCTTGATTCAGGTAGCCGACGGCAGGGGGCGTAAAATAGACCAGGCTAAAAAGAAGAACGTCAAGCATGTCAAGCCACACGCCCAGGTGGCCCAGGACATAGCCGGCCGGCTTGGCGGGGGTCTGCCCGTTACTGATGCTGATATCCGGGCGGCGCTGGAGACCTTGACCGGGACTGAGCTAAACTAAGGTGTCCTGAGAAAAGGTTTGATTTTTAAAGGAGGTTGGCTATTCCTAATGTCAAAGCAAGATGTTATTGAAGTTGAGGGAACTGTAATTGAGCCGCTGCCCAATGCCATGTTCAGGGTTGAACTAAAAAACGGTCACAAGGTTTTGGCCCATGTCAGCGGTAAAATCCGCATGAATTTTATCCGGATTCTGGCCGGGGACAGGGTTATGGTGGAACTCTCACCCTATGACTTGAACCGGGGCCGGATTGTTTATCGTTATAAATAGTTTTTTCCCCGGATTCGGGATAAGGAGGGGTTGTTTGATGAAGGTTCGGCCCTCAGTTAAGCCAATGTGCGATAAGTGTAAAATAATCAAGCGTGAAGGCAAGGTCATGGTCATTTGCGAGAACCCCAAACACAAGCAGAGGCAGGGGTAATACTGGAGGTGTAAATATAAATGGCACGTATCGCAGGTGTTGACCTGCCCCGGGATAAAAGAGTCGAAATAGCTCTAACTTATATTTTCGGGATAGGGCTGCCTACCGCCCAAAAGATACTGGAGCAAACAGGTGTAAATCCGGACACCCGGGTCAGGAACCTTACCGAAGAAGAAGTAAACAAACTGCGTGAGGTTATAGAGAAGAATCACCGGGTAGAGGGTGATCTGCGCCGGGAAATAGCCCTTAACATTAAACGCTTAATCGAGATCGGTTGTTACCGGGGACTCCGGCATCGCCGCGGCATGCCGGTTCGCGGGCAGCGCACTAAAACCAACGCCCGCACCCGCAAGGGCCCCAAGAAGACCGTAGGCGTGCGCCGCAAGAAGTAATAAGGAGGTTTATAAATGGCTCGTCGTGTTGCCAGAACCAAGAGACGGGAACGCAAAAACATCGAGCAGGGTGTTGCCCATATCAGGTCCACCTTTAATAACACTATTATTACCATCACCGACCGTAAAGGTAATGCCATTTCCTGGGCCAGTTCAGGGGGAGTTGGATTCAAAGGATCCAGGAAAAGCACCCCTTTTGCGGCCCAGTTGGCTGCCGATAAAGCTGCCAAGGCTGCTATGGAGCATGGCCTGAAAGAAGTGGAAGTTATGGTTAAGGGCCCCGGGGGCGGCCGTGAGGCTGCCATTCGCTCCCTGCAGGCCGCTGGCCTGGAAGTTAACCTGATTAAAGATGTTACACCGGTTCCGCATAACGGCTGCCGGCCGCCAAAGCGCCGGAGAGTTTAGAGGAGGTGCTTGGAAGGATATATGGCCAGATATACAGGTTCGCAATGCAAGCTATGTCGCCGGGAAGGTATTAAGCTGTACCTTAAAGGCGATCGGTGCTACACCGGTAAATGCGCGGTTGATCGCCGTCCCTATGCTCCCGGGCAGCACGGGCAGTCCCGGAAAAAGGTTTCCGAATATGGCCTGCAGTTAAGGGAAAAACAGCGTGCCCGCCGGTTCTACGGAGTTCTGGAGCGGCAGTTCCGCAATTATTATGAGCGCGCCACCCGCCAGTCCGGCGCAACAGGTGAAAACCTTCTGCGTCTCCTGGAGAGGCGCCTGGACAACGTTGTGTACAGGCTTGGCCTGGGCTCCTCCCGGGTTGAGGCAAGGCAGTTGGTCAGACACGGGCATTTTGTTGTAAATGGACGCAAAACCAACATACCATCCTTCCTGGTTTCGGTGGGTGATGAGATTACCGTACGGGAAAGGTCCAAGGATTCCCCGCGGATTAAGGAATTGATTGAGCACGCCGCGGAGAAGACGATCCCGGCCTGGCTGGAGTATGACGCCGAGCAGATTAAGGGACGGGTGGTGGACCTTCCGGCCCGGGATCAAATTGATGCGTCGGTTCAAGAACACCTGATTGTTGAGCTTTATTCCAAGTAGGCCGTAGTTGGGCAACATCCCATACCGGCTGAAGGAGGGATTACCAAGTATGTTGGAAATTGAAAAGCCCAGAATTGAATGTGCTGAGACCGGTGAGGATAACAGATACGCCAGGTTTGTGGTTGAACCCCTGGAAAGGGGCTACGGCATTACCCTGGGCAATTCTCTGCGCCGGATTTTGTTATCCTCCTTGCCCGGGGCTGCGGTTACCTCGGTAAAAATAGACGGGGTGCTGCACGAATTTTCAACTGTCCCCGGGGTGGTTGAGGATGTTACCGACATTATTCTTAACCTCAAGAGTCTTAGCTTGAGGATGTATACCGACGAGGAGCGGGTTCTCCGGATTGAGACTAAGGAGCCAGGGCCCGTTACAGCCGGGAATATTATCACGGACGCGGATGTAGAGGTCTTAAACGATGACCTCCACATTGCCACTCTGGCGGATAATGGCCGGCTGTACATGGAAATCACCGTTGCCAAAGGCCGCGGTTATGTCCCGGCGGAGCGCAACAAAAAAGGGGACCACATTATCGGTGTTATCCCCATTGATTCAGTATTCACCCCGGTGCAAAAAGTAAACTATGCTGTTGAAAACACCAGGGTTGGACAGCGTACAGACTACGACCGGCTGGTCATGGAGGTCTGGACTGACGGCAGTATCCGCCCTGATGAGGCAGTAAGCCTTAGCGCCAAGATCATGGGCGAGCACCTGCGGCTGTTTATTGGACTTACTGAAACAGTTAACGATGTTGAAATAATGGTGGAAAAGGAAGAGGACCAGAAGGACAAAATCCTGGAAATGCCCATTGAAGAGCTTGATTTAAGTGTGCGGTCCTATAACTGCCTGAAGCGGGCCGGCATCAATTTGGTTGAAGAACTGATTCAGAAGAATGATGAAGACATGATGAAAGTACGCAACCTTGGCAAAAAGTCCCTGGAAGAGGTTGTCAGTAAATTAAATGAACTGGGTCTTTCTTTGAGAAAGGATGACGATTAAAGGAGGGATAGAGGTGGGATACAGAAAATTGGGGCGCAACACCGGGCACCGTAAGGCCATGCTGCGAAATATGGTCACCTCCCTGTTCCGGAATGAACGTATTCGAACCACCGCGCCCAGGGCCAAAGAGGTCAGAAGTATTGCCGAAAAGATGGTTACCCTGGCCAAGCAAGACGATCTTGCCGCCCGCCGGCTGGCGCTGCAATATATATATGATGAAGATGTGGTCAGAAAGTTGTTCAGTACCATCAGCCCCAAATATGTAGACCGCCCGGGGGGCTACACCCGGATTGTCAAGGTGGGCTATCGC
>Ga0048257_100407_pt1 | contig 19330 bp, 15 predicted proteins | sample SubbioWold_Dec13_FD_54351 | JGI IMG/M metagenome (GOLD analysis project Ga0048257, IMG submission 54351) | Serpentinite rock and fluid subsurface biosphere microbial communities from McLaughlin Reserve, California, USA - CSWold_Dec13... | ecosystem: Environmental > Terrestrial > Deep subsurface >...
CGGGTAGTTCAGTGGGAGAACGTCTGCTTGACACGCAGAAGGTCGGAGGTTCAATTCCTCTCCCGCCCACCATATACAGCAAGGCTTCACGGGATCGGGTGTTATTACTAAAACCGGTTTTACTGCTTAATTACTGCTTACGGGTCTGAAAAAGAAAAATCCCTGGGGATTGCCTGGGGATCTGCGGGAAGCTACCGGGCCGCTTTGTCGGCCCGGTGGCTTCTTGTATGCCCGGCATGTCTGTTGCGCCGATGGGTTTATGCCCCCCAGAGTATTGAACCAGTACGGTCTTAAATACGTAGTGGACATGGATCTCTCCAAATGCTTTGATACCCTGGGGGGCATAAACCGGCTTGACCATGAACTTATCCTGGAGTCACTCAACCGTAAGGTAAGTGACGGCAGCATCCTAAAACTCATCAAAAAGTTCTTGGAAGCCGGCGTGATGAAGGACGGAGCCTGGCAAGAAACGGACATACCCTGAGGGGCATAAATTGGCAGTCCGCAGGGAGGAGTGATCTCCCCCCCTGCTCACCAACATCTATCTGGATTATTTTGACCAGGCGATGAAAGAAAAGGGCATCCGCATCGTCCGCTACGCGGATGACATCCTCATCTTCGCCCGAACCTACCGGGAAGCACGTAAATACCAGCCTGTAGTCGCAGACTGCAAATTGCCACATCGGCTACCCCCCATACCGCACCCCGGCAGGGGAGCAGGGGCCGCCGGTGCGGCAGCATGGTCCCGGCCTGGGTACCCGACACGCTGTGTATCATTCGGGGGGAGACCCGGCCACCGGGGGTAGGGGGGGTATGCGTCGCCTCCCCGAGTTTTGTGTTTGTCATCTTACTTCAAGCCTGCCTGCGTGTAAATCAGTCTGTGAGGAAGCAATTTCTCGCATAACAGCAGCATAGACAATGGCAACAAGTGGGTTTCCCAATGAATTCAGAGGATTTATCAGGTAGTTGTCGAAATTCATTATGAATTCTTTGATTGAGTAGGGCCATCTGGAGGGAAGAACTGACATGGCCAAGAACAACAACGGAGCCAACCTCGGTTTCGAACGGGCATTATGGCAGGCCGCCGATGCGCTTCGCTCCAACATGGATGCAGCCGAGTACATGCATGTCGTGCTCGGTCGAGGACGATGACGACCCGTTCACAGAAAAGATGGCGCCCCTGACTAAGTGCTGGAAGAACAGTTTGCTGAGCGTGCCCGCTTGGAACAGGCGATCAGGGGGAAACCTGAAAAGATTAGGGGCTGAAAATCGCCAGGCACCTGCAAATAGTTTTGGAGGGAGTTTTGCATATGGGAATCACGGAGTTACTGCAGGAAAAGCGAGCAGAAATCCTGTGCATCGCCGCGCGACATGGCGCCCGCAATGTTCGGGTTTTCGGTTCTGTAGCCCGCGGTGAGGCTGACGACCAAAGCGATATCGACTTTCTGGTGAATATGGAGCCGGGCCGTAGCCTGCTTGATCTGGGCGGGCTTCAAGTTGATCTTGAGGCGATGCCGGCACGACCGGTAGATGTCGTTACCGAGCGCGGATTAAAGTTGCGCATACGCGAACGCGTTTTGCAGGAGGCGGTGCCGCTGTGAGAGAGCCGAAAGAGCGGCTACTTGATACCTTGCAGGCAATTGCCAATATAGAGCGGTACCTTGAGCGCGGCCGGGATGCCTTTGAAAAAGGATGAACTGCTTCAGACGCAAGCGCAGGAAAGGGTAATTGCAGAATTGGTTGTTAATGGGCTTTTACTAATGGTATAATCAGTCAAAAAACTGAAAGGAGAAGAGAAAATATGGAAAACGGCTACCTAAATGGCCTTGAAAAGGCGCTTGCTAAAACAGAAGCTGATATTGATGCAACATTAAAGGTTGCAGTTTCGGTTGTCACTTCCTTAAAAAGACTTCGCGTCGCCGTCCAAACAGGAAGTCTCCGTGAATTAGGAAAAACGGTAGAATCTGCAGAACAGGCAATCGATGCGCTGAAACAACAATTTACCAATGCTAAAGAGGGATGGAATTTCGATGGTGAAAATTATATTGCCAGCAGAGCATTTCCTGAAGAACTCCTGGAGATGTCCCAAACTTTGGGAGTAAAAATCTTTGAACAGGATGAAAGATTATATTGTTATCCTTTTCTCATCCGCATCCTGCCTAATGAGCTTGCTGTTCAAATTGATAGGACAAAAGAAAAACGTTTAAGACCCTCTATCCTTATTAGTCACCTTAAGGCATTACAGAATAAACCTGTAAGATTTAAACCGGAAGCGTTTCTGGAGAGTCTTTTTTCGGCATATGGGACTCTCATAAAAAGTCGTGGGAAGGATCAAATCGGCAAGGACATCGTGATACCCCTTCTTGAGATATACAAATTATTGACGCTACTACCGGGACAGGCCAAGGAATATTCACGGCAAGAATTCGCGCGAGATGTTTATCTTCTTGACCGGAGCGGTGTAACAAAAACAAAGGAGGGGTTTGTCATACGTTTTTCGGACAGAGGAATCACAAGGCACACAATCAGGGTCATTACACAGGAAGGCCGAGAAAAAAATTATTATGGTATCTCGTTTTCAAAGGATTAGGGGGCTATCGCCATGTACATCACACCAAAAGAGTGGTTAGACACGATTCGTGGGGAGTATCTGCATAATTTTATTAAACGTGGTGGCGCGGCCGTAAAATTCTGTGTCCCTGTGGAAGATATTGATCATAACCAATTACTAACGTTACTGCACAAAACTTCAGAGGAAGAAAACTATATTTTTACATCCGTTGATGCTGTTTCAACAAAGATTCACATGATTGACAAGTTGTTTCACGAAGTAGCTCGACAGATTGACTGGGATGAACTGTCACACGCCTTTATTAAAAAGATCTTTAACCAAAACGGTTATCAATTGCCGAAACAACACGAGGATTTTAACCTTCAAAACATAGCTGAGATCAATAAGCGCGAGGAAATGTTTTTACGAAAGGAACTACGTTCATGCCTTGAAAAAGAAATCTTTCATGATTTTGAAATGAGCCAGGAATTTAGAATTGCCATGATTCGTCTTTGCCTAAATCAGCTTGACACAGCAGGACCATCTGTTTTTCTGAGCAATGCTGTGAAAGAATGGCTGCGAGGCGAGCTTCGGTTAATTTCTACCTTAAAGGAAGCATTGATCTTTCAAAAGATTGCCCGGCATAATGCCCGGCATATGCTGTTTTCTCTTGCCCACTGGCTGAGGGTTAACGGCAAAAGTGGCCTTGTACTTGCGCTTGACATCACGCGATACCTTGTTTATGTTCCAAAAAGATTGAGGAATCCTGATGATGGTTTTTTCTATATCACACCTGCCGTGCTGGATGCCTATGAGGTACTTCGCCAATTCATTGATGGAACGGACGAAATGGAAGGCCTGCTTGTTATAGTTCTTGCATCAAAGGATTTCTTAAGTGATGACAAACGCGGTTTAAGGGGTTATGATGCTCTAAAATTGAGGATCTGGGATGAAGTCAGAGACAGGCAAAGACAAAATCCCCTGGCATCGCTGGTTCGCCTTTCAAATAGGGGCACAGATTAAAAGTTGAGGGAGAGGTGCACTAATGAATATTGATGAACAAGTGAGAAATCAGCGTGCTATTGAAGCACTGCGTAATGGTGTGCCAAATCGTGACGCCGTCACGGTGTTGGGATCTAATCAGCCGGAGATAGAAGATGAATTTCGACGGCAACTTGAAAGCACAAAACAAGCGCTTACCAGTGGTGATGGAAACGAAGGAATGTTAGTGGCAGGTGATTTTGGCACCGGGAAATCACATCTCCTCGAACATCTGAAGCATCTCGCCCTCGAACAGAATTTTGTATGCAGCAAGATTGTTATTAGCAAAGAGACTCCTCTTTTTGACCCTGCAAAACTATATCGGGCGGCGGCTGAAGCTGCGATTGTACCAGGTAAACGGGGTAGCGCTATGACCGAAATTGCCACTGCTTTGAAGTTTAACGGTCAACCTTATGCTAATTTTTACCAATGGACACATCAGGAGGCCGGTCTTAATGCGAGATTTCCCGCCACTCTTTTTTTATATGAACGAATGTCTAACGACCCTGAACTCAGCAACCGCATTATCCGGTTTTGGTCTGGTGATAAAATTGATTCCGGAGAAATAAAAAAATATCTTAAAGCGTGTCGAGAGCCAGTGACCTATAAGATTGACAAAATTACGGTGAAAGAATTTGCTTTACAAAGATTTAAATTTGCTGCTCGTCTCATTCTTGCGGCAGGTTATTCCGGATGGGTCCTGCTGATTGATGAAGTGGAATTGATTGGCCGATACTACACACTCTTGCAGCGGGCGAAGTCCTATGCAGAATTGGCACGATGGATGGGAAAACTGGAAGCTTCAAATGTTGCGGGATTAACATCAGTCTTGGCAATCATACAAGCTTTTCAGAGTATTGTCCTGGAAGGGAAAGATGACTTTGAAAAAGTACCTAACAGATTAAGGGCAAAAGGAACGGAAAGCGATCTTCTGTTGGCCAGTCAAGCCGAAAGAGGAATGAGGGTCATTCAAAGAGAATTTATGCTTTTAAAAGCGCCGGACAAAGATGTGTTGGCTCAAACTTATGAAAAAGTGAAATCCATACATGCCAGAGCATACGATTGGGATCCGCCAGCAGTGCAATCCATCGAGCAGATGAGCAGCGCTCGGATGCGGCAGTATGTAAAAGGATGGATTACGGAATGGGATCTCAAACGGCTTGACCCCAGCTATAATCCGGAAATAGAAGTTACAAAACTTGAACAGGATTATACCGAGGATAAGAATTTAGAGGTCGAAACGGAAGAAGGATCAGATAACGATAACATCAAACTCAAGCAGGTTTAGACATTCGGGAGGTCATTTGAAATGCCGATTCCTTATCGTGATGCTGATGAATTAAACGATTATGGAATAGCAGGATATCTCACGATTCAACCTGCACAGGAAGGATCTGGCTATTTGGCTGCACTCTTTCTGATCAATGTACGCGGTGAACCGATAGAATTTACGTATAACCGCATAGAGACTCCACATACCTTTCTTTGGCGACAAGCGGATATCCGACGCCATGCGGCAAAAAAATTAACCACATCGCTTCTTTCCTTGTGTCCGAAAACACCGCGATTGATGCTTTGTCGCGCTGAAGAGGTTGGCAGCGAACTTTTCTGTCAGGATATACAATTGTCGATTCCAGTCTGCCGGATTGCGCCGGCAATTAAGGCCCTTCCTTATTCGGCACCCGAAATACAGGACAGAGTAGAAGCAGAAGAACCCCTGAATCTCTTTTGGTATCCGGGAAAACCCCCTGAAGATTCGAGCGAATGGAAGCTTTTACATGAATTGTTAGAACGGGGCTTACTCACAGAGCCCTTTGAGCGGGCATTAATTGGACTCCGGGAGGTGTATCCGGATAAAGGGGAATGATGATGACCACGGATGCAATCTGGTGGAAAGAACATCATATTGAAGATGTTCCAAAGGCGCGCTGGTTTGGTTTTTTTCGGCGGCCTGTTAAGCTTAGCGAGTATATTCCACAAAAACTATCTGTACCGCCATTGTTTCTATCTGTCCCCCAATTTTTATCAGCAATGGATAACAACACGCAGCCAATACCCATCTCGTTAATGATTCCATGTGCCTTAAATACACCAATTAATCTCATTTCCGGTCATACACAATCTGGTGATTGTGTATGCGGTAGTTTTGGATTCACCGATATCCTTTTGAAAGAGGGTATACCCGGGGCAAAATCGTCAAAGACGACACGATCAGACTTGGCTCTGCAACCTTCACAAGATATCGATAACAATAAGGCTGAACCAGAAATCCCTCTTTCCAAACGGTTAGGTTATTTGCTCCAACCACCAACTGAAGTTTTACTATCAAAAATTGGCCCATTGGAATGGCCGGGAACCTTGTTCGACTATCAGATAGAAGGAATAAAAACCCTGCTTTCAAGCGATGCCTTGTTGCTTGCAGATGACATGGGACTCGGGAAGACAATACAGGCGATAGGCGCCCTGCGCATCCTGTTTCTGCAACGCCACATCGAGTCTTGTCTGTTGATTGTTCGAGCGGGCCTTGTCGGTCAGTGGCGAAAAGAAATCCATTATTGGGCTCCAGAATTACGTACCTCCACCATTCGTGGCACAACGGCAGAACGAACATGGCAATGGGTTACACTTGCCCATATTTACCTGACAAGCTATGGAACCTTCCGGTCTGATTGTACCGACAATCCTCAATCACCTCCCCGTCGCCGTGTATGGGATGTTGTCATTCTTGATGAAGCTCAGCAAATTAAAAATCGTGGCGCGGAGATCAGTCGTAAATGTAAACTTCTTCATCGACAGCGGGCTTGGGCCCTTACGGGCACACCACTTGAAAACCGGGAGGATGATCTCGCTTCTATTCTCGAATTTGTAACGGCCCTTAAAGAAGGTGAAACACCGCCGAGGCTCAAACCGGGTTTCGAACTCCAAGAAAAACATAAAAGTTTACAGCTTCGCCGGAAGAAACAGGATGTGCTCCCACAGCTTCCACCCAAAATGGTCAACCAGATATCTCTAACAATGAATGGGCTGCAGCGTGAATACTATGAGCGTGCTGAAAAAGAAGGTATCGTCCAGCTAAAGGAAAGTGGTGAGTCTGTTAGAATAGAAAACATTCTCGAACTTATTATGAAATTGAAACAGATATGCAATTTTTGTCCATCTACGGGAAGCTCAGTTAAATTTGATGATGTCCTAGAAAGATTGACTACTCTCGTGTCTGAGGGATATCGGGCCCTAATCTTTTCCCAATTCACGGATTCAACATATGGAGCAAATGCCATAGCATCAAAACTTAAAGACTTTAATCCTCTGCTGTATACCGGTGATCTTTCACAATTGCGGCGAGACATGATCATTAAAGCATTCAAAGAGAATCGAGATCACAAGGTTCTCATTCTTTCCCTCCGCGCCGGCGGACAAGGGCTAAATTTACAGGACGCTTCATATGTTTTTCATTTTGACCGCTGGTGGAATCCTGCCGTTGAACATCAGGCTGAGGACAGAGCCCACCGTCTCGGCCAAACTTTTCCTGTTAATGTTTATAAATATATTATCGAAGATACGATTGAGGAACGGATCGAGAAAATTTTAAAGGGAAAGCAATTGCTTTTCGATGAATTGGTTGACAGTGTTTCAATCGATCTAAAGTCAAAACTGTCAAGCGAAGAACTTTTCGGCTTGTTTGGCTTAATCCATCCAGAACGCTTGAAATTATCAAAACGGAAATCGGAATTCAAAGGAAACTATGCAGAAATGAGTGGCGTGGAATTTGAGGAACATGTGAAAAAGCTCTTGGAACAAAAGAAATGGAAAGTGGAAACCACGCCTTCGACGCGCGATGGGGGGATTGACCTCATAGCCCGGCGGGATGACGATATTGGCGTAGAAACAACCCTTTGCATTCAATGTAAAAATCATGCAACGTCCGTAGGTATTGACGTAATAAGAGCCTTAAATGGAGCAATGCCGAAAGATGCTAATAACACAAGAGGCGTCGTAGTTTGTCCGAGCGGCTTTTCAACTGACGCAATAAATTTTGCTAAAGACCGGGGTATTGCACTTTGGGATCGTCATCATCTTTTTGAATTATTCCGATGATTCACCGACTGATATGTTCGCTCCGAAAATTGCCTCGTGTTTTCATTGCACCGTTGTGCTCCGCAGAGGTATGGGGTGCTTAGAGGAGATTCCAGACCTGGACAGCACAGCGACCCGGATCTTCATAAAAATCGAATTGATTTTGGATAGATTTAGTAGTTTCTGCGAAATATTTCAGACGCAGATTTCGGAACGCAGGTGGTTGTTGCGGTGATCCCGCTTTCCGAGTGCCTCAGATTCCCAGGCATCAAGGATGGAACACTTTTTCAGAAGAATGTCCGACAAAGTCTCGTTCTCAGCAACCGTGCTGCCATTAATGCCGGGCGGCAAAGAAATGAAAGGGCGACTGGACCGGGCACTCGCCCTCGATGCCGAAGCTTTTGAGTACAGATGGGCAGCAGATTGAACGGGGATCTGGCTGCTACTTCATCTCCGCCAGTGAGTGTTGCCACGCGCCATTCATAAGCGATTACACAGAGAATAGACGAAAAATGCCGAAATCTTAAGGAGGTGAATGGCCATGGCCAAGAACAACAACGGAGCCAACCTCGGTTTCGAACGGGCATTATGGCAGGCCGCCGATGCGCTTCGCTCCAACATGGATGCAGCCGAGTACAAGCATGTCGTGCTCGGTCTGATCTTCCTCAAGTACATCTCCGACGCGTTCGAAGAACAACATGCCAAGCTTGAAGCGGAACGCGCAAAAGGAGCTGATCCGGAAGACCCTGACGAGTACAGGGCAGTCAACATCTTCTGGGTACCGAAGGAGGCCCGCTGGTCGAACCTCAAGGCCAACGCCAAGCAGCCCACCATTGGCAAGGTCATTGACGACGCCATGCTCGCCATCGAGCGTGATAACCCCTCGCTCAAGGGCGTGCTGCCCAAGGACTACGCCCACCCGCGCCTCGACCACCCGCGCCTCGGCCAGCTCATCGACCTGGTTGGCAACATCGGGTTGGGCGACAAAGCAAACCGTTCCAAAGACATCCTGGGCCGCGTATATGAGTATTTTCTCTCCCAGTTCGCCAGCGCCGAAGGCAAGAAAGGCGGTCAATTCTACACACCCCGCTGCGTCGTCCGGGTTCTGGTAGAGATGCTGGCCCCCTACAAGGGCCGGGTCTATGACCCGTGCTGCGGCTCCGGAGGCATGTTCGTCCAGTCGGTAGAATTCGTGAAGGCCCACGCCAGCGGCAACGGTAATGGAGGAAAAGCAAAGGCCGATGTCAGCATCTTCGGCCAGGAATCCAACCACACCACTTGGCGGCTGGCCAAGATGAACCTCGCCATCCGCCAGATCGAGAACAACCTGGGCAAAGAACACGCCGACAGCTTCCACCGTGACCTGCACCCGGACCTAAAGGCCGACTACGTCATCGCCAACCCGCCCTTCAACGACAGCGACTGGCGCGGCGACCTGCTCAAGGACGACAAACGCTGGAAGTACGGCACGCCACCCGCCTCCAACGCCAACTTCGCCTGGGTCCAGCACTTCATCCACCACCTCGCCCCGACCGGCCTGGCGGGCTTCGTCCTGGCCAACGGATCGATGTCCTCGAATCAATCCGGAGAAGGTGAAATCCGCAAGAACATCATTGAGGCCGACCTGGTGGACTGCATGGTGGCGTTACCTGGTCAACTTTTCTATTCAACACAGATCCCCGTTTGCCTTTGGTTCATCGCCCGCGATAAGAAGAACGGCCGCTTCCGTGACCGTCGCGGCCAGACGCTCTTCATCGACGCCCGCAAGCTCGGCACGATGATCGACCGCGTCCATCGCGAACTGACCGACGAAGACATCCGCAAGATTGCCGACACCTACCACGCCTGGCGGGGCGACAAGGTTGCCGGTGACTACAAAGATATACCTGGCTTCTGCAAGAGCGCCACGCTCGACGACATCCGCCAGCACAACTACATCCTCACCCCCGGTCGCTATGTCGGCGCCGCCGAGGTCGAGGACGACGGCGAACCCTTCGAGGAGAAGATGACCCGCCTGACCGCCGAACTCCGCGAACAGATGGCGCAGTCCGCGAAACTCGACCAGATCATCTGGGCCAACCTGGAGGACATCGGCTATGACGGATGAATTAGTACCGAACAACCCCGGTGAGTTTCTGATCTACCAGACCGAAGACGGCCGGACCCGCGTTCAGGTTCGCATTGACCGTGAGACCGTTTGGTTGTCGCTTAATCAACTGGTCGACCTGTTCGGGCGGGACAAGTCGGTCATTTCTCGTCATATCGCCAACGTTTTTAAGGAAGGTGAGTTGCAGCGAGTCGCAGTTGTTGCAGAATTTGCAACAACTGCTGCCGACGGCAAGACCTACCAAGTGGACCACTACAACCTCGACGTGATCATCTCCGTCGGTTATCGCGTCAAGTCCCTTCGCGGCACCCAGTTCCGCATCTGGGCCACTGGGCGGCTGCGCGAGTACATCGTCAAGGGCTTCGCCCTCGACGACGAACGCTTGAAGAAGGCCGGTGGCGGCGACTACTTCGAGGAACTGCTCGAGCGCATCCGCGACATCCGCTCGTCGGAACGGGTCTTCTGGCAGAAGGTTCTCGACATTTACGCCACCAGCATCGACTACGACCCCAAGGCCGAAGCCTCCAACCTCTTTTTCCAAACCGTCCAGAACAAAATGCACTGGGCCATTGTCGGACAGACGGCAGCGGAGATCATCCACAGCCGTGCAGACGCGGGGAAGCCGAACATGGGGCTGACCAGTTGGACGGGGGGCGCGCCGCGCAAGGGCGACGCGAGCATCGCCAAGAACTACCTGAGCGAAGAAGAACTGCGGGCGCTGAACCTGATCGTTTCCGCCTACCTCGACTTCGCCGAACTCCAGGCCGTCACTCGCAAGCCGATGACCATGGCCGATTGGATCGCCAAGCTCGACGACTTCATCCGCATCAGCGGCCGCGAGATTCTCACCCACGCGGGCAAGATTTCCCACGACATAGCCAGGCTCAAGGCGGAGGCGGAGCATGAGCGATTCCGGATCGCCTTGCCGCAACCCGTCGATCAACACTTCGTCAACGCGGTTAACGAACTGAAGCAGAGCGAAGTTGCGGCGAAAAAGCCAGGCCGCAGAAAGAAAGGCGTTAAGTAATGACCGCTAAACTCTGCGAACAGACCAAAGAATCCGCCCGGCTCGATAAGCTCATCCGGGCCAATCTGGCCTGCCTGTGCGTGGCACGCTTGCCTGCGCGCAGCGCGCAAGTAGGCAGACAGGAGGAGATCGGCTATGGCGGGTGATGTCATCAATACAGCCTATGGCCCCATTTCTGCCGAGTTCACCAAGTCGTCGCTCGCTGGTCTCTGCGTTCCCGATGTTGGCATTCAGACTGGCCCCTTCGGCAGCCAACTACACGCCAGCGACTACGTGGAGTATGGCACTCCGATCATCACGGTTGAGCATTTGGGCGACAATCGGATCAACCATAATAACCTTCCGCGCGTCACCGCCGAAGACAAGGAGCGGCTTTCGCGGTATACGCTCATTACCGGCGATATCGTGTTCAGCCGAGTTGGGTCAGTTGATCGGCGGGCACTCGTACATCCAGAGGAAAATGGTTGGCTGTTCTCCGGTCGATGTCTTCGTGTGCGCCCGGATCGGAATAAGATCGATCCCGGCTTCTTGTCTTGGTTCTTCGGGCTACCGACATTTCAAGAGCACATTAGACAGATAGCGGTGGGCGCGACTATGCCGTCGCTTAATACCAAGATTCTTGGCGATGTGACGATCTACTACCCGCCATCGCTCAAAGAGCAGCAGGCCATCGCGTTCATCCTTGGGGCACTGGATGACAAGATCGAACTTAACCGCCAGATGAACCGGACACTGGAGGCGATGGCGAGGGCGATCTTCAAGAGCTGGTTCGTAAACTTCGACCCCGTCCGCGCCAAGGCCGAAGGGCGGCAACCTTCCGGTCTGAAACCAGAAATCGTCGACCTCTTCCCCGATGCTTTCGAGGATTCCGAACTGGGCGAGATTCCGAGGAGGTGGGAGGTCGGGACGCTTGCTGCTTTGGGCTCATTGAATCCAGAAACATGGTCGAAGGAAACACGGCCAGCGGTTATCAACTATGTCGATCTCTCGAATACAAAGTGGGGACGAATCGACGCGGTCACGACGTATTCGAAACAAGACGCGCCCAGCCGGGCACAGCGTATTCTGCGACTGCGGGACACGATCGTCGGTACAGTGCGCCCCGGTAACGGCTCTTACGCCTTCATCTGCGAAGACGGACTCACCGGAAGCACGGGATTTGCAGTTCTTCGGCCGCTGAGACCGACGTACGCTGAGTTTGTATATCTCGCAGCGACGGCCGGGGAGAACATCGAAACGCTTTCCCATTTGGCCGACGGCGGGGCTTACCCAGCCGTTCGTTCCGAAGTCGTTGCGCGCACGCCGGTCATCCGGCCAACGGATGGTCTTCTTCAGCGATTCTCGCGCGCTGTCGCGCCGCTGCTTGATAAGATTGCAGCTAACGAACGCGAATCCCGCACCCTCGCCGCTATCCGCGACACGTTGCTGCCCAAGCTCATCTCCGGCGAGCTGCGCGTATCTGAGGAGGCCAAGCATTGAAAGTCAAGCAATTGCGTCTCAAGCGTTTCAAGCGGTTCGATGATTTGACCATCGAACTAGGGGAATACCCAGCAAGGATCATTGCACTCGTGGGCCCCAATGGATGTGGTAAAAGCAGCATCTTTGATGCATTTGAAGAAAAACTCAAAGATGTGAAGGGCGCGCAGCGCAACGAGCCTGCGTGGTTCTTCGACAAGTTCGCATTCCACTCTGATGAGAGCCTCCGTAACCAAGGCTACGACAAGAATCAAGCTATCACTTTAATGTTTGCAAATGCCGGACAGAACATCGCGAAGAAGACTTTCCACATCCGTTCGGCATACCGCTTTACGCCGAGCCTTGATGTCCAGAGCATTTCCGCACAGCCAGAGATCCTCGACGACACTCGAAGGCCACATAGCAGCGTCGCACTAGACAATCGATTGCAGGAAAACTATGAGCGCCTGCTTGGCCTCGCTTATGGGGAGTTCGAACGCGGTGAGAAGACGGGCGATCAGGTCCGAATGGCACTTCTCGGGCGGATTAACGATGTGCTGAAGAATGTACTTGATGTTCGCGTGTCGTCGATAGGAAACGTCATTGCGAGGAAGGGGCAACTTTACTTCGAGAAAGAGGACGCGAAAGACTTCCCGTATCAGAATCTCTCGTCTGGCGAGAAGGAGGTCATCGACCTAGTTGTTGATCTTGTTGTCCGCAGTTCGGAGTTCGACGACACGATCTATGGTATTGACGAACCAGAGCTTCATCTCCACACGGCTATCCAGCGCAGGTTACTCGTCGCCATCGAGCGGCTGATCCCCGAAAACTGTCAACTATGGGTCGCCACGCACAGCATCGGGTTTTTGCGCGCACTCCAGGACGAACTCGCGGACAAGTGCGCTGTTCTGGACTTCTCCGAGAAGAATTACTTCACCGGCACGCACACGATCCGACCCATCATTCCAACCCGAGGGAATTGGCAGCGTATCTTTGAGACAGCTCTTGACGACCTTGTTGGTCTCATCGCGCCGAAGTGCATTGTATATTGCGAGGGAAGGGCTGAACCGGACGGCGCCGGCGAAGAGCAAGGATTCGATGCATTCGTATACAACGAGATTTTCGAAAAGGATGATCCGATGACTTTGTTCGTTTCGAGCGGCGGTACAAACGAAGTAAGGAAGAAAGGAAGCCTTGCTATTAAGGTGCTAAGTAAGGCTTTCTTGGATGTAGAGCTTCTCCTTCTCCACGACCGCGATGCGCGTACGGACGCGGAGCGAATGACATGGCTCAACGAAGCTACCCACCATCGGATGCTTGCGAGACGGGAAATAGAGAATTACCTGCTCGATTTTGATGTTCTGGCGGCATTCTGCGGTTTTAAGGGGATGGTACTCTCACGCGCAGACTACGAGGCAATCGTGACAGACATTACTGGTCAGGATCTGAAGGTGGGTCAGACGATCAGGCAGATCAGGATGCTTTGTGCTGAAAAAGACAAGACGAACATCGAGTTCAAGAAGGCGTTGGCGGAGTACGTCCGAGAGACTTCGGTGTATCTGGAGTTGAGAAACGTCATCTTTCCGAAACATCCGCCTGACGGCACCACTACTTCGAAGGTCATCGCCTCCCGAGCAGGCGGCTCATCATGACGCCCGGTTGCATATCAGAGACTGATACAAGTGAGGGGGTGGTACAGTGAGTTCTACCTTCACCGAATCCATCGTCGAGCAGGCCGCGCTGGCCTGGCTGGAGAGCCTGGGCTACCTGGTTTTGTCGGGGCCGGAGATCGCCCCCGGCGAGGTGGCCGCCGAGCGCGAACACTACGGCCAGGTCGTGCTGGAACGCCGTCTGTGGCAGGCGCTACAGCGGCTGAACCCGCTGGTGCCGTCGGATGCGTTGGAGGAGGCCTTCCGCAAGCTGACCAGGCCGGATTCGCCATCGCTGGTAGCCAACAATCACCTCGTTTATAAATATCTGGTCGAAGGCGTGCCGGTCGAATACCGGCGGCCTGATGGGTCTATCGGTGGTGACTTGGTGCGCGTGCTGGATTACGCGACTCCGGACAATAACGATTTTTTGGCGGTGAATCAGTTTACAGTTGTCGAGAACCGGCACGAGCGGCGGCCGGATATTGTGCTGTTCGTCAACGGTCTGCCGCTGGCGGTGATGGAACTAAAGAACGCGGCCGACGAGGATGCGGATATTTGGAAAGCCTTCAACCAGCTTCAGACCTATAAGCAGCAAGTTCCGTCGCTGTTCGCGTTCAACGAGGCGCTGGTCATTTCCGACGGCGTGCAGGCGCGGATCGGCACGCTTACGGCCGACCGGGAGTGGTTCATGCCCTGGCGAACCATCGAAGGCGAGGAGCTGGCCGATAAAAACCTGCCGCAGCTTCAAGTAGTTCTGGAGGGTGTCTTTGAGAAGCGGCGGTTCCTGGACATGATCCGTCATTTCATCGTTTTCGAGGATGTCGGAGGTGGGGTGTTGGCCAAGAAGATGGCCGGCTACCACCAGTATCATGCGGTGAATGTGGCCCTTGCCGAAACCATTCGCGCTTGCGTTCCCCCTCTGGATCCCCTTTTGTTCAAAGAAGAGGAGGGCACCTACTTCGCCAAAGGGCTGCATGACGCCAAACCCGGCGACAAGCGCGTGGGCGTGGTGTGGCACACACAGGGTTCGGGGAAAAGTCTGACGATGGCGTTCTACGCCGGGCGAGTGGTACTGCACCCTGCGATGGAGAACCCGACACTGGTCGTCATTACTGACCGCAATGACCTCGACGACCAGCTCTACGGCACCTTCGCGCGGTGCCACGAGTTGCTTCGCCAGCAACCCATGCAGGCCCAGAGCCGGGCACATCTGCGGGAATTGCTGCATACCGGGTCAGGAGGCGTTGTCTTTACCACCGTCCACAAATTTTTCCCTGACGATGCGGAAGACCACCACCCGCTCTTATCGGACCGGCGCAATATCGTGGTCATTGCCGACGAGGCGCACCGCAGCCAATACGATTTCATAGACGGCTTTGCGCGGCACATGCGCGAGGCGCTGCCCAACGCGTCGTTCATCGGCTTCACCGGTACGCCCATCGAGTTGACGGACAAGAACACCCGCGCTGTGTTCGGCGACTACATCAGTGTTTATGATATCGAGCGGGCGGTGCAGGACGGAGCCACGGTCCCCATCTACTACGAAAGCCGCCTTGCCAAATTGGAACTGGCTGAGACCGAGAGGCCAAGGCTGGACGAGGAATTTGAGGAAGCCACCGAAGGCGAGGAAATCGAGCACAAGGAGCGGCTCAAGACCAAGTGGGCGCAACTTGAGGCGCTTGTCGGCGCAGAGAAACGTCTCCGGCTGATTGCCCAGGACCTGGTCAATCACGTCGAGCGCCGCCTTGAAGCCATGGATGGGAAAGCCATGGTCGTTTGTATGAGCCGCCGGATTTGCGTTGAACTCTACAGCGCCATTACGGCCATCCGACCGGATTGGCACCACGGCGACGATGACAAAGGAATCCTGAAGGTGGTCATGACGGGGTCAGCGTCAGACCCTGCCCCGTGGCAACCACACATCCGCAACAAGCCCCGTCGGGAAGAACTGGCCAAGAGGTTCAAGGATGCCAAAGACCCGTTCAAGGTCGTTCTCGTCCGGGACATGTGGCTAACCGGTTTTGATGCCCCTTGCCTTCACACCATGTATATGGACAAGCCAATGCGTGGCCATGGCCTGATGCAGGCCATCGCGCGGGTAAACCGGGTTTTTAGAGACAAACCGGGCGGTTTGGTCGTGGATTATCTGGGGCTTGCCCACGAATTGAAGTCAGCCCTGGCTACCTACACCGAAAGCGGCGGTAAGGGGAGGACAGCCGTTGATCAGGAAGAAGCCGTAGCCGTGATGCTGGAGAAATATGAGGTCTGCTGCAGTATTTTCCATGGATTTGACTGGTCAGCCTGGATTGCCGGAGACCCAAAGGAGCGTCTGGCGGTTCTGCCTTCTGCCCAGGAGCACGTGCTCAAGCTGGATGACGGTAAGAATCGGCTGGCCAAGGCGGTGACGGATCTGTCGAAGGCATTTGCTCTGGCTGTGCCGCATGAAAAGGCGCTGGAGATTCGAGATGATGTGGCGTTTTTCCAGGCCGTGAAAGCGGTGCTGACTAAGAGTGCTGGGTTAGACAGAAGGAGCCCGGAAGAGATCGAATACGCCATCCGCCAGATCGTATCAAGGGCGGTCGCCTCCGATGAAGTCATCGACATCTTTGCTGCGGCAGGATTGAAAAAGCCAGACATCTCGATCCTGTCGGAGGAATTCCTTGCCGAGGTCCGCGGGATGCCCCAGCGGAACCTGGCAGTGGAGCTGCTCCGAAAACTGCTGGAAGGCGAAATCAGGACGCGCGGTAGGAAGAATCTTGTCCAGGCAAGGTCTTTCGCTGAGATGCTCGAGAACTCTATTCGGCGATACCAAAACCGGGCCATTGAAGCCGCTCAGGTAATAGAGGAGCTCATCGCTCTCGCCAAAGATCTGCGGGAGGCAGATCGCCGAGGCGAAGAGCTCGGGCTTACCGAGGATGAGATTGCCTTTTACGACGCTTTGGAGGTCAACGACAGTGCCGTAAAGGTTCTTGGAGACGAAACGCTGCGAATCATCGCCCAGGAGCTTCTGCGCGCGGTGCGTGATAACGTGACCATCGATTGGACCGTCAGGGAGAACGTCCGGGCGCAGATGCGAGTCATGGTCAAACGAATTCTTAGACGGTACGGCTATCCGCCAGATAAGCAGGCTCGCGCTACAGAGCTTGTTCTGGAACAGGCGGAAGTCCTTTGCCGGGATTGGGCTGAAAAGCTATGAGGGCACCTAACAAGGCGCTCAACTGGCACCTTCTCCATCTGCGCCTGGCTCGCCGTGCCGCTGCTTAGGATCCTGCACATCATGAGGTGCTTCAGACGTCCTGAATTTAGATCCCCGGCAATCAGCCTCCGCAACCACTCAAATATTTCCTCCCGTTGTCCGCTGTCCTTAGACCGTTGTCAGCCTATGGATTTAATGGCACTTAGTAATCTTTCCCGAAGCCAGTAAAGCTGCGCCGCTATTGCATTTGTGGTAGGTAGTGGCAGGGAGTGGTCGTGGTTTCCTGGACTTGACACGCAGAAGGTCGGAGGTTCAATTCCTCTCCCGCCCACCATATACAGCAAGGGTTTCGGGCTTTCAGCTTTACTGCTGGAAGCCCGTTTGCTATAGTACCGCTATGGTGTTTTCATTAAACAATAATCGAGTTTGGAGGATACGACCATGACCGAAACCGAACGGACAAGCTGCATCCGGTGCGGCACATGCTGCCGTAAGGGTGGTCCGGCTTTACACCAAGAGGATATCCCGGTCCTGCTCAGCGGGCGGGTCAAGCATCACCAATTGGTAACCATCAGGAAAGGAGAGCTGGTGTTCGACCCTGTCCTTGACTCCTTGCGGCCCAACGACAAGGAACTGATCAAGCTGCGCGGTCGGGACAGTGATTGGGGCTGTCAGCTTTTTGACGAGGCAACCTCGGAGTGCACTATTTATGAAGACCGCCTGCTCGAATGCCGGCTTCTTAACTGCTGGGATACTACCGATCTGGTGGCCGCCATCGGTAAGGACACCCTGGTGCGGACCGACATTATCAATCCCAACGACCCCATCGCCGAGGTCATCAAGTTGCACGAGCGCATGGTCCCGCTCCAGGAGATGCAGGACCTGATCACCCGCTTTTCTGAAGGCAAACTGGACAGGGACGCTGCCCTTCAGACGCTCAATGAGCTGATCCACAAGGACCTCGCCATCCGTACCAATGCCTTTGATGAACTTGGACTGGAAAAGCAATACGAGTTGTTCATCTTCGGCCGACCGCTCACGAGTCTTCTGCAGTCCTATGGCATCCAGGTCAAGACGGCCTCCGACGAGGCCTGAAAATAATACCGAACCACACAGCAGTAACCCTCGTGTAGACGGCGTCCGACATAAATGGTATTAATAAGACAGGGGATGCGGGCACAAACTGCAGATCAGGAGAGTGAAACAATATGACAGAGAAACTGGCCAGAGACGTGATGACCACCGAAGTAATTTCGGTGCACCCTGATGATGAGATCGAAAAGGTGGCGCAGCTGCTGTTGGAGCACCATATCAGCGGGCTACCCGTGCTGAATGATGAGGGGAAATTAGTCGGGGTCGTGACCGAAGGCGACCTGGTGATCCGGGAGAAGAAGGTGCGGGCACCGCTGCACGTGGTCATCCTGGACAGCCTCATCTATCTGGAGAAACCGCACCGGTTTATAGAGGAAGTAAAGCGCGCCGCCGCCCAGAAGGTGGGTGAAGTGATGTCCACCAAGCTGTATACGGTGGGGCCGGATGCTTCTGTGGAAAAAGTGGCTACAAAAATGGTGGAGCGGCGTATCAACCGTGTACCGGTCGTTGATACGGACAATAAACTGCTTGGCATCATCAGCCGCCAGGACATCATTCGCGCCACTTTTGCTGAATAGGGTTTGCTGGGATTCCGCCCTGTTCAGAAGTAGTTAGCGCCCCTTTAAATCCTCGTGAATAACACAAGTGCCGGCAATGATGTCGTGCAAGCCCCGCTTATCCTTCCGAAAGGCCACCATTAGGAACCCTAGGCCGAGGAGCAGGGCGCTCACCGTGTATCCAATGAAATACCGGAGTGCCGCCTTGCCGAAAGTCATGGGTTCAAGTCCCGGGTACTGAACGATTCTGACCCCCACCAGCTTCTTCCCGGGTGTCCGGCCGCCCCAGTGCACCCACAGCAGGATTGTAATCCCGGCGGCGAGTATCAGGTTGAACGCGTCCGCGCCGGACCACGATTCCTCCGTGATCCATCCGGAGCCGTAGATTGCGGTAACAATTAAGATGATCGGCAAGCTGATCAGTAGTCCGTCCAAAAGGGTGGCCAGAAACCTGGCCCCGAATCCGGCATAGGTGACTCCGGAAACGGCAGGAGCGGCACTATCGCTTTGCTCCAAGCTCCCGAGAGACTGTTTCTCGTCGTACACCCGATGTATTGGGGCAAAATCGGTAAGCTTGT
>Ga0048257_100465_pt1 | contig 19280 bp, 17 predicted proteins | sample SubbioWold_Dec13_FD_54351 | JGI IMG/M metagenome (GOLD analysis project Ga0048257, IMG submission 54351) | Serpentinite rock and fluid subsurface biosphere microbial communities from McLaughlin Reserve, California, USA - CSWold_Dec13... | ecosystem: Environmental > Terrestrial > Deep subsurface >...
GGGTGGTATAACCAGACTAGTGGTCTAGACCGGGTGGTTTAGGGCGGATGATGTAGGTCATGATGGAGAGCCTTAGCCAGACTTCCGGTAGCGTTGGTTCTGGTGATTCTAGCGGCATTGGCCTAGGCCACAAAGTGGGGTGACGATTTTGACCAAACAGGGTTTTCTTAATCTTCCGGATGCCGAAAAAGAACCCATTGTAGAGGCTGCGATGGATGAATTTGCGAAACAAGATTTCTTCAGTGCTTCACTTAATCGAATCATTCAAAACGCCGGTATCTCCAAAGGCAGCATGTATCATTACTTTCACAACAAGGAGGACCTTTACCTGTACATCCTTGGTGTGATCGGGGAGAAGAAAAAGGAGTTCATGGCAAAAGGTTTGGCTGGACTGAACAAACCACTGCACCAAATGAGCTTCTTTCAATCCTTCGAAGTTCAGTTCAAACTGGGAGTGTCCTTTGCTCTGGAAAACCCGCGATACCAGCTGATCGGCGAGAACCTGGAGAGAATCAAGGACTCAGCCCTCTACAGTAAGTTTATGGCCGGCATGGGTGTGGAACTTGAGAACTACATGCGGGCCATGGTGGATCAAGCTATTGCCTCCGGTGAGTTGCGGGACGATCTGGACCGTGACTTCATCATTCGGGTCTTCAAGTTTGTGATGATCAACTTCCGGCAGATATTCCCCGAGTCGACCGGTCAGGACGGCATCGACCGGGATCGAATCTACCGGGATATGGAGCAGTTGGTGGCCTTCCTAAAGAACGGCCTGCAGGATCTAAAGTGGCTGTAGAGTTGGGGGGAATTGAACCAATGTGGGAAACATGGAAGGTGAGGTGAACAAGGTGATCGATGTCCGCGATCTGCACTATACCTATCCTGGGGCACATCAAAAGGTATTGCACGGCCTCAACTTCACTATTGAGGATCAGGAGATCTTCGGTTTCCTCGGCCCATCCGGTGCGGGCAAGTCCACTACGCAGAAGATTCTCATCGGCCTGCTGAAGAACTACCAGGGTAGCATCACAGTGCTGGGGCGGGAGCTTAGTGCGTGGGATAATGCTTTCTACGAGCAGATCGGGGTCTCATTCGAACTCCCCAATCACTACTTGAAGCTCACCGCGCTTGAGAACCTGTCCTATTTCCGTTCACTGTACCAGGGGCCGGGGCCGACCCCTGACCCGATGGAGATATTGGCGTCGGTAGGCCTGGCGGACGACGCGGATAAGCGCGTGGCCAAATTTAGCAAAGGCATGAAAATCCGCCTGAACGTGGCCCGCAGCCTGCTGTATCGTCCGAAACTGCTCTTTCTGGACGAACCGACCAGCGGTCTGGATCCGGTGAATGCCCGTAATATCAAGAACCTGATTTTAGAGCAGCGAGCCCGGGGGACTACAGTATTCGTAACCAGTCACGATATGACGGTGGCTGACGAACTGTGCGACCGTGTAGCCTTCATCGCCAACGGCCGAATTGATGTGATCGACGCCCCAAGGGCGCTGAAAAAAGAGTACGGCAAGCGGAGCGTGGTTGTTGAATACACCGACGACACAACCGAAACGCAGAGCAGGGAATTTCCGTTGGATAACTTGGGTCAAAACGGTGCGTATTTCGACCTGCTCAATGCAGGAAACCGTATTGAGACGATCCACACCCAGGAAACGACCCTGGAGCAGGTCTTTATCAAAGTAACCGGACAGGAGTTATCGAAATGAGCCGCCTAACCTCGGCCATGAAAACGGATGTGACCGTCCAGGTACGCAATCGCCTGTATCATATTGGGCCGGCGTTTTCGGTGGTCGCGGCCGGTATGCTGGCCTTGATCGCCCCGACCGTAAGTCTGGCGCATAGTATTCCGGTTGCCCTGCTGCTGCTAATCGGCGGTACTACGCTGCTGTATGTCGTGGGTTTGATCACATTTGAGAAGGAAGAAGGGACGCTGAGCGCGGTCATTGTCTCGCCGCTCAGAACCAACGAGTATCTACTGTCCAAGGTGTTAACGCTTACGGCATTGGCTACGTTGGAGAGCGTGATTATTGTCGGGGGCGCCGCCCTGTTGATCCTCGGCCGCGGTCTGGAGTTGATCCCCTTCAACATTGTGCCGTTGGCAGTCGGCATCGTGACCATCGGGGTGCTTTACACGCTCATCGGGATCATTGTGATGGTGCGCTACGACCGCCTCACGGAGGTGCTGGTGCCGGTACTGGTCGTGGCCATCCCGCTGCAGTTGCCCTTCCTGCACTTCTTGGGTTGGCTAACGCATCCCGTGTTTTACATCGTGCCCACTAGCGCTCCAACGCTGCTGATGGTAGGGGCGTTCCGCTCAATGGCACCGTGGGAGTGGGTATATGCGGTAGGCTATACCGTGGTGGCGATGATCGGGTTTACCTACTGGGCCTATAGGGCCTTTCGGACCCACGTGATTATGAAAGCAGGATGACAGTATGCAACTGACAACCAGTTTGAGCCGGCTCGCACAGAACGATTTCAGGCTCATCGGGCGCGATCTGTTCCTGGTGTACCTGTTCATCTATATCAACCTGATCGCTGTCGCGTTGCGTTTCGCCCTGCCTTACTTAAACGCCCATTTGGCGGCGGGCGACACAGTGCCGTTTGTGTTGTCGGACTGGTATCCCATGCTCGTAACCTATTTTCTGGTCTTTCTCGGTGCGGCGCTGATCGGCATGATTTACGGCTTCGTGCTCTTAGAGGAGAAGGATAACAATACGATTACAGCCCTGCTAGTCTCCCCCCTGCCGGTGTACCATTACCTCATCTATCGGGTGGGGTTGCCGGCGGGGATCGCTTTCTTCCAGACCATCGTTGCCGTGTTGATCACCAATGTCGCGGTTCTGCCGCTCTGGCAGTTGGCACTGATATCTGTGAGTGCCTCGCTCATCGCCCCGATCGTAGCCCTGTACTTCGCCGTCTTCGCCGAAAACAAGGTGCAGGGCTTGGCTCTGGCCAAGTTTATTGGTGCTGCGGGATTTGTCATCCCCGTGGCGTGGTTCACCCCGGAACCCCTCCAGTTCCTGTTCGGCCTTTTTCCACCCTTCTGGGTTAGCAAGGCTTATTGGTTAGCCCTGGAGGGTAACCCGCTGTGGCTGGGGGCATTGGCACTCGGTGTCGTGCTACAGTTAGCCTTGATTGCGATCCTAGCCAGACGCTTCAACGCCGTGATTTACCGACAACCGTGATTCATCCGGTAGAGCCGTTCAATCCCCATAAGGGTTGTTACCAGACTTTGATGATCCGGCCGGCTGGATAGGTTATCCTTAGCCCGGCCATTTTTCTTTATGCAAATTGTGTATAATAAGGGCAGGATATGGACGGGCTGAAGAAGCTTGTCCTTTGGAGTTGACCGGTGTGCTCGGTGCGAGACTAAGGAAGATTGCGGGACTGGTTCCGTCGGATAGCCGCCTGGCGGACATCGGGACCGACCACGCGCTCCTACCTTTGTATTTGGTGCAAAAAGGTATATGTCCGCAGGTAATCGGAGTGGAGAAGGCCCCCGGCCCGCTTCAGGCGGCCCTTCGGGCGGTGAGCGAGTCCGGCCTGGAGAGATATATTGACGTGCGGGAAGGCGACGGTTTGGAACCGATTGCCCCCGGTGAAGTAAACGCAGTGGTGATTGCGGGGATGGGCGGTCAAACCATTGCTAATGTCCTGGAACGTGCGCCACAGGGCGTTTTGATCGGTGTCCGGAGCCTGGTTCTGCAACCAATGAACCGCGGTGCGGCACTACGGGAGTGGCTGTACGGCCACGGTTGGCCGCCGGTAGGCGAGGAACTGGTAGATGAGAGTGGCCGGCTTTACGAGATAATTGCTGCGAAACCGGGCCAGAGAGAAGCGGTAACGCCTGATGAAATTCTACTGGAAGTGGGACCGCTATTGTGGGAGAATCGCCATCCGCTGTTGGCTAACCACCTGGCCGAATTAATACAAAAGTATGAACGAATGTACGAAGGAATAGTCCGTGCCAGTGCCTGCGACCCTTGTAAGCGGGCCGAGATTGAAGCACGGTTGCACAGTCTGAAGGAGATGATGAAATGCTTGTGAAATGTCAGACCATCATTACATTCATTGAAGAGATGGCACCTAAGTCCCTAGCCATGGAAGGGGACAATACCGGCTGGCAGGTTGGTGACCCGGGCCGTCCCGTGGATCACGTACTCCTGGCCTTGGACGTCGGTGAACAGACGGTGGCTGAAGCGGCTGAACTCGCCGCCCAACTAATCATCAGCCATCACCCGCTGATCTACAAACCCATGCGGAGTATCCGCTTCGACCTGCCATTGGGTCGGATCGTCTCCGGTCTGATCCGATCCGATATCGGGGTGTACAGTGCCCACACCAACCTGGATGCCGCGGAAAACGGGGTCAATACTGCTCTCGCGCAACGGCTTGGGCTAGTCGAGATTGGGCCTCTGAGTCCAGAGCTGGAAGGCTTCGGACGGGTCGGTCGCTTACCGGAGGCGGTGACTTTTGCGCAGTTCATCGGGATGGTGAAGGTGGCGCTCGGGATACCGGGCAGCCGGGCGGGCGGTCCGCTTAGCAGGAGAGTCAGCAAGGTGGCGATCTGCGGCGGTTCCGGCGGTGACCTCTGGTCCAAGGCCGCCTTTGCCGGAGCAGACGTGTATGTTACCGGTGATTTGAAGTATCACACGGCCCAGGAAATCCTGAACGCAGGGATGAACTTCATCGATCCCGGTCATTTCGCCTCGGAACGAGTGATCCTTGATCCGTTGGCGGAATACCTCAGGGAGCGGATCACGAAAGCGAAACTGGATGTGAAGCTTTCCGTCTCCCGTACGGACAGCGATCCGTTTGTGTTCCGCTAGACGGCATATGGAGGTATTGTCGGCGTTTTCCATTGATTATTGCCGATATTGCTGGTATCATGTAAAAAGTGAGTAAGCTGGATGGTCGCGGACACGCAAGTGTCTGAGGAAAGTCCGGGCTCCATAGGGCAGGGTGCCGGGTAATACCCGGTGGGGGCGACCCCAAGGATAGTGCCACAGAAATGTGTACCGCCTTTTGGGAAGTGAGAAGTGGGAGATTGGAAGTGTGTGTAGACACACATACCGCCAACTCTTAGCTTTCACTTCTCAGGGGGTAAGGGTGGAACGGTGCGGTAAGAGCGCACCAGCGGTCAGGTAACTGGCCGGCTAGGTAAACCCCACCTGGAGCAAGACCTAATAGGGGAACGATGGAGCGGCCCGCTCTGTTCCCGGGTTGGTCGCTAGAGGCGCCGGGCAACCGGCGTCCCAGACAGATGACCGTTTACGACAGAACCCGGCTTATAGGCTTACTCGCTCGCACACGCCAAACTACGGTGTAACCCGTGGTTTGGCGTGTTTTTTGCCGTTCCAACTATTCATTATTTCACACCTTACATCCTATCTACTGTATCTTCTTGCAGTCCGGCAAGTATGTTTTAACCAGTTAACTTGAGGCTGGAAATAGGAACAATCGTTACGCTATTGATTTGCCTTTCTTTGAAGAGAGGAATCTTGTAGGAGTATGGCGAAAATTAGCATGTTTCTGCGAGATGCCAGGCATGAGCAATGTCGAGGTTTTAGGATAACTGCAAATTGTTGATCCAGCGGTTAAGGTGATCAGTAACGGGTTTTGTGACACTGTGGCTGCACGGGCCATGAGGCCGAACGGGCGAAAAAGCATAACCACGCAAGGGGATGACAGTCATGAAGGTTGGAGTTGGGTTCAGTCGTAATCCGCAGTCACTGGAAGCCGCCAAGCGGGTAGCGCACCAAGCCCTACAAGGCTTGGAGCGACCGGCGGTAGCTTTTCTCTTTACTACGGATGGATATGACCAGGAGGCAGTCCTCAAGGGTGTTCGTGCCGAGCTAGGCGGTTCACCTTTGGTTGGTGCGTGTGGAGCGGGGATAGTGACGCCGGAAGGAATCCACGAAAATGGTGTGGGGATGCTGGTGCTAGCTGGAAAACAGATTTCTGCCGTTACGGCGCAGGTCAGGTTCTCGCCTGAGGCGCCGGAGAAGACCGGAGAGTACCTGGGTGAGGAATTGTTGGCCGGCGGGGCACCGTCTTCCGGCACAGTGTTCGTATTTCCGGATGGTTTAGCAGGCAATATCTCCCGAATGCTTAGAGGGTTGTACGGTGTAATGGGGCCGGACTTCCAGTACGTAGGTGGAGGCACAGGGGACAATCTTAGGTTTCGCCGGACATTCCAATTCACCGAGGACGGAGTGGCCAGTGGTGCGGTGGCGGCCGCGCTGGTTTCCGGTGTATCATTCGGCATCGGCATTGGACACGGCTGGAAACCAATCGGGTCTCCGTTGATTATTACTAGAGCAAACGGCAAAACCGTCTATGAATTCGACGAGCGACCGGCTTTCGAGGTTTACTCGGAAAGACTGGGTGGTATCACACAGGAGGATTTTGCTGAGTATGGCATGCACCATCCGCTGGGGATAATCGACGCCTCCGGCCGGTTCATCATTCGTGATCCACTAAGGGTAGGCCCAATGGGTTCTTTGGAATTGGTTACGGAAGTCCCTCCCAGAGCTGTGGCGTACTTAATGAGCGCAGAAGTAGAGGCACTTGGCGCCTTGGGCCGCGAAGTGTGTAGTCAAGGCATGGAGAAAGCCAAAGTACCAAGATTTATGCTGGTTTTTAACTGTGTTTCCCGTTTTATCCTGGGGCAGAATCACGACGAAGTGGCAGTGCTGCGCAGTGCGGGGGGGGCGTCTTTGCCGTTGGTGGGCTTGCTTACTTTTGGGGAGGTGGCTGCCTACAATGATGTGCCTTTGTTTCACAACAAAACCCTAGTGGTGGCGGTGGGAGGCCAATAAAATGTACCAAAATTACGGTTTAGCCGAACTCTCTGTTCTATATGAAATTTCCTCGCTGGACTTTTCCGGTTCGGAGGAAAGCCTGTTCCAGGAGTTGGTAGAAAAGGCCAGCCGTCTCTTTGGCGTGCGCCGTGTTGTTCTTATCCTGAACGCCGGGGCCAGCATACAGTCATCGCAGATGTGGGGATTCGCCCGCCATTCGGCAGATGCCGGTAATGAGTATGTCCTTCGAAACCGGTTCTGTCCAGAGGCCTACGTTAACAATCTAATCAGCAACGTTGAGTTGGGTACGCTTTATCTGGAGAAAAGAGGGGGGTTCTTCAGTCACGAGATCCGGCTCTTGGACATACTCTCTAGACGGTTGATCGAAGTACTGGATTCCTACCGCTTGCAGGAGGAAGTACGCTGCGCCAACGAGCGTTTTCGGATCGGTGTGGAAATGAATCCCTTGGTTGCGTTTTTCGTCTTCGATCGAGAGGGGATTCTTGTGAACTGGAACCCAGAGGCGGAAAGGATCCTTGGGATTAACGGGCAAATAGGCCAGTCAGTCCCGAGATGGCTTTTGCCCTATATCGAACCTAGAGGAGAGTTCGAAAACACCATTACCGACATCCATCGGTCCGGATGCTCAAGCTCGCCCCGGGAATGGATGGTGCATACCCCATCCGATGACCGACGCTGGGTCTTGATGACGCTGGTTCCCGTTAGAGATCGCAACGGCGTTGCTGAGGTTTTCGGCATGGCAGTGGACATCAGCGAGCGCAAGCGGGTGGAAAACGAGCTGCGGTACCGGCTTGAACTCGAGGAGTTCATTGCCCATATATCAACAGAATTCATTAACCTTGCCCCCGAGGATATCAATGCAGGCATCAACAAGGCGCTTGGAGAAATCGGGAGATTTGCTGGCGTTGATCGCAGTTACGTGTTTCTGCTATCGGAAGACAATCACCGGTTTTACAATGCATACGAATGGTGCGCCGAAGGGGTTGAACCGCAGAACCAGGACCTTCAGGATCTGTCTGTGGATTCCTTCCCGTGGTTTTGGGAGACTATGAGGCGCCTTGACGTTGTCCATGTGCCGCGTGTCGCTGACCTTCCTCCGGAAGCCGAAGTAGAGAAGAGGACTTTTCAGACGCTGGGGATTCGGGGACTTATTTGTGTCCCGTTGGTCCGCAAGAAAACGCTGATTGGCTTTCTCGGTTTTAACTCCGTACAAGGGGGGATAACGTGGTCGGATGAAAGCATCGCATTTGTCAGGATTGTGGGTGAGGTCATCGTGAACGCCCTAAGCCGCAAATGGGCGGAGACTGAAATAAGGCGGGCCAAAGCGCTGCTGGAGGGGGTATTGGATGCTATTCCTGATGCGGTTGCAATCCAAGACTCAGACCACCGGGTGATAAGGCTGAATCGGGCAGGCTACCGACTCTTTAACGCAGATCCAGATCAGATCGAGGGGAAGAAATGCTATGAGTTGATCGGTCGGGTGGACAGGTGTCAGCCCTGTGCTACGGAAGCGGCTTTAAAGACAAAGAAGCTCGAGCGGTTAGAGAAGTTTGTTCCTGAGTTAGGCCTGTACATGGACTGCCGCAGCAACCCGATCCTGGACGACAATGGTGAAGTGCTGGTCGTTGTGGAGCAATTCTACGATGTGACTGAACGCCGGGAAATGGAAGAGCGATTAAGGCAGCTCAGCATCCGTGACGGCTTGACCGGCCTTTACAACCGTGCCTACTTCGAAGAGGAGATGCATCGCTTGGAGGGAAACCGCTTTGTTCCTGTGGGGGTGATTGTCTGTGATGTCGACGGCCTTAAATTGATTAATGACACCCTGGGACACGACGCGGGGGATGCGCTGCTTTTGGCGGTCGCTGATTCCCTCAGGGAGTCTTTTCGCCAGAGTGATGCGATCGCCCGGATAGGAGGGGATGAGTTCGCTGTTCTACTTCCGAAAACGGAGCGGGTGGCTGTGGAAAGAGCTATTCAGCGAATTCGGGATGCCATCGTAAGACACCATGCAGAAGCTTGGAATGGATCCTTAAGTCTGTCGATCGGAGGTGCCGTGGGCGATGGCACGCCAAGAGAGATCTATAGACAGGCTGACAATAACATGTATCGCGAGAAGCTGCATCGCAGTCAGAGTGCTCGTAGCGCTATCGTTTCCACTCTGATGAAGATGTTGGAAGCCCGTGACTTCATCACTGAAGGTCACGCTGACCGCCTTCAGCAGTTGGCTTATGAGTTGGGCCGGGCCGTTGGTTTGTCCGAGCGGCAACTGGGCGACTTGTGTCTCCTTGCCCAATTTCATGACATTGGCAAAGTCGGGATTCCCGACCGCATCCTCTTTAAGCCGGGGCTGCTTGCACCTGAAGAGCGTGTGGAAATGCAGCGGCATTCTGAGATCGGCCACCGAATTGCCCTGTCCGCGCCCGATTTGGTTCCAATCGCCGACTGGATTCTCAAACACCATGAGTGGTGGAACGGTAATGGTTATCCGCTTGGCCTCAAGGAACGCGAAATACCTCTAGAGTGCCGCATTCTCGCCATTGCTGACGCTTATGATGCGATGACCAGTGACCGTCCCTACCGAAAAGCGATGTCGATTGAAGCGGCAATAGCAGAGCTAACGAAATACGTCGGAGTCCAATTCGACCCTGGGCTGGTACAGGTATTTGTTCAGGTGATTGGGAACAGGCTCCCGGAAAATCAAAAGAAGTAGCGGTGCAGCACCGGGGGGTCAGGTAGGGGAGTTCGGACCTTATCCGTTCCTGTGATGGGAAGACTCCCAGGAGACGTAAGTCCGACCGGCAAGACGTAATTGTGAGATTGAATGCGTCCCTTTCGACACTCAAATAGCAGGGTGAACACAACTAATAATTCTGGGATGTGGTGTCATGGATCAGGGTATCGGCGACCTATTTCAGCGGGAGACCAAGGAGAGCCGCCACACGATCCGGTCTAAGGGGTCTAGGTCGACGGGTAAACCGGAGACGTACAAACGGTACGATAACGTTCCTAAGGTGGAACTACCTAAGCCGCTGACGGATGGTGGCCTGCCCTTGTGGGAGTCATTTCGCCGGAGGCGCACCGTGCGCCGCTACGAGGAGCAGCCGGTGTCTCTGGCTGAGTTGTCCCAGTTACTATGGGCCACCCAGGGGATCACGGCTGTTAAGGGTGACTATGCTTTCCGGTGCACACCATCGGCCGGAGCTCTGTATCCCGTGGAGACCTACCTGGCGGCCAATCGGGTCGATGGGCTGCGTTCGGGAATATACCATTACGGGGTGGGCGTGCACCAACTGGCCGAGATTAAACCGGGTCCCTGCGGGCGGATGATGGTCGAAGCCGCTATGGGCCAGACCAAGTTGGAGCGGGCCGCCGTCGTCTTCATCTGGTCGGCCGTAGTTCCGCGGGTGAAGCGGGAGTACCACCAGCGGGCTTACCGTTACATCTACCTGGATGCTGGTCACATCGCGCAAAACCTTGCTCTGGCGGCCGTGAGCCTCGGCCTGGGCACCTGCCCTATCGGTGCGTTTTTTGACGATGAAATGAACGGGCTGCTGGGGCTAGACGGGACGGACGAAACGGTGATTTATATGACGACGGTGGGCCGACCGGCGCCTCGGGATTAGTGGCGGATTGAAACCGCATAAGTCTCAGGGTCAATGGCTCCTACGAAGTCTTTTTGCTTTGTTGCTAGCCTCAATAAAGGGGATTTGTGCAATCAACGAGAAAGGAAAGGAATTCCGGAGCAAGGCGGTGCTCTTGTAGTTGGCTACAGATTCACTTACTACCGAATCCAATCGACCTGGGGATGCACACCGGTCGGAGACGGAGAAAGCCGGCAGGGGGGGCCTGCACTACGGTTATGTTATCTTGGTCTTTGGGTTCCTGACGGTAACCGGCGCCCTGGGGTTCGCCCGGTTCGGTTATGCAACCATTTTACCGTCGATGAAGGAAGGTCTCCTATTAAACAACGCCCAGATGGGTATGATTGCTACCGGAAACCTGATTGGGTATGCGGCATTCGCGCTTGTCAGCGGTTATTTAGCCACTAGGTTCGGACCGCGGATGGTGATCGGATGCTCGATGTTTGTGACCGGGGTGACCATGTTCTGCACGGGGATGGCCGGGGGCTTTGGTCAAGCGGTCGCGTTACGCTTCTTGACCGGTTTGGGGAGTGCCGGAAGCAACATACCCGTTATGGGGCTTGTTTCGGTATGGTTCGGCTCCAAACGCCGGGGCATGGCGGCCGGGATTCTGGTTGGCGGATCGGGGCTGGCGTTTTTGGTAACCGGTTCGCTGGTTCCCCGGGTAATTGAGGCCTCGCCGGACACCGGCTGGCGTCTAAGTTGGTTCGTACTGGGGGCAGTTGTGGTCGCATTGGGGCTGCTGAGCCTGATCTTTCTACGAAACAGGCCTTCGGATAAAGGTTTGAACCCCATTGGCGCTGAAGCCGTTACTCTGTCGGGCTCGTCCGGCACCTCTGGTATTCAGGCGCCTTCATTGTACAGTGTCTACACGTCCCCGGCGTTGTGGCACCTTGGAGCAGTGTATCTGTTATACGGGTTCTGCTACATCATTTACTGCACTTTCTTCTCTGCTGCACTGGTCGCTGACAGAGGATTTTCTCAAGCTGAAGCCGGAGCCATATGGTCGTCCATCGGCATCGTCGGTATCTTCAGCGGGATTCTGTGGGGGACGGTCTCGGACTACATCGGTCGTAAGTACGCTCTGGCGGTGGTTTTCGCGATTCATGCGGTTTGTTACTTTCTATTTGCCACGGCCCACAGCACAGGGGTACTGTATGTCTCGGCCATTCTCTTCGGCTTTAGTGCTTTCAGCATCCCGGGGATCGTAGCCGCGACCTGCGGTGACTACGTAGGCCCCAATCTTGCTCCGGCCGCCTTGGGCATGGTCACCCTCTTTTTCGCGGTCGGACAGGCTTCGGCTCCTTCCGTGGCCGGGTATCTGGCGGACGCCACCGACTCCATGACGGTGTCCTTTCTCTTGGCCGCGGCCGTAGCCGTCCTGGGCAGCACCGGCTCTCTGACTTTGCGTCAAGGGGTTGTTCCAACCGACGGTGGAGTCTGTCAGAAGGCCTACCATTCAGGCAGCTGATGCGCGGGTGGTGGAGAGGAATCAGCAGCCTTAACCCAGAAATCCTTAACTGGGTAGCACAATTCACCGGTTTTACACCTGCCCACACCGCAGACCAAATCAGGTCGGCGGTCTTTCTATTAGAGAAGCGCTCGGTAAGGCCTCCAGCCGGGAAGGATTTCCAGCGTTGGTTCTAGAATTTATACCGTGGTCGGTGAATGGCAACATTGGAGTTTATGGGCAATCAGTGAAGGTGGTTTGTTAATGGGTGATACAACGATGAATCTGGCGATGATCCTGATTGGCGTCTTGGCGGGGGCCTTGATCGCCGTGTTAGTGCTCCGGCCCCGGATCCAGCAAGGCTATGAAAAGGGGCGTGGAGAAGCGAGGGCCGAGTTGGCGGGCCTGTCGGAGCGCCTGCAGGGACGGGAACAGCGGATAGAAGAATTACGAGCCGCGCGTGGTCAGGCAGAGGCGGAAATAGTTCGACTGGGGACTGAACTGCACAGGGAGGTTGAGAAACGGTCTGCAGCCGAAGAGAAGGGGCTGCGCGTTAAGGAACTGGAGGTATTAGTGGCCTCCCGGGATGAGGCGCTGGCGGCTCTGCAGGCGGAAAACACGTCTCTTAAAGAACAGCTGTCCGGGATTGAAGCCCGGGTGAAAGAGGAGCGCAAAGCGGCTGAGGAGAAGCTGACCCTGCTCCTTGAAGCCCACGAGAAGCTTTCGGCGGAGTTTAAGGGCCTCTCGGCGGACGCTCTGGCGCAGAATAACCAGGCCTTTATGCAGTTGGCGGCGGCTACACTGGAGCGGTTCCAAGTTGAGGCCAGAGGGGATCTTGACTCCCGGAAGCAGGCGATTGACCATCTGGTCCGGCCGCTACAGGAGTCCCTGCAGAGTGTCGACCGTAAGATTCAGGAGATTGAGAAGGCACGTACCGAGGCCTATGCGGGTTTGACCCAGCACCTTGGGACTCTGGCCGAGACGCAAGCCAAGCTTCAGAAGGAGACCTCCAACCTGGTGACGGCTCTGCGTGCGCCTACGGTTCGCGGCCGTTGGGGTGAGATCCAGTTGCGGCGAGTCGTGGAAATCGCCGGGATGGTTGAGTACTGTGACTTCACGCAGCAGGAATCGGTAACCACAGAGGATGGGCGTCTGCGCCCGGATATGGTGATCAAGCTGCCCAATCACAAGAGCGTGGTCGTAGATGCTAAAGCACCGCTTCAGGCCTACCTGGAGGCGTTAGACGCGGAAAACGAAGAAACCAGGGTGTTGAAGCTGAAGGAGCACGCCCGGCAGATCAGAACCCACCTGGTCCAGTTGGGAACCAAGGGATACTGGGATCAGTTTAAGCCGGCTCCGGAGTTTGCGGTGCTGTTTCTCCCGGGTGAAACGTTCTTTAGCGCGGCTCTGGAACAGGATCCCGGCTTGATCGAATTTGGTGTCGACCAACGGGTTATTCTGGCCACTCCCACGACGCTGATCGCTCTTCTGAAGGCGGTGGCTTACGGCTGGCGGCAGGAGCAGGTTGCAGAAAACGCGCAGGCCATCAGTGATCTGGGAAAACAGCTTTATGAGCGCATTCGGGTGATGGCCGGGCATTTCGCGGAGTTGCGCCGGGGGCTGGAGCGTAGCGTGGAGGCATATAACAAATCGGTGGGCTCCCTGGAGACACGGGTGCTGGTCAGTGCCCGCCGGTTTAAGGAACTGGGGGCTTCGACAGACCGAGAAATTGAATCAATGGAGCACCTGGACAAGACCTGCCGGGCACTGGAAGCGCCGGAACTGGAAAGCCTGGAGGTTCAAGAGGATCTGCGTGCGATTCAAGAGGCTCCGGGGGTTAGAGTCGACCGGTCAGATTAAACCCCAGCCAGTGCAGGCTGAGCGCAAGGGCCAATTCAAGCAATGCCAGAAGCACAATAGTCCGGCGAGGCATGTCCATGAATTGACGAAGGCCATCACGGTACTCGCCGGGAAGAAAGCCCGCTCCCCAGTGTAGGTAGCGCCGCCCGAAAAACAACGCCATGACGGCGTCCGCCCCGAGGACGGATCCGAGAATGATTAGGAACCACCCGACAATCTGCAATTCGATCACCCATGCTCAGAATAGCACAACACGCTCCGCGGGCGCTAATGCGTAGTTATTGAAACAGTATTATGACCGGGAGGTACTGGTTAACAAATTAATAGTGCTAAAAAGGAGGATGCTTATGTTTGTGGAGAACATGACGAACATCAAGTCCACACCGGTAAACGCTCCAGCCGTGCTCAATGTGTTGAGACAGACACTGGTGGGGCCGGAACAGGGTTGGGACGGATGGGTGATGCGCCTGTTCACGGTTGGCCCGGCCGGGCACACTCCGAGGCATACCCACCCGTGGCCGCACATCAATTTCATCGTGAGCGGAAAGGGACGGCTGTTTCTGGACGGGCAGGAGCACGAGGTGGGGTCTGGGTACGTCGCCTACATCCCCGGCGGGGCCGAGCACCAGTTCCGCAACGCCGGCACCGAAGACTTTGCCCTGATCTGCATCGTTCCGGAGGAAGGGGACAAGTAGGGTGTTGAACCGCACAGAGATATATTTGGGTGTGAGCATATGGTTACCGGCTTAAGGCTGACCATCCTGTGCGAAAACACAGTTGGTGTCCCGAACGGTGTCACCGGGGAGTGGGGGCTGAGCATTCTGCTTGAGGTGCCCGGGATTACTGTACTCCTGGATACCGGTGCCGGCGGGGCGCTCGTACCGAACGCACGGACGCTGGGACATAGCTTGAACAAGGTCGATCAGGTACGTACTCAGCCACGGGCACTATGACCACACCGGGGGCCTGCGTGCCTTTCTAGAGCAACGGGAACGTCCCACACCGGTTTACGCCCATCCAGGGGTGTTTGCAGAACGCTTTTCACTGGCGGACGGCCGGATGCGCCCGATCGGGCTGCCCTTCGAGCGTGGTGCACTGGAGAGCGCTGGAGCAGAGTTCAGGTTGGTGACCGAGCCTTTGGAGCTCATACCGGGGTTTTGTCTAAGCGGAGAAGTGCCCCGGCGCTTTGAAACGGGTGATCCCCGTTTGGTGATCAAAGAGGGGGAAGGGGTCAGGCCCGATCCCTTTCCAGATGATCTCTCTGTTTATGTGGTGACGGACTGCGGGCTGGTGGTGATTCTGGGCTGTGCCCACTCGGGAGTGGAGAATATCGTTAAGTATGGCCGCGAGGTGACCGGAATCAACAGGGTGGCGGCAGTGATCGGGGGAACACACCTGGGGCCAGCCGCCCCCGCTGAACGTGACCGGGCTCTGGCCTATCTTCATTCCCTGGACCTCGATCTTCTGTCAGCAAATCATTGTACAGGTCTCCCAGTGCTGGCGGCTATGGCCGGGATGTTCGATAGTCGCTTTAGATTCGCCCTGGCAGGAACCATCATTGACCTGCCATTCCAACCGGTCTGATCTGGGTAGTTCTTCCTTCTTAGTGACCTTTGGGTGGGTTCCTCAGTCTGACGGACCCTTTTAGGTGTTAGCAAGCCGGAACCGTCCCCACTTGCTAATGGCTAACGGAGCCTCTTTTCGGCAACATGTTAGTTAGAGAGGTGCCTGCTTTGAGGAATGGGGAAGTAAGCCGGGTTTTTCGGACCATTGCCGACATGTTGGAGATCAAAGGGGAAAGCCATTTTCGGATTAACGCCTACCGCCGAGCGGCCCAGGCGATTGATGACCTGCCTGACCACCTGGATGATCGGTTGCGGGAGAACAGCCTGCTGGCGATACCAGGGATCGGCAAAGACTTGGCGGCCAAGATTACCGAACTGTTGACGACTGGAAAACTGTCGTACTTCCAGTCATTGCAGGCAGAGATTCCCCTGAGCCTGATCCAATTGATGAGTATCCCCGGCATCGGACCGGGGACGGCGAGAGTGCTTCAGGAATACCAGATCACCGATGTCGATGAACTGGAACGCTTGGCACGGGCCCAGCAACTGCGTCAGTTGCCCAGGATTAAAAAGAAGACCGAGGAGAATATCCTGCGGGGCATCGAACTATTTCGTGGCGGACTGGTGCGGCGTCCCTTGGGCCGGGTGTTGCCTCTAGCCGTCGGTATATTAGAGGCGTTGAGAGAGCAGGGGTACCTCACCCGGGCTTCCTTGGCCGGAAGCATCCGGCGCTTCAGGGATACGGTTAAGGATATCGACATCCTCGGCGTTTCTTCTGACCCTGCCCGGACGGTGGAGGTTTTCGAATCGCTTCCGGGGGTTACCGAAACCCTGGCATCAGGATCGACCCGGATAAGTATTCGGCTTGACTCGGGGCTTCAGGTAGATCTGCGCTTGGTGGACGAGGATGAATTCGGAGCAGCCTTATGCTATTTTACCGGATCCAAGGAACACAACGTCCGTCTGCGGGAACTGGCCATCAAACAGGGGATGAAGCTGAATGAGTACGGTTTGTTTCGCGAGAACGAGAGACTGGCCGGGCGTTCCGAGGAGGATGTGTACCGGTTGTTGGGCCTGTCGTACATCCCACCGGAACTTCGAGAGAATCGTGGAGAGATAGAAGCGGCACTGAACGGAGAATTGCCGTGTCTGGTCACATCGAAGGATATCAGGGGAGACCTGCACGTCCATTCTATATTCAGTGACGGGCATAACGATCTGGAGCAGATCGCCCGAAAGGCCTTGGGACTTGGTTTGGAATGGGTCGGGATCTGTGACCACTCGGTGTCCCTGCAGATCGCCGGGGGGCTTTCCGTGGATCGCCTCAGGGAGAAACTGCGGGCGGTAAGGGAGTTTAACGAACGGAGTCCGGATATCAAACTCCTGTGTGGGGCAGAGGTAGACATTGATCGAAGCGGCAACCTGGACTACCCGGACGAAGTCTTGTCGGAGTTGGACCTGGTTGTAGCAGCCGTGCACACCTCATTCAGGCTAGAAGAGGCGCAGATGACCTCCAGGATCGTTCGGGCGTTAAAAAACCCCTACGTGCATGTGTTCGCCCATCCGACAGGGCGGTTGCTTGGGGAGCGTGAACCTTATCAGGTTGACCTGCCATTAATCATCGCTGCAGCCGCCCGCAACGGGAAAGCCCTGGAGATAAACGGTTCGTTCCAGCGGCTGGACCTAAACGATGTCCACTGCAGGGCCGCCAAGGAAGCCGGTGTGAAACTCTCCATCGGTTCCGACGCTCACCGTGTGGAGCAAATGGACGATCTGTTTTTGGGTGTCACGGTGGCTCGGCGTGGCTGGCTAAAGGCGTCTGATGTTCTGAATACAATGTCCTACCGGGAATTGACACATTATCTTAAAGATAGTAGTATGCAACCTGACCGGACTCACTGACAGGGTAGAACCGGGAATAGCGGTGATAGGGAGGTTTGATCAATGTCCGAAAGGATCAAAACAGCCTACGAACGCGCGATGGAACGCGCCCAGAGCATAAACGTGTCCCTGGACGAGCTGGAAAGTACCGAATTTAAGTCTCGGGGCAATGTGCTGGCAGCCCAGTATCTAAGGGACAAAAGGGTTGACCTTATGGCCGAACTTGGGACTTTCGAAGAACGGGTACGGTTCCAGGCGGTGGAGGGAGTCGTGGAGACACTGCTCAACAACCTGTCTCTACCGACTGATGAATTGGCAGTGGAGAATAACAAAAGGGTAATGGACGGGATTAGTGGCTTGAAAGAGGACAAACAGGCCATGATTCAAATCCTCGGTGAGTTGGATTACCTGTTCAATTACTATCTCCAGGCTTACCGTCAGGCCTATGAACACAACAGAGCGATGTACGAAAAGAAGGCAGCAAAGACCCAGGAGGCCCTGGAACACCAAACCGGGGTTAAGATGAACGTGAACCCGGAAACGCAACCCGGGTTTAAAGAGGACCTGATGAAGATAGTAGCCCAGCTTGATAACAGTTATCAGGGACATCTGGATGAGCATAAGCGGCGTCTACGATCACTTAAATAAGGAAGGATTTTTAGCATAATGTCCAAGAACTTTAGAAGATACCTGATTGCCGGCCTGGCTGTAATTCTGCCCTTGGCAATCACCCTGTGGGTGTTGGTCGGAGTCTTCAAATTCATTGATGAAATGGTGGCGAGCCTGGTATTCTTCCTGACTGGGTATCAGATAGTATGGCCGGGGATCGGCGTGGTCGCCACGGTTGGTGTGGTGCTGGTCATAGGCATGCTGGCCACCAACATCCTGGGCAAAAAACTGCTTGATTTCTGGGAGAAGGTATTGCTCCAGATCCCGCTGGTCAAGCCGATCTACACAGTGGTCAAGCAGATCGTGGACACGGTCAGCCGGAAGGACGAACAGGTGTTTCGGCAGGTGGTGCTCGTAGAGTATCCGCGCAGAGGGGCCTGGGTGATTGCTTTTCTGATAGGAGATGCTAAGGAAGACTTCTTTGGGGAGATGAAAGTGGATTTAGTCAAAGTGTTTGTACCGACCGTTCCCAACCCCACTTCCGGCTTTCTGGTGATCGTCCCCCGGTCCGATTTAGCACCGGTGTCTATTTCCGTAGAGGACGGACTGAAGTTTGTTCTGTCGGCTGGCATCATTAACCCCGTGAACGGGGAAGAAAAGGCTAAGCTACAGCGGGACCTCTGGAAATGGACGCGCCCCAACAACGGCGACTAAGCCACTTATTCCAATATTGTTATTTGACCCATAACCAGTAGGTGGTCAATACTAGATGGGGGAGTAGCTAAGAAAGTGGTGACTGCATGCGCGATATAGACGGACGAGGAAAACCCTGTCCGCAACCAGTGTTGCTGACCAAAAAAGCGGCCGACCGGGGGGATGAACGCTTCAGGGTCATTGTGGACAACGAGGGTTCCGCCCAAAATGTACTCCGGTTTGTGCAAAATGCCGGGTATTCAGGGGCTCTGACGGTGGCCGATGGAATTTGGACGGTGACGGCAAGTAAGGTATCAGGTATTGGGCAGCCGTCGCCTGAACCGACCCCGAAACCGGTAACCGCCGCTGCGCCGGGAGGAATGCGCACGCTGGTCATCCAGGGTGAATACCTGGGCAATGGCAGTGTTGAGCTTGGGAAGCGGATTCTTGCGCAGCTGTTGAGCACTCTGGCCGTGAGTGAACGTCGCCCGGAATACGTGGTTCTGATGAACGGGGGGGCTAAGCTGGCCTGTGTGGGATCCGATGCTTTGGACTCATTGCGTGACCTGGAGGCAAAAGGAGCATCCGTACTGGTCTGCGGCACGTGCCTCAACTTCTTCGAACTAAACGACAAGCTGCAGGTGGGGAGACCCACAAATGCATACGAGGCGCTTAACCTGATGCTGGACGGAGACACTGTGTTCTGGGGCTAGCAAGGACTGCCTATCGTCCACGGACG
>Ga0048257_100397_pt1 | contig 18910 bp, 16 predicted proteins | sample SubbioWold_Dec13_FD_54351 | JGI IMG/M metagenome (GOLD analysis project Ga0048257, IMG submission 54351) | Serpentinite rock and fluid subsurface biosphere microbial communities from McLaughlin Reserve, California, USA - CSWold_Dec13... | ecosystem: Environmental > Terrestrial > Deep subsurface >...
CTGGGCGATGGGGTTTTTCATTAAAGTTTGGGGCGAAGGTGGGAATAATGAATATAGAAGCTGGTGCGAAGCCTCACGCTTAAGGAAAGGGTGTATTGGACAAATTAATGGGTGGAAAAATGTAGTGATCATGTGTTACACTTAAGTATTAGGAGAATTTTGGGTAAAAAGGAGACAGACGTTTGACTACTACTTTTGAAGAACTGAATTTGAAGCCGGAGTTGTTGAAGGCAATTGACGCAATGGGATTTGAAAGTCCCACGCCAATTCAGGCCGGGACGATTCCACCCCTGCTTGCAGGTAGAGACATTCTGGGTCAGGCCCAGACGGGGACGGGCAAAACGGCGGCTTTTGGGTTGCCTCTTTTAAACAAGATTGACCCGGACGGGGGTCTGCAAGGATTAGTAATTTGTCCAACCCGGGAGTTAGCCGTGCAGGTCGCGATGGAGATTACAAACCTAGGTCGTTTTCTACGGCTGCGGGCGATTCCGGTGTATGGGGGACAGTCCATTGACCACCAGATCCGTTCCCTGCGGATGAGACCACAACCGCAGGTGGTGGTAGCCACGCCGGGAAGGCTCATGGATCATCTGCGGCGTCGCACAATTGATCTGCGGGGCTTGAGCACAGTGATCATGGATGAGGCGGACGAGATGCTGGATATGGGTTTTCTCGAGGATATTCAGTACATCCTGTCCAAGTGTCCGTCTGAACGGCAAAGCATGCTATTTGCGGCGACGATGCCTTCAGAGATTAGAGAGCTGGCCAAATCCTTCATGCAAAATCCCGAAGTTGTGGCCTTTAGGGGCATCGAATTAACTGCTCCTCTGATTGAGCAGCGGTACTATGAGGTGCATCCCCGCCAAAAAGTGGAGACCCTCTGCCGTATCCTGGACGTGGAGAGTCCGGGTTCGGCGATTATCTTCTGCAATACCAAACGGGGCGCGGATGATCTGGTTCAGAACCTGCGGCTCCGGGGCTATTCGGCTGAGGTGTTGCACGGAGACCTGTCCCAGCGTGAGCGTGACTCCGTGATGACCAGATTCCGTCAGGGTCAAATTGAGTTGCTCATTGCGAGTGATGTGGCTTCCAGGGGTCTTGATATCAGCCATGTTACGCACGTTATCAACTATGATATCGCCCAGAGTCCGGACAGCTACGTAAACCGTGTCGGCCGTACCGGCCGGGCTGGCCGGGAGGGGGTAGCCATCACGCTGGTCGCTCCGCGTGAAGCGAAACACCTGCGCTTCATCGAGGGTTCGATTGGGAAAAAGATCAAGCGGCATACGCTACCGACCCTGGAGGAAGCTATTGAACGCCGGCAGCAGCAACTGGTCGAGCGGATTATTGAGAACCTCGATGGATCCTTGGCTGAATACCGTCCCATGGCGGCCCGTCTCCTAGATGAATATGAGTCCGTGGATCTCCTTGCTGTGGCGCTTAAAATGCTGGACGATGCAGGGCGTGATCTGGAACGCAGTGAAATCCTCGATGCTCCTGTGGAAAAGGAAAGAGTCAGAATCCCTTTGGGCCGTATCCAGGGCATCAATCCGCAGAAGCTGGTCGACCATCTGGTACACAACACCGAAATCGGTCCAAGCCAAGTCGGCAATATTGACATCCTGGACAACTGGAGTTTCGTACAAATCCCAGCCAGCTTTGTAGACGAAGTAAACACTCTATTTAAGTTGCCGGACAAGCTTAAGAGGCGCAGCGCCGCTAGGCGGCCACGACCCCGCCCGTTCCGGCGCTAATCACTACGAGGGAGAGAGGGCTAGAAAAGATGAACCAAGAAAAGATCGCGTTGATCACTGACAGCACCTGTGACCTGTCACTGGATGAGCTTTCGGAGTTGAACATCCACCTCCTGCCCCTGAAGGTGGTCTACCAGGACCGGCAGTACCAAGACCGGGTGGAAATCCAGCCGGAGGAGGTATACGCGACCATTGATGAAGAAGCGCCCGGAACATCTACCCCCTCCCCCGGCGAGGCGTTGGCCTTGTTTGAGAAGCTACGTGACGAGGGGTTCAGCCACGCCATTTCAATGCACATTTCCGGTGGGTTGTCTGGAACTGCGGATGCGGTGCGCACGGTCAGTAAACAATTCCAGTCCATGAAGATTGAAGTGATTGACTCCAAGGGTCTGTCGATGGCTCTTGGATTTCAGGTGATGGAAGCCTCGCGCGCGCTTCGCGAGGGTCTCCGTTTTGAAGAGATTGTGAAGCGGGTGCATGATGTGCGCAGTAGGATGAACGTGTTCTTTGTGGTCAAGACACTGGACTACCTTCGTCGCGGAGGGCGTATCGGCTATGTTCAGGCGACCCTGGGTGGGATTTTGGATATGAAACCGATCATTGGAATTAATGAGGAAGGCAAGTATTTTACCGTGGCTAAGGTCCGCGGGCGTAAGAAATCGATTGCGAAGGTGGCTGAACTGGTTGCCGAGTACGGCCGTAACAAGGCGATCAATCTGGCCGTGGTGCACGGTGGAGCCGAAGAAGAGGGCCGGGGTCTGCTGGAGCAGATTAAGGGCATGAAGGACGTTAAGATCAAGGAGACCTTTTTCGGGCAGATCGGACCGGTGTTGGTCGTGCATACCGGACCCGGCCTGATTGGTGTTGCCTTCTACGAAGCCTAGTGTGGTTGCCGCCTCATTCCATCCCATAGCTGGCGGTAGCTGCTGAGCATTCCAACGACTCGTTGGATATGGTTGCGGAAATGGAGCATTGGGTAATGAATTTTAACGCCAGGATCGGGAAACTGGCCGACTTGTTGCGCGCTTCTGATCGTACCTTTGCCCTGACCGGGGCCGGGATCAGCACGGAAAGCGGAATACCTGATTTTCGTACCCGGGGATCGGGGTTATGGGAAAAGGCCGATCCGGCCGAGGTGTGCAGTATTGCTGCTTTTCACCGGAATCCCTCCGCCTTCTGGCGTAACAATATGCAGTGGTGGCAAGGTTTTTGTGCCGCCGAACCGAATGTCGGGCACCACGCCCTGGCCGGCCTCCAAAAAGCCGGACTGCTCTTCGGGGTGATCACCCAAAACATTGACGGTTTGCACCGGCGCGCCGGCTCTACGGTCTGGGAAGTGCATGGGCACCTGCGCACGGTACACTGCCTACAATGTGACCGTCGTGAGCCCTTCGCAATAATTGAGAAATGGATCACCGGGGGGGAAGGGGAGGAAGCACCGCGGTGCAACTGCGGCAGTCTCCTAAGACCGGATGTGGTTCTGTTTGGGGATCAGATGAGCCCGGACTTTTGGGTCGCCACACAGGTACTGTCCGGTTGTCAGCTATTATTGGTGGTTGGCTCAAGTCTTCAAGTTTATCCGGTAGCCGGACTGCCCCAACTGGCTAGAGATCTGGTGATTATCAACCGGGATCCGACACCCTACGACAACCAGGCCCAATTGGTAATCCGGGAGAGCATCGGTACGGTGTTCAAAGAACTGCTAGACGAAATGGGTCTTTAAAATAGCGGTTATGATATTATGTTGCCAATGTTCCTCCCCAAATTTCCTGTTGCCCCGCTAAAGCTGCCGTGATAGAATGGCCTATACAAAGTGGGTAGTATCTCCATGCGGGAACTACACCGCTGTTACGGAGACTGTACTTAGTTATTGAAACGAACAATCCGGGTGCTAGGTGAATTTATCCCACTTCCAACTTCTCACCTCCCACCTCTCATACAGCCGCTTGGAGCCTTTACGGGACCGAGACGGGATTTGTATTTAAGTCCTTGGATCAGTCCGGGGATTTTTGTTTTTTTGGCGATGGAAAGGGGAGGTTATGGATATGATGGAACAGTTTGTGCCTAGGCCGCGGGTAGCGATCATCGGTGCCGGAAAGGTTGGCTCCGCTCTGGGTATGGCCCTGTACAAATGTGGCTACCCCATCACCGGAGTGGCCTCCCGTTCCCTGGATTCAGCAGAGCGACTTGCCGTCCGGTTCGGGGCAAGGTATGCAAGCGACCCTTGTGCTGTAACCAGCGAGGCGGACTTGGTGTTCATCACTACTCCCGATCGGGAAATCGGATCGGTGGCGGCTGATATCGCCTACCGCGGCGGTTTCCACCGCGGACAGATTGTGGTACACACCAGTGGAGCCTTGACTGCTTCGGAACTGGCACCGGCTCGCGCATACGGTACGGCGGCCGTTTCGGTTCATCCCCTGCAGTCTTTTGCCGCCACCGAGAGCGGATCGGATCGCTTCAAGGGTTGCTATTTCGCGGTTGAGGGGGATGTCGCGGCGATGCCGGTTGCCGAACAAGTCGTAGCCGACCTCGGAGGGGTACTGCTACGCCTGAAGGCCGATGACAAGGCCCTCTATCATGCGGCGGCCTGTGTGGCTTCCAACTACCTAGTGGTTCTCATCCACTTGGCGTCCGGCATTCTGGAACGATGCGGGCTAGACCGTGAACACGGACTCAAGGCCCTGGTTCCCCTCCTGGATGGGACTCTGCAGAACATTAAGGAACTGGGTGCTACTGAGGCGTTGACCGGCCCGGTAGCCCGGGGCGATGTCCCTACGCTTCAGTGGCACCTGGACGCTTTTGGACGAAGTGATGCTGTTGCCGGAAGTTTGTACCGGCACCTGGGGCTTTACGCCTTAGAGGTCGCCCGCGAGAAGGGCACCGTTGGGGCGGACGAAGCCATGGCGATTGAAAGACTATTGGAGGGGGTTGAGCAAAGTGGCGGCAGAGCGGGTTACCATCGCCCACCTGGCCCGGAAGAAGCACGAGGGCAGACGCATTACCATGCTTACAGCCTACGATCACCCGATGGCAGGGATCCTGGATCGGGCGGGGATAGACGTGATCCTGATCGGTGATTCCCTGGGTAATGTTGTACTGGGACACGAGTCTACGATACCGGTAACCCTCGATGACATGGTCCACCATACGCGGGCCGTTTCACGGGCGGTGCACCGGGCCTTGGTCGTTGCTGACCTGCCCTTTATGACTTATCACCTATCGATCCGTGACGCCCTGGTTGCTACCGGCCGTCTGATGCAAGAGGGGCGGGCCCAGGCGGTGAAACTGGAAGGCGGCCGGGAAGTAACCGAGCAGATCAAGATGATTGTCCGGGCCGGCGTGCCGGTGATGGCCCACATCGGGCTAACCCCTCAATCTGTGCACCAACTCGGGGGTTACCGGGTTCAGGGCCGAGAGGCCGAGGCGGCCTTCAAACTCCTTGACGATGCCCGTGCTGTACAGGATGCCGGTGCGTTTGCCATTGTGCTTGAGTGCGTACCCGCCCCCCTGGCCGAGATGGTCACCGAGGAACTACAGATCCCCACGATCGGTATTGGCGCCGGCCCGTACTGTGACGGCCAGGTGTTGGTGGTGAACGACATGCTTGGCCTGGGTGGAGGATTCACCCCCCGCTTCGTTAAGCGGTACGCTGACCTGGGAGCCGAAGCGATGCGGGCGGTGACAGCGTTTAAGGAAGAGGTTGAAACCGGCCGATTCCCTGAATCCGAGCACAGCTTTACGATGTCCGAGGATGAACTAGAAAAGCTGAAGAAGGGCTGAGGCTAGGAGTAGGTGTCTCAAATGGAAGTCTGTCAAACAATAGCCGAAATCCGAAAATATGTAGGTCGGGCGCGAGAGCGAGGGATAGTCGGTCTGGTGCCGACTATGGGTTTTTTTCATGATGGACACCTGACCCTGATGCGTGAAGCAGCGAAGGTTTGTCCGACAGTGGTGGTCAGTATCTTTGTGAATCCCCTGCAGTTTGGCCCTACGGAGGACTTTCGCGATTATCCGCGTCAGCCGGAACGGGACTTAGCACTGGCCCGCGAGGCTGGGGTGCACGCGGTGTTCATGCCTGATACAGCTGAAATGTATCCCCTGCCCCCGGCATTATTCGTTCAGGTGGAATGCATGGATGAAGTGCTTTGTGGGCGTTCACGCCCAAGTCATTTCCGTGGTGTGGCTACGGTAGTGGCCAAGCTCTTCAATGTCGTGGCACCGGATATGGCCTTCTTTGGTCAGAAGGACGCCCAACAACTGCAGATTATCAGGCGGATGGTAAGAGATCTGAACTTCAACCTGGAGCTCCGGGCGGTACCAACTGTCCGAGATTCGGATGGCTTAGCTCTGAGCTCGCGTAATGTTTATCTGGATGAAAAGCAGCGGGTAGCGGCAACGGTACTGTTCCGGAGCCTTGATCGGGCCCAAGAGGCCATCCGGTCTGGGGAGCGAAACCGGGAGGCTGTTGAAAAACTAATGACGGGGATGATTTCCGCCGAATCGGTAGCCCAACTCGATTATGCATCCGTGTTAAGCCTGCCGGATCTAGATCCGATTGAACATTTGGAGGGAAGCGTGCTCCTCGCGGTAGCGGCAAGGTTCGGTAGGGCTCGCTTAATAGACAATGTCATCGTTAAAATAGGGTCAGACTTAAAAAGTTAAGTTTTGTATCGAAAACTTAACTTTTTAAGTCTGACCCTTAGCATTCCTTGACACAAGTTTATGCCAGACATTAGAATTATTTTGTAACTCGACAGAATTACCGGATAATTTAGACACTTTCTTGTTTTATTGATGTGATTGGGGAGATGGGGCCACGTGACGGCTTCTTTGGAGTTGGTAACACAAATCCAGGATTTGAAACAAAAGCGGAAGGCCATCCTGCTCAGCCATTATTATCAGAGGCCTGAGATTCAGGATCTTGCCGATTTCGTAGGCGATTCACTGGAGCTTTCGCGGCAGGCGGCGGAAACCGACGCCGAGGTTATTGTGTTTTGTGGAGTACACTTCATGGCTGAGAGCGCAGCCATCCTTTCCCCGGATAAGTTGGTGATCCTGCCGGATGCCGATGCCGGGTGTCCCATGGCGGATATGGTCAATGCCACCTCCCTCAAGGAGGAAAAAGCGCGGCTGGGCAACCCAGTGGTGGTTTCCTATGTGAACACTTCGGCTGAAGTAAAGGCCGAAAGCGATATCTGTTGCACCTCAGCCAACGTGATCCGGGTGATTGGTTCACTGCCCCGGGACCGTGAAATCCTTTTTGTACCGGATCAGAATCTGGGGCGGTTCGCCGAGCGGAAGACGGGGCGGAAAATGCACCTGTGGCCAGGCTTCTGTTGCATTCACGATCAGTTGACGGTGGATGACGTGTTGAAGGCGAAGGAATCTCATCTCGGAGCGCTGCTACTGGTGCACCCGGAGTGCCGCTCCGATGTTATCGACCAGGCGGATTATGTTGCTTCTACATCCGGGATGCTCCGTTATGCCTGTTCTTCCCCTGCTAAAGAGTTTATCGTGGCTACAGAAGAAGGTCTTCTGCACCAGCTGTCCAGACAGTGTCCCGGGAAGGCGTTCCACACCGCTTCAAGCGGTCTCGTCTGCGGCAATATGAAACTGACCACTTTAGAAAAGCTGGTTCAGGCTCTGGAGACTCTGGAGCCTAGGGTGAGTGTGGCGCCCTACATCCGGGAACGGGCTCTCTTGGCCCTGGAGCGCATGCTGGCCTTAGCGTAGGTAGGGGGTTTCCACTGTGTCCGCACGCTACCTTACCAATTTTGACACAAACCATTTGTCTTCCGAAGAAGTTGACGTTTTGATTGTCGGTAGCGGCATCGCCGGGTTGTACGCTGCCTACAAGGCTGCCCGATCCGGTGCCCAGGTATTGGTATTGACTAAGCGAACAGTTGAAGATACCTGTACGGAGAGAGCCCAGGGGGGAATCGCCGCCGCGATTGGCGAGACTGATTCCCCCCTGCTCCATTTCGAGGACACTCTGGCAGCTGGAGCCGATTTGTGCGACCCCGAAGCAGTGGAGATTCTGGTCAGCGAAGGACCGGAGTGCGTGGGCGAGCTGGTGCATCTCGGTACCCGGTTTGACCGGATGGGTTCGGAATGGGCCCTCGGCCGTGAAGGAGCGCACTCTCAAAACCGCATTCTGCACGCCAGCGGTGATGCTACGGGGGCGGAAATCCAGCGGGTATTGTCCCTGCAGGTGCGCGAGGAGCAGAAGATTCCGGTGCTGGAGCGCCACTTCGTGGTTGATCTGCTGGTGCGTGAGGGACGGTGTTTCGGGTTACTGGCTTATGACGAGGCGCGTCATCGGCTATGTGTATTTTGGAGTAATGTGGTGATAATGGCCAGCGGCGGGGCGGGACAGTTGTATGCACACACCACCAACCCGGAGGTGGTTACGGGAGACGGCATTGCGGCCGCGTACCGAGCCGGTGCCGACGTGATGGATCTCGAGTTTGTCCAGTTCCACCCTACGGCATTAGCCGCCCGGGACGGGTGCTCCTTTCTGATTTCAGAGGCGGTTCGAGGCGAAGGAGGCATCCTGCGCAATGCAAGAGGCGAACGATTCATGGTCGAGTATCACCCGGCCGCCGAGCTTGCACCGCGCGACGTTGTCACACGGGGAATCCTGAGTGAAATGGAGTCCACCGGTCAGTCGCTGGTATATTTAGATGTCACGCACCTGCCGCCGGAATTAGTGCATAGCCGTTTCCCCAATATCACCAGGACCTGCCTCTCTCTGGGCATTGATCCAGCTAAGGAAGGAATACCGGTGGCACCGGCGGCTCACTACTTTATGGGTGGAATTAAGACTGATCTTCAAGGGGCAACTTCTATTCGGGGACTCTATGCCTGTGGAGAAGTAGCCTGCGCCGGTGTACATGGTGCAAACCGGCTGGCGAGTAATTCCCTGCTGGACGGTCTGGTCTTTGGGTCCCGGATTGTGGAACGGGTATTACGGGAGAATCCCTACCGAAGCAACGTTAAGCGGCTCAGTGGGTTTTTGAACCGCAGCCTTGAACCCGGAAAGCCTGTCAACCCGATGATTCTAAGACTCGAACTGCAGAAGATGATGCTGGAGCAGGTTGGGCCGCTCCGTACTGCCGATGGCCTTTCCAGGGCTCTGAGTTTCTTTGACGGGCAGCGTTATCTGACCGGTGTCTGCGCTGAAGAGCCCTCATCTTTTGAAATTAGAAACCTGATCACCGTGGGCGAGCTGGTTACCGGGGCCGCCTTGGCGCGTACGGAGAGCCGGGGTGGGCATTATCGGCAGGATTATCCCTGCCGGTTAGAACACTGGCGCAAGCACATTATCTTTCGGAGGCACTGATGCTAGGCGAATTTGAAAATACGATCAGACTGGCTTTGGCCGAGGACATCGGCCCCGGTGACCTTACCACCTGGGCCGTAGTGCCCCCTGGGACTCCGGCGCGGGCACGGATACTGACCAAGGAAGCCGGGGTTATCGCCGGATTGCCGGTAGCCGCAGCGGTCTTTGCCATCTTGGACGACCATGTTCGGTTTACACCGCAGGTGAGTGACGGCGCTAAAGCCTCTAAGGGCGATACTCTGGTGTTGGTGGAGGGGCCTGCTGAAGCACTGCTCAGCGGGGAGCGTGTAGCTCTGAATTTCCTGCGCCATCTTTCCGGCATCGCCACACGTACGGCTGGCTTTGTCGATGCCGTCTCCGGATTCCGCGCTCGGATTGTGGATACGCGCAAGACCACGCCGGGTCTGCGGGCTTTGGAGAAGTACGCCGTCCGCATCGGTGGAGGACACAACCACCGGTTCGCCCTCTACGATGGCGTACTCATTAAGGAAAACCATATCCGGGTAGCCGGTGGCATTGGGCCTGCCATTACCCTGGCTCGGGCCCGGGTACCCCACACCTTGAAAATCGAGGTAGAGGTAACCAGTCGGCGTGAGTTGGACGAGGCGCTGGAGGCGGGAGCGGACATCATCCTGCTGGACAACATGTCCCCCGGTGAAATGAGGCAGGCGGTTGAGACCGTGAAGGGCCGTTGCCTGCTGGAGGCCTCCGGCGGCATCAACGAAGAGACCGTGGTGGCGGTTGCCGAAACCGGTGTGGACCTGATCTCCGTGGGAGCACTGACCCATTCGGTGCGCGCTCTGGATATCAGTATGGATATTGAGACCCTGTAAAGTGTAAACACTAGTGGTAAATAACGCCAACATGGAGTCGAGAAACGATGAAAGCGGCCGTCCTGGGATACCTAAAGGAGCGTCGTCCGGACTATGTTTCCGGAGAAGAGATCTGTCGGAGCTTAGACATATCACGAACCTCCGTATGGAAATACGTGTCTGCCCTGCGGAGTGAAGGATATGAAATAGAAGCCCGCTCCCGCCTCGGTTACCGGTTGGTCGGGACGCCCGACCTGCTGCTCCCGGACGAGGTGGTGAGTGGCCTGGACACCCTTTTCTGTGGTCAGGTGTACCACCATCATCTTTCCCTCTCCTCAACAAATTCTACAGCTCAGGAATTGGCCCGTTCCGGGGCACCCGAGGGCACGGTAGTGCTGGCCGAAGAACAGACAGGGGGACGGGGACGGCTCAGCCGGGCCTGGATATCCCCCCGGGGGGGTCTTTGGTTCTCCGTAGTCTTACGCCCCAACGTCTTGCCGATGCGGGCACCGGAGATCACTTTTCTGGCTGCGGTCGCCTGTGTCCAGGCGCTCGAGCGATACCCGGGCCTTGACGCCGGAATAAAGTGGCCGAACGACCTTGTGTGGCGAGACCGAAAACTCGGCGGAATCCTTACGGAACTGTCCGGGGAGTTTGACCGTATCAACCACGTTGTCTTGGGCATCGGGATTAACGTTAATCTGGGCCTTGACGAATTTCCATCCGGGCTGCGCTCAGTGACCACCTCTGTTTCTGCGATTACCGGTTTTCCGGTGTCCCGTCGCCGTCTTCTACGGGAACTCTTGATCTCCCTGGAGCACTGGTACCGGATCTGGTTGACGGGAGGTTTCTCGCCCGTTGTTGAGGCCTGGAAGCGGTTTCACTGCTGGCTGGACCGGCCTGTGCGGGTGGTTAACGTGGAGGGGGAATGGACAGGAACGGCCGTCGGCATTGACGATGATGGGGCCCTCCTGCTTAGGACCGACGATGGTTTGACCAAGCGGATCATCGCCGGAGACGTATTATTAAGGGATGGTGAACAGGCTTGATCCTCGTCCTTGATGTCGGAAATACCAACATAGTACTCGGCGTTTACCGCAACCGGGAGTTAATCGCCGACTGGCGGATCTCCACCCGCCGGCACTGGACAGCTGATGAATTGGGAATTCTGTTGAAACAACTCCTGGCGGATCGGCGGTTGGAACCCCGGGAGATCAAGGCTGCGGTCATTTCATCAGTAGTTCCGCCCTTAAATCCTACCCTGGAAAAGGCTGCACGCGTCTATTTTAACTGTGAACCGATGATTGTCGGGCCCGGCATCAAGACCGGAATGCCCATCAAATATGAAAACCCGCGCGAAGTCGGTGCGGACCGCATTGTGAATGCTGTCGCCGCCTTTGAAGAATACGGCGGTCCTTTAATTATCGTGGATTTCGGCACGGCCACCACATTCTGTGCCATCTCCGCACGGGGAGAGTACCTGGGCGGGAACATCGCCCCCGGTATCGGCATCTCCTGCGAGGCCCTTTTCCGACAGGCCGCCAAGCTACCGCGGGTGGAATTGGTGGCACCGACCACAGTTATTGGGCGCAATACGGTTCAAAGCATGCAGGCCGGCATCGTCTTTGGATATGCCGGTCTAGTGGACGCTGTTGTGGAACGAATGAGACCGGAGATGGGTGCGAACTGCATGGTTCTGGCTACGGGGGGGCTGGCAGAGCTGATCGCCCGTGAAAGTAAGACCATCGGTAAGGTGGATCCGCTCTTGACCCTGAAGGGGCTACACATCCTCTACGACCGGAACCAGGCCGCTAACTAAAATTTCGGGGACACCGCACTTAATTTCTAACAGGTAACCAGTATAGATGCATAATTATTAAGTTGGATTTTCATTTTACAAGACATATTGGCTTAGGAGTTCTAGATTCGTGAAATTATTTGAGATTGGGTCATTGACTATGGATAATCCTGTGGTCTCGGCGCCAATGGCCGGGATTAGTGATAAGGCCTTTCGCGTACTGGCCCGGGAGATGGGTTGTGGTCTGGTTTGGACCGAGATGATCTCCGACCAGGCGCTTGTATTCGGTAATCGCAAGACGGAGCAACTCTTGAATATTGAGGGTGAATATCCGGTTTGTGTGCAGCTATTCGGCTCTAAACCGGAAACCCTGACACGGGCGGCCCGGATGGCAGTCGAGCGGGGGGCCGATCTGATCGACATTAACATGGGATGCCCCACCCCGAAGATCGTTAAGAACTGCGGCGGTGCCGCCTTGATGAAGGACCCCGAGTCAGCGGCCCGAATCGTAGCCGCCGTTGTGGGGGCTGTCGGGGTGCCGGTTACCGTAAAGATTCGCAAGGGATGGGACGAGGATTACCCAGACGCGGTTGAGTTCGCCCGGCTGGCCGAAGCTTCCGGAGCATCAGCCGTTACCGTCCACGGTCGGTTTCGCGGTGAGTTTTTCAGCGGTCAGGCTGACTGGTCCATCATTCGAAAGGTTAAGGAAACGGTGAACATTCCGGTGATCGGGAACGGAGACGTCTGGACTGGTGCTGACGCCAGACGGATGCTGGACGAGACCGGCTGTGACGGCGTGATGATCGGCCGGGCGGCACGCGGAAACCCCTGGATCTACCGGGATGCCGTCCATTTTCTGCGTACCGGTGAACAGCTTCCCCCTCCAACCCCGGAAGAGCGGGTGGAAATGGCTCTGCGTCATTTTGATCTTTTGCTTGAGTTTAAGGGAGAACATACAGCGGTACTCGAGATGCGCAAGCATGCCGCCTGGTACACTAGGGGCATGCGTGGAGGAGCGCGCCTGCGCGAACGCCTGCACGCTGCGGATAGTCCGGGCGCGATGCGGGAGATAATTCGGAGTGTTGTGTTGAAGCAGTCTGGTCCAGATTAAGGGCTGACAGGGCAATCCGTTGGGGAATCCACCAAACCGGGAAGAAGATGCACGATGGTGAGTGCGAGGTGGTTCATTAATGCTTGTGACGATTCTCCTGGCATCGGTAGGGCTTGCACTATTGCTTGGCGGGGCGGAGTGGCTGGTACGCGGTGCGAGTCGGCTAGCCCGCTACTTCGGTGTGTCCCCGCTGGTTACCGGCTTGACTGTGGTTGCGATCGGTACCTCCGCACCGGAACTGGCGGCCAGTCTGATCAGCGCTTTTCAGGGGTTTGGAGACATCGCTCTCGGCAATGTCGTCGGTAGCAACATTGTGAACATCGGGTTGATTCTTGGTCTTACCGCTTTGTGGGTACCGATTCGCGTAGTGGATACCCTGAACACCAGGCTGATTCCCTTCCTGCTTACGGTCTCAACAGTGCTCTTCCTATTTAGTTGGACGGGTTTTATCCTTTCCCGGACAGAAGGTTTGGCTCTGCTGTTCCTACTGATCTTGTTCCTAGCGTATACGATCAGGACGGCCCGGTCGAAGACCGGAACTGAAACCGCTTCAGAGACGAAACATCCTACTGACGCTCAGGCCAAAACCGGTGTGCAAAGATCTCAAATCAAGGGTTTCCTGCCCATAAATGTCGCTCTAATTCTTGTGGGGCTGGTGCTGCTGGGAGGCGGAGCGAACCTGTTTATCCGGGGGGCGGTGGAATTTGCTCGCCTGGTAGGAATAAGCGAAGCCGTGATCGGGGTGACGGTCGTGGCCTTGGGTACTTCGCTGCCTGAACTGGCCGCCTCTATTTCTGCGGTTCGCAAGCGTCTGCCCAGTATGGCCGTCGGCAATATCGTGGGCAGCAACATTTTCAACACCCTGTTCATTGTCGGTACTCCGGCAGCGTTATTCCCTTTCGCCGTTTCACCCTCCCTGGTCAGCATCTCGATCCCGGTTATGCTGGGGTTCACGATCCTGCTAATGGTCTTTTGTTTAACTAAGCGAACGGTCAGCCGCGCAGAGGGCGGTTTTCTGCTGCTTCTGGTGGTCCTGTACTTCTCGTCCCTCCTGCGTTTTTCTTAAGGAGAGAGTTATGGCAGGCCTTACGCGGTGTTGGTGTGGTCCGGTGTGCCACTTGGGGTGTGGAGATTGGCGCTAGTTTCAGGAGCTCTTGCCAAAGCAGGAGGCTGTTGCTAGAATAGGTTATTGGAATTGCCGCTCCAAAGGAGGTTTTTTGGGTTTGGAGCGTTTTGCTTTTATGGTCCATCCGCTTAGTGTCAAGGATGTGAGCCGGAAATATAAGTTTGCACGTCATTTCCCGGATTCCTGGGTGGAGACAGCCCTGCGCCGTCTACCGCCGATTAAGGCCTCCCATATTACCGGAATCCGATCGCCGCACAATGAAGTGGATGGCTATTTTGTTTCCTGCACGCTCACCGCCCGGCAGATCATGACGCTGCCCCCCGAATTCGTCCTGAAAAAGGTGGTTGCTACCGGGAGGCTGGCCGAAAAACTGGGAGTTCAGATCCTCGGTCTCGGTGCCTTTACGAAGATCGTCGGTGACGCCGGGATTACCGTAGCTAAACAACTTAACATTCCGGTCACTACCGGAAACAGTTACACTGTCTTTACTGCGGTGCAGGGGACCAAGCAAGCGGCATACTTGATGGGGCACAAATTGTCCGCATCTCAGGCCGTGGTTGTCGGAGCGACTGGAGCCATTGGATCTGTGTGTGCGCAGATGCTGGCCAAGGAAGTGGGCGCGCTTACGTTAGTCGGCCGGGACCGGAATAAGCTGGAACCCTTAGCGGAGCGGATTCGTTTTGATTCCGGCCTCGCTGTTCGGATTGAATCTGACTTGGGCAAGGCGCTAAAACAGGCTGATATTGTGATCACTGTAACCAGTGCCGTGGACGCGATCATCGAACCCGAACACTTAAAGTCCGGATCCGTAGTCTGTGACGTGGCCCGACCGCGGGACGTGTCTAGGAGAGTGGTTGAGATTCGAGACGACGTGCTGGTCATCGAGGGTGGAGTGGTGGACGTTCCCGGATCGCCCGAGTTCAATTTGGATTTCGGCTTCCCTCCCTGTACCGCCTACGCCTGTATGGCCGAAACCATGATCCTGACCCTGGAGAAAAGGTTCGAGAGCTTCACCCTTGGTCGTAACTTGGCCGTAAAACAGGTGGAGGAAATCGGTCGTTTGGCCGACAAGCATGGCTTCAAGCTGGCCGGTTTCCGTAGCTTCGAACGAGCCATTGCTCCGGAGGATATCGACCGCATTCGAGAGAGTGCTCAAAAACACTCTTGACAATGACCTAGGGCGTCCTTATAATTGTTAGAAATGTTAAAGGAATGGCTCAGGCACTGTAGCCTTGCGCGGAATACAGTGCCTGAAACTTTGTCTGTTTCGTCTGAATAATTTATGGGTAACAACACATATATTGTTCAAGTGGTGCCACTATAGGTATTTAAGGAGAGATTGCCTTTATGATGAAGGAGAAAGAAGTTATCCTGACTGTCGCCGGTCTAAAAAAACTGGAGGACGAACTGGAGAAGCATAAAACGATTAAACGGCGCGAAGTGGCCGCCCGCATCAAGCAGGCCATCGAGTTCGGCGATATCTCCGAGAGTTCTGAGTATGAGGACGCCAAGAATGAACAGGCGTTCATTGAGGGCCGGATCCTCACTCTGGAGAAAATGCTGCGTAACGCTAAAATTATTGACACCGATGACATCAATGTGGAAGCGGTTGGAGTTGGTTCCACGGTCCTGCTCGAGGATCTGGAGGACGGAAGCCGGCTTGAATACACGATTGTTGGTTCTGTGGAATCTGATCCCCGGTTAAAGAGGATCTCAAACGAGTCGCCTGTAGGTCGGGCCCTGCTCGGCAAGAAAGTCGGGGAGAGCGTGGAAATCAGTGTTCCGGCCGGGGTAATTAAGTATAAGGTCACTGATATCGGCCGTGCGGCTTTGTAAACAGGAGAAGTTTTTATGATTGATCAGGAACTAAACGAACTACTTAGAATTCGCTACAATAAGCTGTCGGAGTTACGTGAACAAGGGATCGATCCTTATGGCGGACGGTACGAGCGGACGCATATGGCAGCTCAGGTTATCGACGATTTCCCGGCCCTGGAAGGCCGGGAATTGCGTTTGGCCGGACGCCTGATCGCCCGGCGTGGTCACGGCAAGGCCACCTTCAGCGACCTGCAGGACGCCTCCGGCAGCATTCAGATTTATGTCCGTTTGAACGACGTTGGGGAACAGGCCTACGAGCTGTTCAAAAAGGTTGATATTGGCGACATTATTGGTGTCGAGGGCACGGTGTTCAAGACCCGGATGGGTGAGATCAGCATTCATGTGCTGACTTTTAACCTGCTCTCCAAGTCCCTGCGTCCTCTGCCCGAGAAGTGGCACGGTTTGAAAGACGTTGAACTGCGCTACCGGCAGCGTTACCTGGATTTGATCGTCAATCCCGAAACCCGTGACGTGTTTGTAAAGCGCAGCCGGATTATCGCTTCCATCCGTCGTTTTCTGGACGATCGCAATTTCTTGGAAGTGGAGACCCCGATGATGCAGCCTTTGGCCGGTGGAGCTACCGCCCGTCCTTTCACCACCTTTCATAATGCACTAGGCATTCCGCTTTTCTTGCGCGTTGCGCCGGAGCTGTATTTGAAGCGGCTTTTGGTCGGCGGCCTGGAGAAAGTCTACGAGATCAACCGCAACTTCCGGAACGAGGGCATTTCCACCAGGCACAATCCGGAGTTTACGATGTTGGAGATTTACCAAGCCTATGCCGACTACCAGTCAATGATGGATCTCACCGAGGATTTGGTTACGCACGTGGTGGACAAGGTCTTCGGTGCTTACCAACTACCTTATGCGGATGATGAGATAAACTGGGCTACACCTTGGGCCCGCCTCTCAATGCTGGATGCCATCAAGCAAGAGACGGGTGTGGATTTTGCCGGGCTTTCCACGGATGAAGCGGTGGACGCGGCCAAGCGGTTCGGCTTTAAACCCGAGACCAAGCTGCTCTGGGGTGAAGCGGTGAACCACGTATTTGAAGCAGCGGTGGAGCCCAAGCTTGTACAACCTACCTTTATATACGACTATCCGGTGGACATCTCTCCACTGGCCAAGCGCAAAGCAGACGACCCGCGGCTAACCTACCGTTTTGAGCTTTATGCCTGCGCCAGAGAACTGGCCAATGCCTTCTCTGAACTGAACGACCCGGTCGATCAGAAGTCTCGCTTTATGACGCAACTGGCCAAGCGGGATCAGGGCGACCACGAGGCCCACGCCTACGATGCAGAGTATGTGACGGCGATGGAGTACGGTATGCCGCCCGCCGGTGGACTCGGCATTGGAATTGACCGTCTGGTGATGCTTCTGACCAACAGCCCATCCATTCGCGATGTGATTCTCTTCCCGCTCCTGAAACCCCGTGAGGAACTGGGCGAAGAAGAAGCGATTGTGGCTCCCCAGGAGCCGGAAAACGCTTGACAGGACGAAATTCAGCGTGCTATATTAGGACTTGCGGCGAACAAGGGATGCAGCAATCCAACTTAGCCAAAAAGTACAAATTGACACAGACGCCGCAAAAATGATACAATGACAAATGTCGCTCCTTTGGGGCGGCACGCCAAAGCCGGGTGACCGGCAGGCGGCAAAAGCAGCTTGGTCTTTGAAAACTGAACAGTGGCGTTTAAGTTCTTTGAGTTTTGATGGAGAGTTTGATCCTGGCTCAGGACGAACGCTGGCGGCGTGCTTAACACATGCAAGTCGTGCGGAGATGAGACGGAAGTTTACTTTTGTTTCATCTTAGCGGCGGACGGGTGAGTAACACGTGAACAACCTGCCCTAACAACTGGGATAACACCGGGAAACTGGTGCTAATACCGGATACGCTCTCTGGATGACATCATCCGGAGAGGAAAGTCGGCCTCTATCTATAAGCTGGCGTGTTAGGATGGGTTCGCGCCCCATTAGCTTGTTGGTAGGGTAACGGCCTACCAAGGCAGCGATGGGTAGCCGGCCTGAGAGGGTGGCCGGCCACACTGGGACTGAGATACGGCCCAGACTCCTACGGGAGGCAGCAGTGGGGAATCTTCCGCAATGGGCGCAAGCCTGACGGAGCGACGCCGCGTGGGGGACGAAGGCCTTCGGGTTGTAAACCTCTTTTCTGAAGGAAGAACGTTCTAGCTGTTAATAGCAGATAGAGTTGACGGTACTTTAGGAATAAGCCCCGGCTAACTACGTGCCAGCAGCCGCGGTAATACGTAGGGGGCGAGCGTTGTCCGGAATCACTGGGCGTAAAGGGCGTGTAGGCGGCTAGAGTAGTCGCAGGTGAAATCCCACGGCTCAACCGTGGAACTGCCTGCGAAACCATCTAGCTTGAGGACAGGAGAGGAAAGCGGAATTCCTGGTGTAGCGGTGAAATGCGTAGATATCAGGAGGAACATCAGTGGCGAAGGCGGCTTTCTGGCCTGGTTCTGACGCTGAGGCGCGAAAGCTAGGGGAGCAAACAGGATTAGATACCCTGGTAGTCCTAGCTGTAAACGATGGGTACTAGGTGTTGGTGGGCTCATACCCATCAGTGCCGCAGTTAACACAATAAGTACCCCGCCTGGGGAGTACGGTCGCAAGACTGAAACTCAAAGGAATTGACGGGGGCCCGCACAAGCGGTGGAGCATGTGGTTTAATTCGACGCAACGCGAAGAACCTTACCAAGGTTTGACATGCCGGTTACCGATCTGAAAAGTGAGGGACCCTTCGGGGAGCCGGCACAGGTGGTGCATGGTTGTCGTCAGCTCGTGCCGTGAGGTGTTGGGTTAAGTCCCGCAACGAGCGCAACCCTTATCTTTAGTTGCCAGCACATAAAGGTGGGCACTCTAGAGAGACTGCCGTCGACAAGGCGGAGGAAGGTGGGGATGACGTCAAATCATCATGCCCTTTATATCTTGGGCTACACACGTGCTACAATGGCCGGTACAACGGGAAGCGAAAGCGCGAGCCGGAGCCAATCCCAAAAAAACCGGTCCCAGTTCGGATTGCAGGCTGCAACTCGCCTGCATGAAGTCGGAATCGCTAGTAATCGCAG
>Ga0048257_100249_pt1 | contig 18170 bp, 12 predicted proteins | sample SubbioWold_Dec13_FD_54351 | JGI IMG/M metagenome (GOLD analysis project Ga0048257, IMG submission 54351) | Serpentinite rock and fluid subsurface biosphere microbial communities from McLaughlin Reserve, California, USA - CSWold_Dec13... | ecosystem: Environmental > Terrestrial > Deep subsurface >...
GGAGGTGCATTGAATTGCTTACAGATACTCTGCGTAAAATGATGCTGGTGAGCATCGGTGCTGTTTCCCTCACTCGGGATAAGGCGGAGCAGCTGGTCAAGGAGCTGAGTGAGAAGGGCCAGGTGAACCAGGCCGAAGCTCGCAGTTTCGTGCGCGAAATAATGGAGAAGGGCGACCGGGAACGGGTGGCCATTCAGAATGCGGTTTCCGGGGAAGTCCGGAAGATCCGGGAAGAGATCGGCTTTGCCAGTAAGAGGGATCTGGCTGAAATCAGTGCGAGGCTGCGGCGGATCGAGGAACACCTGAATATCCCGTACGTTGAGGCAGAGCCTGCTGCGGAAAACGTCCCTGCGGGCGATACTACGCAAGAAAACCAAGCGTAAGGACACAGCTTGCCCAACTAACAGTTCTAACTGGGACCAGCCCCTGAGTATAGTATTATAGCAAAATACTGGCAGGGGGATGGTCCCTAGTGTTTATGAGGCGCTGTTTTTTGTTCGTGCTGACCCTGCTGTTAGCAGTGTGTTTCAGCCCCTGGGCGGCGGCTGCTCCATCGAATTCCACAGGGTCGGAACAATCCGCCCCGGAGGCTAGCTATTCAAAACAGATCTTCATTGTGGTCATCGATGGCCTGCAGTCTAGCGCGCTGCAACGGGCTCAGGTTCCTAATATCAACGGCGTTGCTACAGCAGGACTCCGGATGAGCGACAGCCTTCCGGTGTGGCCGGCCGACACGCATAGCTCGGTGGCCAGCATCATTACCGGTGCCGATCCTGAATCGCACGGGTACCTGGACGCTTCGGGCAAACTGCAGAAGCCGACCATTTTACAGTTGGCTGAGCAGATCAAGATCCAGACGACGGTCTTCGACGGTACGGGTGAGTTGCAGGCCTTGGCCGAAGGGACCCGGCACTACCAAAAGGCGAACAGTGATGAGAAGCTGATCGATGCCCTGATCAAGTACCTCTCCGAGAAGAATCCATACCTGAACCTGGTGATCCTGGCGGAACCGCGGGCGGCACTGGAGCGATCAGGTGTCGAAAGTCAGGAATACCTGAAAGCCGTGACCGACGCTGACAACCACGTGGGCCGTCTCCTGCATTTTCTTCATAACAAAGGCGCTTATAATCAGAGCATGATTATTGTGACCGGCACGACCGGTCAGCCGCCGATTGTCATCAAGGGCTTGCCTTATAAAACCGGACAGGTGATGCCACCGGCAGCTTTGGTGGACATCGCGCCGACACTGGCCTATACCCTGGGGGTGAAACTGCCGGGAGCCACCGGGAAGGTGCTGTGGAACGTCTTTGATCCCGGCTCTCTGCAGAATGGGTTCTACCTCCTCGAACAGCGGATCAGGGATCTCAGCGAAACGCAGATTCGGCAGGGGCAGGAAATCTTCCGGCTGCGTGGCGAACAGCTTCTTGTACAGCAGGAGAAGCAGGAGATCTCTGCGGATAAGGCCCGCGCCGCCAAGGCCATCGACCAGCGTGACGACGAAATCAAGTCCCTGCATAATCAGATCAACGGCCTAAAGACGGTGATCGGGGGAATCCTGATTCTGGCCGGTATTGGGTTTGTTATCGAGTATCGGCTGCTGCGAAAACGCTTCCTCCTGTTCTAAAGGCACAAGACGACAGTCAACCTTGTGGGCACCGGACATCCGGTGCCTTCGTTTGTTAACCTTGCGGTTTAATGATTTGGTGCAAATGTACTAGAATAGAAAGGAACCCTGAATAGGTATCTTCAAAGGCCACAGACATTTTGCGGGAACGATCTGAAGGTAAACAGGCATAAAACAGCGAAATTTCCTATGTTTAAGGTGTTTTTTCCGAGAAGGAGGAAAACCAGTGACGGAGCGAAAAGACCCGATCTGCCGGGCCAGTATGGAAATCTTGGGGCGGGTCACAGAGGACGGACCGGGGAATGTCTTCTCTCGGGCCGCACAGATGAAACCCTGTCCGATCGGGGTCGGGGGCAACTGCTGCCGGTTGTGTAATATGGGGCCATGCCGCGTCGGCGAGGGCAAGGGGCAGAGTTCGACCGGTGTGTGCGGGGCGACCACGGAGACCATCGTAGCGCGCAACTTTGCACGGATGGTTGCGGCTGGAACGGCAGCTCATTCGGATCACGCCCGAGAGGTCGTGCAGGCGCTGCTGGCTACGGCTCGTGGACAAGCCTCTGGTCTTACGATCCGGGATGTGGCACGGCTGAGGAGTCTGGCCTTGGAGCTAGGTTTGAATAAGGATGAAAAGGATCCGCTGAAACTGGCGGAACTGGTTGGGCAATGCCTGTTGGCCGAGTTTGGACGCCAGGACGGTGAGATTCGGTTTGCCGGTCGGGCACCGGAGCGACGGCAGGCCCTCTGGCGTACGCTGGGGGTTATACCCCGGGGTATTGACCGGGAGGTGGTTGAACTGCTGCACCGCACCCACATGGGGGTGGATCAGGATGCCGCACATCTGACCCGGCAGAGCACCCGTACCGCCCTAGCCGATGGATGGGGCGGCTCGATGATCGCCAGTCAGGTACAGGACGTTTTGTTTGGTGCACCCCATCCTGTACGCAGTAAGGTGAATCTGGGTGTCCTCAGCGAGGATCGGGTAAATGTTGTAATTCACGGTCATGAGCCACTTATGCCGGAAGTGCTCGTGGCCCTGGCCTGCGACCCGGCTTGGAACGAGAAGGCGAAGGCCGCCGGGGCGCAAGGCATAAACGTGGTGGGGATCTGCTGCGCTGCCAACGAACTGCTGATGCGGCGCGGGCTGCCGGTTGCGGGCAGTTTCCTGCAGCAGGAACTGGCGATCAGCACGGGGGCGGTCGAGGTCATGGTTGTCGACGTTCAGTGTGTGATGCAGGGACTGGCGGGGGTGGCTGCCTGCCACCATACCACCTTGGTGACCACTTCGGAGAAGGCGCACATTCCGGGGGCGCTGCACCGCCCGTTTACCCCGGAGAACGCCGTTTCGCGGGCGGAGGAGATCGTGGCTCTGGCGATAGAGAACTTCAAGCGGCGCGGCGAGGTGTATATCCCGCCGCACACGCTGGACCTGGTAGCCGGATTCACCCACGAGAGCGTCCGCTACACCCTGGGCGGGACTTACCGGGGCAGCTACCGCCCCTTGGTCGATAACATTGTGAACGGCCGGATCAAGGGGATCTGTGCCGTGGTCGGGTGTACGAACCCGCGCCTGCGGGCAGGCGAGATGCACGCCCAGGTGGTACGGGAGTTAATTGCCAATGACGTGCTGGTGCTGAGCACTGGGTGTGCGGCTATCAATTGCGCCAAGGAGGGGCTTATGGTGCCCGAAGCGGCGTCACTGGCCGGGCCGGGTCTGCGTGAGGTTTGCGAGGCCGTGGGGATTCCGCCGGTATTGCATTTCGGTTCTTGTGTGGATAACAGCCGTCTCCTGGAAGCGGTCTGTGCGCTGGTGCGAGAAGGCGGGCTGGGAGACGACCTGTCTGAGCTGCCGGTCGTAGGCTGCGCGCCGGAATGGGTGAGTGAGAAGGCGATTGCGATCGGCCACTACTTCGTGGCCAGCGGCATCCCGGTGGGCTTAGGAGTGTCGTTTCCCACCTTGGGGAGCACCGGTTTCACTGAGCATCTCGGCCGGGGTATGGAAGAAGAGTTGGGGGCCGGCTGGTTTTACGAGCCGACTGCGGCCGGGATGGCCGGACGGATTATCGGGATCATCAGCCAACGCCGCCAGCGGCTAGGCATTGAGAAGGGCCGCGAGCGGGTTTTGTTCGACATGGAGATGAGGAGGAAACTCGATGTCTAGAATTATTGCCTCCGCCGCCATAAGGGGCGCACACCGATTAGTCGGCCAGGCCGGAACAGCTTTGACCGAGGCGCTGGAGCGCTATGGCGGCACCTCGCCAGTGGCCTTCCCGAATACGGGTTACTACCTCCCGGTGATCTACGGTCTGACCGGGCGGCGGGTCGAGGTGCTCGATCACCTGGTTCCGGTGTTGGACGAGGCGCGGTGCTTGTTACCCCCGGTGCCTTCTGAGGAGGTGTGGCTTCCGTACCTTGGTTCCGCGCTCGATGCCGGGATTGCCACCCTCTTTGCGGATGAAATTATTGAAGCCTTGAAATACCTGGGGCCGGACTGTCCCTACGGGAGTCCCGGCGATGCAGAGCGCCTGTGGCTGGGTGCGGCCGACGACGCGGTGCTGCGTCAGCGCGGGATCGAGTTCGTGGATGGCACGGCGCCCGGTTTTGCGGCCTGTGTGGGGGCTGCGCCGGATGTCGCCACAGCCGTGCGGATCGCCCGGGAATGCCAGGAGAAGAACCTATACGTCCTGCTGTCGGCTGGAACGGACGGGCAGAGCATGGCTGAGCAACTCGCCTCCGCGGGGGTGCAACTGGGCTGGGAGACCCGGCTGGTGCCGTTCGGTAAGGATGTGTCGTCGACCATCTTTGCGCTGGGATTTGCCGCCCGCGTGGCCCTGTCCTTCGGCGGGGTGAGTGCCGGAGACGCCCGTCGGCTGCTGGACTACTGCCGTAACCGTGTCTTTGCCTTCGTGCTGGCACTGGGTGAAGTGGACGACGAAAAGTGCGCCCAAGCAGCCGGGGCGCTGAACTTCGGCTTCCCCGTGATCGCCGATACCGACATTCCGGAGATTCTGCCTTCCGGGATCTGCATGTACGAACACGTAGTTTCGAACGTGCCTCACGACCGGATTGTTTCCCGTGCCGCCGAAGTGCGCGGCCTGAAGCTGGCGGTGTCCAAGATGGACCTCCCCGTGGCCTATGGCCCGGCCTTCGAAGGGGAATCGGTGCGCAAGAAGGATATGTACCTCGAGGCCGGCGGGCAGCGCACCCCTGGTTTTGAGCTGGTTCGGATGGCGGCTGTCGACGAGGTCGAGGACGGGCGTATTGAGGTGAGCGGGCCGGATGTGAACGCCGTCGAGGACGGAGCCCGCCTGCCGCTGGGCATCTGGATCGATGTCGCCGGGCGCAAGATGCAGGAAGACTTTGAGCCGGTGCTGGAGCGCCGGATTCACTACTTCATTAACTATGCCCAGGGCGTGTGGCACATGGGCCAGCGGGACATCAACTGGCTGCGCATCAGCCGGGATGCCTACGCCGCCGGTTTCCGCTTGCGGCACCTGGGAGAGATTCTGTATAGTAAGCTGAAGTCCGAGTTTTCGAGTATCGTGGACCGGGTGCAGGTGCGCATCGTCACCGGCGAGCAGGAGGTTCTGGAACTGCGGGAGACGGCGTGGCGTTACTACGCCGACCGGGACGCCCGGTTGGCCGAACTCAGCGACGAGAGTGTCGACACTTTCTATTCCTGTACCCTGTGCCAGACCTTCGCCCCGACGCACGTTTGTGTGGTTCTGCCGGAACGGGTGGGACTCTGCGGTTCGGTCAGTTGGCTGGATGCGAAGGCTGCTTTCGAGATCAGTCCGCACGGGTGCAACCAGCCCATCCCGAAGCGCGGCGTTTTGGACCCCGCGAAGGGTGAGTGGGCTTCCTGCAACGAGTTTATCCGGGACAATTCCCGCGGGGCGATCGAGCGGACTAATTTCTACACCATTATGGAGTACCCGCTCACCTCCTGCGGCTGTTTTGAGGCCATCCTGTCTCTGGTACCTGAGGCCAACGGATTTCTGGTGGTGAACCGTGAACACAGCGGTATGACCCCGGCCGGGATGACCTTTTCCACAATGGCTGGGTCGATCGGCGGCGGGGTGCAGACACCGGGGTTCATGGGGATCGGTAAGTCCTACCTGTCCTCGCGGAAGTTCATCAAAGGGGACGGGGGGCTGGCCCGCATCGTCTGGATGCCGCGTGCCTTCAAGGAACAGATGCGCCCCGTGCTAACCCAGCGCGCCGAGGAAGAAGGCCTGGGAGCCGACTTCGTCGATAAAATCGCCGACGAAACCGTCGGAACCGACGTAGACACCGTCCTAGCCTTCCTAGAAGAAAAACAACACCCCGCCCTCTCCATGGATCCCCTGTTTTAGGGGGACAGGCTACTTTTGTGGATAACTGCCCTTTTCTGTGGATAACCGCCTTTTTGGTGGTGGATGATGCCCAAAGAGGTCATTGCGTAGAGACCGAGTTACAGGGCGAGAGATAGATCAGCTACATTTTGAAGACAATAGTTGTGCCGGCCTTTGTCGGTCAAAGGGAAAGGGGAACCTCTGATGGCGCTGAATGGGTTGGCGATTTACAAACTGTTGCCGAAGACAAACTGCAAGGACTGTGGTCAGGCCACCTGTCTGGCCTTTGCGATGCAAATGGCGGCCGGGAAGGCTTCGCTGAATGCCTGTCCGCATGCCAGCGAGGACGCCAAGGAGACGCTCGGCGCGGCTTCCGAACCGGCCATCGCCCTGATTGAGATCGGTACTGGCGATAAGACGATCAAGCTTGGCAACGAGACCGTACTATTCCGGCACGACAAGCGGTTTATCCATCCCACGGCGATCGGTATCCTGGTTTCCGACCGATTAGATGACGCGGCTCTCGAGGTGCGGGTACAGGCCATTAACGGGCTTTCCTTCGACCGGCTGGGCGAGACCTACGGGGTTGACCTGGTGGCCGTGCGCAATGATTCCGGCGATGCCGGGCGTTTTGTGGAAGTGGTGCGCAAGGTGGCGGAACTGTCCACCCTGACCCCAGCGCTCCTGAGTGAAGATCCCGATGCGCTCCGGGGGGCTCTGGAGGTCGTTGGTGACCGCAAACCTTTGGTATACGGGGCCAATCCCGAGAACTACGAGGCCTTGACTACCCTGGCAAAGGAGTTCGGTGTCCCCCTCGGAGTACGGGCGGACGGGCTTGACGAACTGGCCGGGCTGGTCGAGAAGATTACCAAACTGGGACACAAGCAACTGGTGCTCGATTCCGGAGCCAGAGCAGTGAAACAGGTGCTGGCGGATCAGACCCTGATCCGGCGGTCTGCCATTATGAAGCGCTTCCGCCCCTTCGGTTTTCCGACGATCTGTTTTGCAGCCAATAACGACGGGGCGCAAAGGGTTTTGGACAGCGTCGTCTACACGGCCAAGTACGCGGGGATATTGATCATTGACAGTGTCGACCCGGCCCAAGTTCTGCCCCTGATCACTTGGCGGCTGAATGTGTACACCGATCCCCAGAAGCCGATCGCTATCGAGGCTAAGGTCTATGAAGTTGGCACGCCGGGCCGTGATGCGCCGGTGTTCCTGACCACGAATTTCTCGCTCACCTACTATTGCGTGATGGGCGATATTGAGTCGGCCCGCACAGCGGCCTACATCCTGCCGGTGGATACCGACGGCACCTCCGTGCTTACGGCCTGGGCGGCCGGGAAACTGACCCCCGAGAAGATCAAGAACTTCCTGGAGACATCTGGGATCAGTGAGCGGGTGGACCACCGCCGGCTGATCATCCCGGGGGGTCTGGCAGTAATGACCGCCAAGCTGAAAGACATCACCGAGTGGGACATCCTGGTCGGACCGCGCGAATCAAGCGTAATCGGGTCTTTCCTGAGGGACAACTGGTAGCAGAAGAGGTTGAGATTTTTTGAGCGTTAAGATTACCTTCGTTCCCGACAACCTGACCGTTGACGTCGACGCGGACGAGAGCATTTTGCAGGCCGCTGCCCGGGTCGGGATCATTCTGCGCGGGGCTTGCGGCGGAGCTGGAACCTGCGGGCGTTGCCGGGTTAAGTTGCAGAGCGGTTTCGTTCTAGTGGATGATGATCTGTACCGTAGCGATGAGGTACCTTCCGTTTTCGCCTGCCGTGCCCATCCGACCTCGGATGTTGTGATTGAGATTCCCCCGGAGGCTCGGCTGAGTGAGCACCAGGTTCTGCTGGAGAGCCAAGCCCAGGGTCGGCTCGAGGCCAAGGATGAGACTCCGGTCCCGCCGGAGCGTCCGCTCTACCGGATTTCCGTTGTGGAAATGAGTGCTCCCGAAGGCGACAACACGGGTGACGACCTGTCCCGATTGCGGCGGGGGCTGGAGCCATTGATTGGTGACTCTGATGTGGCGGTTTCGGCGAGTTTGTTACGGGACCTGCCCGCTCGTTTGCGGGCTGCAGGCTGGCACCCGCGCTGCGGGATCGCGGACTATGAGCCAGCGCGTCTGGTTTACATCGGCACAGCTGGTGCACCTTACTACGGAATCGCCGTGGACGTGGGTACCACTACGGTGGTGGTCCAACTGATCGACCTGGAAACGGGCTCAACGCTCGCCACGCGCGGGAGTTATAACCGCCAGGCCGCCTTCGGTGACGACGTGATCACCCGGATCATCTACGCTACCGAAGAAACAGACGGCCGCGAGCACCTGCGCCGGGAGGTGCTGGAGACCATCAACACCCTGCTGGATGGAGTGCTTGCTGAAACGGGCACTGCCCGGCAGAACGTCCGGGCCTGCACCTGCGCTGGCAACCCCACGATGGTGCATCTGCTGCTGGGGGTGGATCCGTCCTACATCCGGCTTGAGCCTTACACACCGGCGGCTAACCACTGGCCCATGCTCCCTGCGTCGGAGGTTGGATTGTGCATTAATGAAGATGCACCTGTCTATTGCCTGCCGGGAGTGGGGAGCTACATCGGCGGCGACATCTCCGGGGGGCTCGTGTTTTCTGGAGCCGCCTCCACGGACGGGGTGACCCTCTTTGTGGACATCGGGACAAATGGGGAAATCGTGCTGGGAAACCGGGATTGGCTAATCGGTTGCGCCTGCTCGGCGGGACCATCGTTTGAAGGTGCCGGGGTGACCTGCGGAATGCGGGCCACTGAAGGCGCGGTGGAACAGGTGGCGATTGCGCCGGGCGGTTATGAAGTGTTGCTGAAGGCTATCGGTGACGTGCGACCGGTTGGTGTCTGCGGTTCAGGCCTCATTTCCGGTCTTTCGGCGCTCGAGCGAGCCGGGGTGATCGATCGCAGCGGACGGTTTAGCCCGGGTTTGAGCACTCCGCGGTTCCGAATCGGTGCCGATGGACGCGAGTTTGTGCTGGCCTGGGCCTCTGAAAGCGGCTCCGGCCGGGACTTGGTGCTGACCAGTGCGGACTTACAGAACTTGTTGCGGGCCAAAGCAGCCGTTTTTGCCGGGATCCAGACTCTGCTCCGGTCGGTGGGTCTGGGCAAAGACGACATTGAACAGGTACTGATCGGGGGAGGCTTCGGCCGTCACCTCAACGTCCGGGATGCGGTGGCCATCGGCATGCTACCCGATCTGTCGCCCGAACGTTTCCGGTTTGTCGGCAACAGTTCGCTGGGCGGGGCGCGCCTGGCTCTACTTTCCGCCGCGGAGCGCACGGTGATTGAAGCAACCGCTCGCCGCATAACCTACATGGAACTGGACGAGACCACGCCCTTTATGGACGAGTTTATGGCCGCAATGTTTCTACCGCACACCGACATCGGGTTGTTCCCGTCGGTGAAAGACTAGGGGAGTTGATTTCGGGTTGCAGATCGCTGTTGCCGGTAAGGGCGGAACCGGAAAGACCACGTTTTGTGCATTGACGATCAGGCAGCTGGTGTCCGCCGGACACAAGCCGATTTTGGCCGTGGACGCCGACGCCAACGCGAACCTGTCCGAGGCTCTGGGGATACCCGCACCGGAGACGGTCGGGGACATCATTGCCGAAATGGCTGGCGACCGTCGTTCCCAGCCGGGCGGGATGAGCAAGGACCGTTACCTCTCCTACCGGATGCACCAGGCGATGGCCGAGGGTGACGACTTCGACCTCCTGGTGATGGGCCGGCCCGAGGGCGCGGGGTGTTACTGCCACGCTAACAACCTGTTGCGCGGTTTTGTGAGTGAACTGGCCCAGAACTATCGCGATATCATAATGGATAACGAGGCCGGGTTGGAGCACCTGAGCCGAAAGACCCTGGGCCGTGCCGACGTGCTGTTCATTATCAGCGACGCCACGGTGCGTGGGGTGCAGACTGCCGCTCGGGTCGCAGAACTGGCGAGTAAGGTCGGCCTGGAAATCGGCCAGATGGGGCTAGTGGTAAACCGGGCGCGCGAGGACAGCCTCCCGGCCCTGGAAGGCCTGATCACTGAGTTGGGGCTAGAGTTATGGGGCACGATCCCCTTCGACCCCGATGTCGAGGCCTACGACCTAACAGCCCGCCCCCTCTACGACCTCCCGCTGGACGGCCCCGCCTCCCAAGCCATCCGCCGCGTTCTGGAAAAGGGGACAGGCTACTTTTGTGGATAATGTGGATAACTCTCAGGGCCTATGTTTTATCATAACGATCGAGAGGCAGCGACTGGGGCAGCCACAAGACCCGCCGATTCAATGAATTCGGGCATCCCCGTAGTCTCTTTGAAATCAATAGTAGCCTGTAGTCTCAAAAAGTAGCCTGTCCCTCTTTGTGGATAAGTTTGAAAGGGTGAGCGATACGTGGGTGTTGAACTGGTACAGGAGAGATGGAAGGGGAAGCTCTATGCGCTGACCATTGGGCGGGAGGCTAATCAGGTGACGGTCGGGGGCGACTCGACGTTGCCCTTCCTGGACCTGGACGGAGGCACTTACTCGCGGCCGGTGAGCGCCCTGACGGTGCTGGATCAGCGGCCTGAGAACTGGCCGGACACCCTCGCCGGTGCCTGGGGTGACGTGCTGGACGATCCGGTAAAGTGGGCACAGCGGTGTGTCGAACTGGGTGCGGACGCCGTGGTCTTAAGGCTGATCAGCGCCCATCCCGAAAGAGGTGACCGCTCCCCGGCGGAATGTGCCGCGACCGTAAAGGCGGTGGCTGAGGCCATCGACCGCCCCTTGATCGTACTCGGCTGTTCCGTGGACGAAAAGGACGCCGCCGTGCTACCCGTGGTGGCCGAGGCGCTGAACGGATACAACTGCCTTATCGGGCAGGCCACCAGTGAGAACTACAAGACGGTGGTGGCCGGTTGCCTGGCCCACGGCCACAGCGTGATTGCCACCTCGCCGCTGGACATCAACCTAGCCAAGCAACTGAACATCCTAATGACCGACATGAATCTGCCGCCGGAGCGGATCGCCATGGATCCCTCGATCGGCCCGCTCGGTTACGGCATTGAATACGCCTACTCAATCATCGAACGGAAGCGCACCGGAGCGTTGCTCGGAGACCGGATGCTGGCCATGCCGGTGATCTGCCTGGTCGGCGAAGAGGCCTGGAAGGTCAAAGAAGCCCAGACCACGGACGGCCCCGAGTGGGGTGCGGATGAACCGCGGGGTGTACTGTGGGAAGCGGTGACCGCGGCCTCCCTAGCTCAGGCCGGAGCGTCCATCTTTGTGTTCCAACACCCCGAAGCCCTGCGGCAGTTCAGTCTTCAAATTGACGCTCTGATGGGGAAATAGTTATACTAATAAGACGCGGTTTTGAAAGAGGCCCCGGAACGTCACATCGCAGGGAAGGCAAGATTACAAATGATTCTTATCGGTGAACGCATCAACGGTATGTTCAAGGATATCCGAAAGGCCATCCAGGCCAGGAATTCCGGATCGATTGAGGACTGGGCGCGCAAGCAGGCCGAAGCGGGTGCCCACTACCTCGACATCAGTACCGGACCGACCGTACCGGCCGAAGAACAGCCCGAAGTATTGCGCTGGATGGTTGAGACGGCGCAGGGTGTGGTTGATCTGCCCTGTTGCCTGGATTCCGTAAACCCGGACACGATCAGGGCCGGACTGGCCGTCCACCGGGGCAAGGCGATCATCAATTCCACAAGTGCCGACCAGGAACGCATGGACGTGCTCCTGCCGCTGGCGGCCGAGTATCAGGCGGCGATCATCGGGTTGGCGATGAACGAACAGGGTGTTCCAAAGGACGCTAACGACCGTCTGGCCCTAGCTATGGAGATCGTGGCCAACGCCGACGCCCACGGGCTTTCGACGGCGGACCTGTACATTGACCCCCTGGTGCTGCCGGTCAACGTAGCCCAGGAACACGTTGTCGAAGTCCTGGAGACGCTGCGCCAGGTCAAACTGCTGGCCAGCCCCCCGCCGTTAACCGTGGTAGGCTTGAGCAATGTCTCGCAGCGCTGCCCGGACCGGCCCCTCATAAACCGCACTTTCCTGGTAATGGCCATGGCCTGCGGGCTGGATGCGGCCATCCTCGACGTCAACGACGAGCCCCTGGTCGACGCGGCGGCGACGGCGGGCATCCTGCTGAACCGGGAAGTTTACTGCGATTCCTACCTGAAGGTATTCCGTAAACGGTAGTCAAGGATGGGAGTGGAGTAGGCATTGTCCTTTACCCGGACCGGAGACGTACTGGTAATCGGCGCGGGGATTGCCGGCATTCAGGCTGCTGTGGATCTGGCCGAGGGCGGACATCGGGTCCACCTTGTCGAGCGTCGGACGGCGATCGGCGGTACGATGCCGATGCTGGCCCGTACCTTTCCAACTAACGAGTGTTCTCTGTGCTCACTCTCCCCAAAACTGGCGGAGTGTGCCCGACATCCGAATATCACCATCCATACCGGTGCCGGACTGAGCCGTCTGGACGGCGAACCCGGGGCCTTTGTAGCCACCCTTGAACTCACCCCCCGCTGGGTGGACAGCTCCCGTTGCAAGGCCTGCGGCGATTGTGCCGCTTCCTGCCCGGTGGAGGTGCCCGATGAGTTTAACCAGGGCCTGAAGATGCGGAGCGCCGTCTACCAACTGTACCCCCAAGGGTTTCCGAAGACCTACGCGATCGACACCGCCAATTGCATCGAGTGCGGCGTCTGTGTTTCCGCGTGCCCTGCACAGGCCATCGACCTGAGTCGCGCCGGGGAGAAACTGGAAGTTGGTGTCGGGGCAGTGATCCTTGCCCCCGGCTTTAAGCCTTACAACCCGGCTGAACTGCGTAACCTCGGTTACGGCCGGTACCGCAACGTGCTCACCAGCCTGGAGTTCGAGCGCGTGCTGAGCGCGAGCGGGCCGTCCGGCGGATGCCTGCGCTGTCCCGGAGACGACCGGGAACCGGAACGTATCGCTTGGCTCCAGTGCGTGGGGTCGCGGAATGCCCGTATCGGCAGGCACTACTGTTCGTCAGTGTGTTGCATGGCCGCTGTAAAAGGGGCGATGGCGGCTAAGGAACAGGCCCGGGGTGCGCTTGATGCGGCCATCTTTTACCTGGACATTCGGACCCACGGGAAAGGGTATTACCGATACTACCAGCGCGCGGTGCAGGAAGGGGTTCGGTTTATCGCTGCGGGCATCGACCAGGTGCGCGAAAACCGGGACGGAAGCCTGACGCTGCACTATTTGTCCCCGTCCGGCAGGATTACCGAGGAGACCTTTGATATGGTGGTACTCTCGGTCGGGATGACGCCAGACCCGCAGGCGGCGGATCTGGCCGGGCAGCTTGGCCTGGAACTAAACCAGGACGGCTTCTGCGCCCGTACCGGCTTCGGACCACTGGAAACCAACAGACCCGGAATCTACACCGCGGGGGCAATCGGCGGTCCTTGTGACATCGCCTGGGCGGTGACCGAGGGTTCGGCCGCGGCCGGTGAGGTGGCCGAATTCTTAGCTGGCCAGCGCGGGACGGAAGAGGGGCATAAAGAAGTCGCTGAGCGCGACGTTCGGGGCGAGAACCCGCGCATCGGAGTCTTTGTCTGCCGCTGTGGCACCAACATCGCCGGAACCGTGGATGTGCCGGCGGTAACCGGATTCAGTATCAGTGACCCCGGTGTGGTTAAGGCGGAGGAACTTACCCACGCCTGTGCTCCGGACGGTCTGGAGGCGATCCGTCAGGGTGTGGCCGAACACGGGCTGAACCGGGTGGTGGTAGCGGCCTGCAGTCCGCGCAGCCATAAACACCTGTTCCAGGATGCCATCCGGGACTGTGGACTGAACCGTTCCCTCTACGAGATGGCCAACATCCGCGACCACTGTGCCTGGGTGCACCAGGACGACCCAGAGGAAGCCACCGCCAAGGCCCGGCGGCTGGTGCGGATGGCAACGGCCAAGGCCCGGCTGTTGGAACCGGTGGACGAGCTGAATGTTGCGGTGACTCCGGTCGGCCTCGTGGTCGGCGGGGGTGCCTCCGGGATGACTGCGGCACTGAGCCTAGCCGACCAGGGGTTTGAGGTACATATAGTGGAGAGGGAAGAGGCGCTCGGGGGCCGCACGGTAGCGCCGCTGACCAGTCAGTTAGCCGGAAGGTGTCTTGGACATCCGCTGGTCACTGTGCACCTCGGACAGACGGTGGTTTCGGCCAGGGGTCACGTGGGCGATTTCCGATCGTTGCTCAAGTCCGGGCGGGAACTGCGGCACGGGGTAACCGTCCTGGCCTGCGGGAGCCGGGAACTGCTTCCTGTGGATTACCTTTACGGGGCTGATCCGGAAGTCTGTACCCTAGGGGAACTGGAAAGCGGACCGGTACCGGACTTGGAATCCCGTAAGACAGGCTCCTATGTCTTCATTCAATGTGTCGGTTCGCGCAGCGCGGACCGCCCGTATTGTAGCCGTACCTGTTGCAGGCGCAGCCTGGAGCAGGCGCTTAAGCTCCGGATGGATGATCCGGACGCCGCGGTGTACGTCCTCTACAGGGACATTACCACCTATGGCCTGCATGAGCGTCTGTACGAGGAAGCGCGTGGTGCGGGTGTGATGTTCATCCGCTACTCCCCTGAGGATGCGCCTCAAGTGGAGAGGAACGGGCAGACACTCCGGGTGTTGTTCCGCGATCCGGTGCTCCGTGAAGTACTGAGTGTGGAAGCCCGTGTCGTGCTGGCTGCTGCAACCCTGCCGGCCTCCGGGGCGGCGGAACTGGCGCACGCCTACAAGGTGCCGACCGACCGGGACGGGTTCTTCCTGGAGGCGCACACCACCCTGCGCCCGGTGGAATTCTCGGCGCAAGGGATCTACATGTGTGGTTCCTGCACCGGGCCGAAGCATACGGACGAGGGCATCGTACAGGCGCGGGCGGTGGGCGGCCGGGCCGGGGCGGTACTGGCCCGTGGCGTCGTGAAAGCGCGGGGGGCTTATGCCAAGGTCGATCCGGTCAAATGCGCGGCCTGTTTGAACTGCGTGCGCGTCTGCCCGTTTGACGTGCCGCGCCTTGAGGGCAACGCCTCGGTCATCGAACCGGTCCAGTGCCAGGGCTGCGGGATCTGCGTGGCCGGCTGCCCAAACCAGGCGATCCACCTGTTGGGCTATCACCGGGAGCAACTCACAGCCCTAATCCAGGGCTTATTGACCGATCAAGCGACCGTCGGGCAGTAGTCAGGTGAGGAAACGGTGCTCACGCTCCTGATCCAGGGCATGTTGACGGTAATTGATTGGCGACGTAGATAGGTGAGGAAACGGGGACAGGCTACTTTTTCACTAAGGTCGGGTAACATTTACTCCTTCCGAAGGTGTTTGTTCGACGAGGGCCACAGACTAGGGACTACTAGAGAAAAAGTTGCCTGTCCCCATTTCCGTGCATATCCACACAAGGTGCCTGTCCCCATTGTTTTTGTCCCCTTTCTTTTGAGGTGGTTTGGTGACTAAGAAGTACCCGCTGAGAATTGTGGCCTTTACGTGTTTTAACTGCGCTTACGCGGCGGCGGACCTGGCCGGGTCGATGCGCCTGTCTTACCATCCGGCGGTGAGTATCGTCGGCATCCCCTGCACGGGAGCGGTGGAACCGGCGGTGATCCTGAACGCCTTCGAGCAGGGGGTGGACGGGGTATTCGTGGCCGGCTGCCTCGATGGCGAATGCCATTATAAGACCGGGAATCTGCACGCCCGGGAGCGGGTGCGTCAGCTGCGTGGCGACTTGGAGAGAATCGGCCTAGAGCCGGAGCGCCTGGAGATGTATCAGCTTTCCGCCGCGATGGGTTCGCGGTTTGCGGAGCTGGTGAATGAGTTTGTGGAGCGGATCTACGGACTTGGGCCGTCACCGGTACGTCCGGGGCTGGACTGTGGGGAGCGGAAGAAATGATTGTAGCGGAACAGAAACCGTTTAAGGAAATTGTGGAGTGTCTCCGGGGCAAGTATGACCTCCTGATTGTGCCCTGCATGAGTTGCACCGCCGTCTGTTTCGCGGGCGGCTCCCAGCAGGGCGAGGAACTGGCCTCGGCCCTGCGCATCCACTGTAAGATGCACGGCGACGGGCTGAATTGTACCGTACGGTCCTTGAACCGGCAGTGCGACCCGGAGTTTATTGAGGAACTGGCGGAAGAGGCCGCGAAGGCCGATTCGATCCTCTCGCTGGCCTGCGGCGTCGGGGTGCAGTTTCTCGCCGAGCGCTATCCGGACAAGGCGGTCATCCCAGCGCTGAACACACGCTTTGCAGGCGGGAAGACGGCACCGGGGATCTGGGAGGAGCGCTGTTCCCTGTGCGGGAACTGCGTATTGCACGTCACCGGCGGCATCTGCCCGATCACCCGCTGTGCCAAAGGGCTCCTAAACGGTCCCTGCGGCGGCTCCGAGCAGGGAGTTTGCGAAATTGACCCTGATGTCCCGTGTGCCTGGCAGATGATCATCGACCGGATGAGCACTTTGGGACGCTTGGACGAGCTTCTGGCCATCCAGCGTCCGAAGGACTGGTCCACCGGTAATGCGGGCGGTCTGCGCCGCTTGGTCAGAGAGGACTTGAGAGGCTGAAGTGAGCGGACGGAGCAAGTTACAACAGGTTTTGGAGAACGGTGGCTTTGCGGTCACGTGCGAAATCGGACCTCCGAAGGGGGCTGCGGTTGATGCCCTGCGTGAAAAGGTGCGGTTCGTCCGTGACTATGTGCACGCCGCCAACGTCACCGACTGCCAGACGGCCGTGGTGCGCCTGTCCAGTATCGCCGCGGCTGTTCACCTGCAGGGCGAGGGAGTGGAGGCGGTAGCCCAGATGACCTGCCGCGACCGCAACCGAATCGCCATGCAGAGTGACCTCCTGGGGGCGTACAGCCTGGGAATCAGGAACCTGCTCTGCCTGACCGGAGACCACCAGCGTTTCGGCAACCACCCGCAGGCCAGGAACGTGTTTGATCTGGATTCGGTGCAACTGGTGGACATGGTTCGGGCGATGCAGGATGAAGGGGTGTTCCAATGCGGGGAGCCGATCCGCGCCGGGGTGCCGCAGTTCTTCCTCGGGGCGGTGGAGAATCCGTTTGCCGATCCCTTTGAGTATCGCGTGTTGCGTCTGGAGAAAAAGATCAACGCCGGAGCCCGTTTCATCCAGACCCAGAGCGTCTTCGACCTGGAGCGCTTCCGGCGTTTCATGGAACTGGTGCGGGCGAAGAACCTGCACCGCCGTTGTTACATCCTGCCCGGGGTCAGCCCGGTGCGTTCCGTGCGAGCCGTTGAATACATGCGTGACCGAGTCCCGGGCATAACTATCCCGGACCAGATTGTGCAGCGGATGCGTTCCGCCGCAGATCCGGCCCAGGAAGGTGTAGAAATCGGTTTGGAATTGATCGCCGGTCTGCGCGAGATCGAGGGAGTGGCCGGTATCCACATTATGGCCATCGCCTGGGAACAGGTGATTCCGGAACTAGTGGAGCGTGCGGGACTTATGAGAAGTGGTTATCCACATATCCACAAAAAGTAGCCTGTCCCCTTTTACGCCCGGGAGTGTTGCTTTTCAAGCTTTCCCCGCGCTTCTTCACCTACTGTTTCCCGCCAGTACATATACAAAATGGTGTCCATCACGCGGTTGGAGAAGCCCCACTCGTTGTCGTACCAGGCGATGACCTTTACCAGGGTGCCCTCGACGACCATGGTGGACAGGCCGTCGATTATCGATGAATGAGGATTCCCTGTATAGTCGATAGACACCAGTGGTAACTCAGAGTAAGCCAGTATACCACGTAGATCACCCTCCGCAGCCTCCCGCAACGCATCGTTCAGTTCTTCCTTGGTGGTTGGTTTCTCGAGTTCACATACAAAATCAATGACCGAGACGTCCGGCGTCGGTACCCGGAAGGCCATTCCGGTCAGCTTCCCTTCCAACTCGGGAATGGCCAGACTGACGTTCTTGGCCGCGCCGGTGGTGGTCGGGATGATGGACAGGTTGGCCGCTCGTGCCCGTCGCAGGTCGCGGTGGGGCAGGTCCAGCAGTTGCTGGTCGTTGGTATAGGAGTGGGCCGTAGTCATGAGACCCCGCTTCACGCCGAACTTCTCCTTGAGGACCTTCACCACCGGGGCCAGCCCGTTGGTGGTGCAGGACGCCGTGGAGACGATATGGTGCTTGGCCGGGTCGTACCAGTCCTCGTTCACCCCCATGACGATGGTTACGTCCTCGTCGGTCGCCGGGGCGCTGATGAT
>Ga0048257_100379_pt1 | contig 17855 bp, 15 predicted proteins | sample SubbioWold_Dec13_FD_54351 | JGI IMG/M metagenome (GOLD analysis project Ga0048257, IMG submission 54351) | Serpentinite rock and fluid subsurface biosphere microbial communities from McLaughlin Reserve, California, USA - CSWold_Dec13... | ecosystem: Environmental > Terrestrial > Deep subsurface >...
GTTAACACAGTTCATGTGAAAAAAATACCTAACAGATATATTTGGTATTTGATAGTTCCGGCAAATGTTCACTCTCTTTTGATAGCTGCTGTGAAAGGAGATATAGAAATGAATTTGGCAGAGATTCAAAGAATTCTGGAGGCGCAAGTGATCTGGGGAGAGGGACTGGAAATGCGGGAAATATTCACTTGCTTTGGTTGTGATTTAATGAGTGACTACCTGGCTTACGCCAAAGCGAAAGGTTTGATGCTAACAGGGTTATGTAATTCCCATGTGATTAGAACGGCTGAGATGCTAGATGTTCAGGCGATTGTCTTTGTGCGGGGTAAACAGCCGACCCAAGAGATGGTTGATATGGCGAGACAAAGAAGGATTCCTCTCTTAAGTACAAATAAATTAATGTTTGATAGTTGTGGTCTGCTGTTTGCAGCAGGCTTGCAGGGGGGGTAAAGATGCACCAACAACCCGGCTCTGACGGCGTTGCATTCGAAATTCCTGTTAAAAGCATGGACTTCAAGGCTGCCGGCGAAGGTGCAAGTCGGATCAAACAGACTCTGAAAAAAATTGGTTTTGCTCCCGAGGTCGTTAGGATGGCTGCTATTGCTGCCTATGAGGCCGAGATGAATATTGTAATACATACCCATGGCGGAGTTTTGGAAGCCCGGTTTTACCCGGAAAAGGTGGAGTTGCTGGCTAGAGACAAGGGACCAGGAATTTCTGACGTTTCTCTGGCAATGAAAGAAGGCTTTTCCACCGCACCAAAAAAAATAATGGAAATGGGATTTGGCGCCGGAATGGGTTTGCCGAATATTAAGAAATGTGTCGATTTCCTAGCTATTGAAACGGAAATCGGGAAGGGCACTCTGGTTAAAATGGTTATCTTTAACAGAAGTGAAGGTAAGGAATAAAGGCCGGAAGGGGGATTGGTTGTGGACCGCTATTTCCATTCGGTTACTTTGGACAGCGAAAAATGCAGGGGGTGCACAAATTGTATCAAACAATGCCCTACTGAAGCCATCAGGGTGCGGGATGGTAAGGCTCGGATTATTGAAGAGCGCTGTATAGATTGCGGCGAGTGCATCCGTATTTGTCCCAATCACGCCAAAATTGTGGTCACTGACGGTCTAGAAAAACTGCAGGAGTTTAAATATACCGTTGCTATGCCGGCCCCCTCTTTATTTGGCCAATTTAAACCTGAGATAGAGCCTGCGATGATTTTGGGAGCGCTGCTTCGAATTGGCTTTAGCAGGGTTTTTGAGGTTGCGGTAGGTGCCGAATTAATCACCCAGGCTATCTGTAGTGAAATTATTCTGAGCAGAGAAAAAAAACCTCTGATTTCTTCAGCTTGCCCGGCAGTGGTCCGCTTAATGCAGGTCAGGTTCCCAGGCTTGCTTTCTCACATTATTCCGATCAAAGCGCCAATGGAAGTATCTGCTAAAATGGCCAAGGAAGCGGTTATGCGGGAACTGGGCCTGCCGCTTTCCAAGATAGGCGCCTTTTTTATCACCCCTTGCCCTGCTAAAGTAACTGCCGTAAAACAGCCTGTAGGCGATGATTATAGTTGGGTTGACGGGGTTTTCAGCATGTCTGCCCTTTATGGGGAGTTGCTGCAGCATGCCAGACCTCAGAATGCTGATGTAGGCCTGCACCAGGCAACCGGTGCAGGTATGGGATGGGGTAGAGCAGGAGGCGAGAATGCAGCGATTGGAGCCAGCTCTCTTCTCTCGGTCGACGGAATTCGCAATGTGGTTGCGGTTTTGGATGAATTGGAAAAAGGCGGCATGGGAGAAATCGACTATGTTGAGGCCCAGGCCTGCGTAGGAGGCTGCATCGGCGGCCCATTGGTAGTGCAAAACCCCTTTATGTCTAGGGTTTTGATCAGAAAGATGGCCGAGAAATATAGTCAAAAGACCCAGTTGGTCTCAGCGGAGCAAACGGTAAAGATGGTTGCCGGGGGTCATTTCGCCACTAGTAAAAGCATTCGACCTCGCGCCGCAATGCAGTTGGATGAAGATGTGGCTCAGGCTCTCTCAAAAATGGCCTTGCTGGAACAAACCTTACAGCACCTGCCGGATCTCGATTGTGGTTCTTGCGGCTCTCCAAACTGCCGGGCCTTGGCCGAGGATATTGTCAGGGGGCTTGCTTTCGAATCCGACTGTATCTTTAAGTTGAGAGAACGGGTCAGATCATTGGCCGAGGAGATGGTGGAACTGGCCCAAAAAATGCCCCCGGCCATGGGCAGGCTGCAGTCGGTTGGGCGGGAGGAGGGGAGAGAAAGATTGCATTTGGGTGAAGTAGTTGAAATCCTTGATGCCACCGTTCATGGGGAGCCCTTTGTTCTGGAGCGGCAGGTTACTGGTGCTTATTGTTCAGACCTCTTGAGTGACGCCATGGCCAATGCTAAGGAGGGGAACCTGTGGTTTACTATTCAAACCCATCCCAACGTGGTGGCGGTAGCCAGCCTGCTAAGCCTAGCTGCGGTGGTGATTACTGGAGGAAGAGAACCGGAACCGGAGACCTTGGCCAAGGCAAAACAGGAAAAGGTTGCTGTACTGGTAACCGTGGTCAGATCCTTTGAAGCAGCTGGCAAGATTTATGGCTACCTGAATGAAAGGAAATAGGGTAATGCAGAACTTTTGGGCTGACCTGCATATCCATACAGCCCTGTCACCTTGTGCCGGGGAGGATATGACTCCACTGGGCATCATTCAAAAGGCTGAGGATCTTGGAATCAAGCTGATTGCTGTGACAGATCATAATTCAGCTGAAAATGTACCAAGCCTAGTTAAGGCTTCTACTGGCAGCAAGGTGCGGGTTTTGCCAGGGATGGAGGTGCAAACAAGGGAAGAAGTTCACCTGATCTGTCTTTTTGAAAATGTAGACCTTGTGCTGGCATGGCAAGAAAAAGTTTATGCCCACCTGCCGCAAGCTCACAACAACGAAAGACTATTTGGATCCCAGTGGCTACTTGATAGCGGTGACCGGCGGGTGGGACGCCTAGATAGATTGCTGTTAACTTCCACTTCGCTATCGGTAGAAGAGGTGGTAGAAGGGGTAAATAATATTGGCGGCCTTTGTATTCCAGCCCATATTGACCGGCCCAGCTTCAGCTTAATCAGCAACTTGGGCTTCATTCCGCAAAACCTACAGGTTGCGGCCTTGGAATTATCCCCTAAATGCCATCCGGTCACTTTTAGGAAGTTGCACCCGGATGTGGGCAGGTTAAAGGTGGTGATTTCTTCGGATGCCCATTGGCTGGAAGCAATGAGGCCTCCCCAGACCTGCTTCAGGCTTCAAGAGATGACATGGCAGGAAATTCAGCTGGCACTGGCCGGCGATGAGGGTAGAGAGGTGGTGGTTATAGATGATAAGGGTTTAAGTAACAGCACACTATTCACAGAATAAAAGGAGGGATCTGATTCATGGAATCGAGCGGATGCCGTTGTATAGTGGAGCGTTATCAGGAAGTAGAGCTATTTATCGCCCAATATGCTGGTCAGCCAGCCGCCCTAATCACTGTTTTGCACAAAATTCAAGAAACCCTGGGTTTTGTGCCCCATGATCTGCAGATCATGGTTGCGGAAACCTTGGGAGTACCTATAAGTGAGGTCTACGGGGTAATCACTTTTTATGCATTCTTCTCCCTAAAGCCCAAGGGAAAGTACAACGTTTCTGTCTGCAAGGGGACTGCTTGTTATGTGCGTGGAGCCAACAAGGTTCTGGCACGTTTGGAAAAAGCGCTGGGTATTAAGCCTGGAGACACCACTGATGACGGGAATTTCTCACTGGAAGTGGTTTATTGCCTGGGTGCCTGCGGATTGTCCCCAGTTATGACGGTAAACAAAAATGTCCACGCCCGCTTGAAGCAGGAGCGAATCCCTGAAATTCTGACTGAATACAGTTCCTGATATGCAGGAACTGTCACTCCATGTGCTGGATCTCTTGCAGAATTCGGCAGAGGCGGGGGCGAACCGAGTAAGTCTGCAAATTTCAGAGGATACTCGGCAGAACCTGTTTAGTATTGTTGTTGAGGACAACGGAAAGGGAATCCAGCCTGAGATGCTTGAAAAAGTTTCTGACCCTTTTAGCACCACCCGGACTACCCGCAAAGTTGGTTTGGGTTTAGCCCTTTTAAAGGCAACAGCTGAGAGCTGTGGGGGAAAACTGGAAATCAGCTCCCGGGTAGGCGTGGGAACTAGGGTATTGGCTTCTTTCCGGTTAGATCATATCAATCGGCCGCCCTTGGGGGATATTGCCGGAACAGTGATGGTTTTTATTACCGGGAGCAGGGAGATGATTTTTTCCTACCATCACTTCCGCGACAGTCGGCAGTATAAGTTCTCTTCTAAAGAAGGTGGAGATCTATTGGGACACCCGGAATTATTGCTTAAAATTAAAGAGACCATTGAACTGGGGTTAAAAAACCTCAAAACGGAGGTGGGACAGGTGAAATCACTGGAAGATTTAAACGCTTTAAAACAAAAGGCTATGGAAGAATTGAAGCTCCGGGAGAGCAAGGAGAGTATCCGGATCATCGTTGGTATGAGTACATGCGGGATTGCCGCCGGGGCCAGAGAGACGGTTGGGGCAATCCTTGAAGAGCTGGCTAAGCGTAAGATTAGTGATGTAATGGTTACCCAGACCGGCTGTATCGGCTTGTGTGTTAAAGAACCCTTGGTGGATGTAATGGCGCCGGGTCAGTCCAAGGTTACATATGGTAATGTGGACGCTGTCAAGGCTCGCCGTATCGTTGCCCAACATGTGGTTAACGGATTGGTTGTGGGCGAGTGGGTTGTTAATAAGCTCTAGGCAAAGGGGGAGAAACCGAATGGAGTTCTACCGTTCCCATGTTCTTATTTGTACCGGCACCGGGTGCGTTGCATCGGGCAGCCATCCCACTAGGGATGCCTTACTCGACGAACTGAGAAACCGGGGACTGGGCAAAGAGATAAAAGTTATTGATACCGGCTGTTTTGGCTTTTGCCAGTTTGGTCCCAATATGGTAGTTTACCCGGAAGGGACTTTCTACTGCCAGGTCGAGCCAAAAGATGTTAAAGACTTGGTTGAGGAGCATTTTATTAAAGGCCGGGTGCTGGAAAGGCTCTTATATAGGGAACCTGAGCAGCAGGTCGCTATCGTGGACCAGGAAGACATCGACTTTTTCAAATACCAGCAGCGCTTGGTACTCCACAATTGCGGGGTAATCGACCCGGAATCCATCGAGGAATATATCGCCCGCGATGGTTACCAGGCCTTAGCCAAAGCTGTCACTGAGATGACCCCCCTTGAGGTAGTGGACAGTATTAAAAAATCCGGACTTCGGGGCAGGGGCGGTGGCGGCTTTTTGACAGGACTGAAATGGGAGTTTGCGGCCAAAACTCCCGGAGAGCAGAAATATATTGTCTGTAATGGCGACGAGGGCGACCCTGGTGCATTTATGGACCGGAGCCTGTTGGAAGGGGATCCTCACTCAGTGATTGAAGGGATGGCCCTGGCGGGCTATGCCATTGGTGCAAGTAGGGGCTATGTCTATGTCAGAGCTGAGTACCCTATTGCCGTTCATCGCCTGTTAATTGCTTTAGACCAGTCCAGGAGTTACGGGTTGTTGGGTCAGAGCATATTCGGTACAGATTTTAGCTTTGATATTGAAATGCGTTTGGGAGCCGGAGCCTTTGTTTGCGGTGAAGAAACAGCCTTACTCACTTCCATTGAAGGGTGCCGTGGGGAACCAAGATCAAGACCGCCTTTCCCGGCCAATTCCGGTTTGTGGGGCAAACCGACAGTCATTAACAATGTGGAAACATTCGGTAACATTGCCCAGATCATCCGTAAAGGCTGGGAGTGGTTTGCTTCTATCGGCACGCAAAACAGCAAGGGGACCAAAGTGTTTGCCCTGGCCGGTAAAGTTAACAATATGGGCCTAGTGGAAGTCCCCATGGGAATGTCTTTAGGCCGGATCATTTATGACATCGGCGGAGGCGTTCCAAAAGGAAAGAGATTCAAGGCGGCTCAAACCGGCGGCCCTTCTGGCGGCTGCATCCCGCAAGAATACCTGAATACAGCCATAGATTATGACTCTTTGCAGGAACTCGGAACGATTATGGGTTCAGGCGGGCTAATCGTGATGGACGAAGATACCTGTATGGTGGATTTGGCCAAATTTTTCCTGGAGTTTGTCCAAGAGGAATCCTGCGGTAAGTGCGCTCCCTGCCGGATTGGCACCAAGCGGATGCTGGGGATATTGAAGCGAATCACTCATGGTGAGGGGACCATGGCTGACCTGGATCTTTTGATGGAACTGGCCGAAGGCATTAAGACCTCAGCCCTCTGCGGCCTTGGGCAGACAGCTCCCAACCCAGTGCTCAGTACATTACGGTATTTCCGCCATGAGTACGAAGCCCATATCAAGGATAAACACTGTCCGGCTTCCGTCTGCGCTACACTGTTCACTTCTCCTTGCCAGAATACCTGTCCGGCAGATGTTGATGTGCCCGTTTATATTGACCTGATTAAGAATCAACAGTTTGCTGAAGCTTATATGGCTGTTCAGGCGGAAAACCCCTTCCCGGTTATCTGCGGTCGAGTTTGCCATCACCCCTGTGAAAGCAAGTGTCGGCGCGACCAGTTAGATGCTCCCCTAGCGATTAGGGCATTAAAGCGTTTTGCCGGAGACCATCTTCTGCAAAACGGTGGAGTGCCGGTTCCTGCCATTGCGTCAGACAAGGACAGCAAAGTGGCGGTGGTTGGCTCAGGACCAGCAGGATTGTCAACCGCTTTCTTTCTGGCTAAAAAGGGTTACAAGGTCACTGTTTTTGAGGCCTTGCCTGTACTCGGCGGCATGATGGCGGTGGGCATTCCTGAATATAGGCTACCGAAAGGGGTACTTAATCAGGAAATCGATGTAATAAAGCGGATGGGGGTAGAAGTCAGAACAGACGCTAAAGTAGGCACTGACATTTCCCTGGCCCAAATAATGGATGAATACCAGGCAGTCTTCCTAGGAGTGGGCGCTCATAAGAACCAGACCCTCGGCTTGGCTGGGGATGAATTAGAGGGCGTGTTGTCTGGCGTCTCTTTCTTACAGGATGTTAACTTGGGCCGTGCCGCTGACCTTTCTGGCAAAGAGGTAGCTGTAATCGGGGGCGGGAATGTTGCGGCCGACGCTGCCCGCAGTGCATTGCGCTTAGGCGCCAAGGCTGTCTCCCTCTACTACCGGAGAAGAAAAGAGGAGATGCCGGCCATGCCTGAGGAAATCGTTGAACTGGAAAAAGAAGGTGTCAAATTAAACCTTCTTGTTGCGCCGACGGCTATAGTTGGTGAAGGCGGTAGGGTAAGGGGTCTTATCTTAACGAAGATGGAACTGGGAGAGTTCGATCGGAGCGGGCGCCGTCGTCCGCTGCCGGTAACAGGTTCTGAGTTCACCGATGCTGCGGATGTGGTCATAGCTGCTATTGGGCAGACCCCGGAAATCGGAGGTCTGGGGGCAGGGTTGGAACTGACCAAAGGTGGAACTATCGTTGTAGATCCCGAAACCCTGGCAACCAGCATTTTAGGTGTCTTCTCTGGCGGTGACTGTGTCACTGGTCCGGACACCCTGATTGCCGCTGTAGCAGCAGGCAAAAAGGCAGCTCAATCCATCGATAAATACCTGGGAGGCGATGGGGTTGTTGTTGAACCACTGGCCGTAGAGCGGAAGATTCACGGGCAAATACTTGAAGAAGAAACTCCGCGGCAGGAAATGCCCGTCCGTCACGCTGAGGGCTTTCTGGAGGTTGAATTGGGCTACACCCTGGAACAGGCGGTGGCCGAAGCAATGCGCTGCTTCCGCTGTGACGTAGTTGATTAAAAGGTCAAAGGAGGAACACAGGCAATGGAACTGGTAACCTTAAAGATCGATAACCAACCAATTGAAGTTGAAGCGGGGGCTACTATCCTAGAGGCAGCGGAAAGGGTAGGTGTGGAAATTCCCACACTTTGTTATCTGAAAGAAATCAACGTAATAGGAGCCTGCCGTGTATGTGTTGTGGAAGTAAAGGGGGCAAAAGCCTTGCAGGCCGCTTGTGTAGCACCTGTAAGCCAGGACATGGATGTTTGCACCAATACTTCGGCTGTTCGCAAGGCTCGACGTTTAACTCTGGAGTTGATTTTATCTAACCACCCCTTCGAATGCCTTACCTGTATTCGGAATCAGAACTGTGAATTGCAGAAACTGGCCGAAAACTTTGGTATCAGAGAAGTCAGGTTTGTGGGGGAAAACCCGGGTTATGATGCGGATTTTTCCTCACCTTCAGTTGTGAGGGAACCTGAAAAATGCATCCTGTGCCGCCGCTGTGTGTCAGTATGCGGCAATGTGCAGACCGTTCATGCTATTGCGCTCCAAGAACGCGGTTTTAACACCACTGTCGCTCCGGCTTTTCACTGTTCCATGGCCGAAAGTGTGTGCATTTGCTGCGGCCAGTGTACTTTGGTCTGCCCAACGGCTGCCCTGCATGAAAAAGAAGAAGTAGATCTGGTATGGGCTGCCTTGGCAGACCCCAAAAAACATGTAATTGTCCAGACTGCTCCTGCTACTAGGGTATCCCTAGGCGAGGAGTTTGGTATGGAACCCGGCAGTATCGTTACGGGCCAGATGATTACAGCCCTCAGGATGCTTGGTTTCGACAAAGTTTTTGATACAGATTTTACTGCTGACCTAACTATTTTAGAAGAAGGTAATGAACTGCTCCACCGAGTTAAGACGGGAGGAACCCTGCCATTAATCACTTCCTGCAGCCCTGGTTGGATTAAGTTCATGGAACACTTCTATCCTGAACTCTTGCCGCACCTGTCAACCTGCAAGTCTCCCCAACAGATGTTTGGAGCCTTGGCCAAGACCTATTATGCCGAAAAAATGGGGATTGACCCGGCAGACATCTTTGTAGTTTCCTACATGCCCTGCACTGCCAAAAAATATGAAGCCCGGCGGCCGGAAATGCAGAGCAGCGGTTATTTTGATATTGATGTGGTGTTAACTACCAGAGAAGTCGGCCGCATGATGCGCGAGGTGGGGATTAACTTTAGCGTACTGCCTCTCACGGACTATGACAGTCCCCTTGGGCTCTCAACCGGCGCTGGGCTTATTTTCGGTGCTACCGGCGGGGTTATGGAAGCTGCCCTGCGCACTGTCTATGAAGTGGTTACCAATCAGGAATTGCAGGCTGTGGAATTTAAGGAAGTCAGGGGCCTGCAGGGGGTCAAGGAAGCGGCTGTTGATTTAGCCGGCTTAACGGTAAAGGTAGCTGTCGCTCACAGCCTGGGGAATGCCCGCAAACTGATGGAAGCCGTTAAAAATGGTACGGCAGACTATCACTTTATCGAGATTATGACCTGCCCCGGCGGCTGTATTGGCGGTGGCGGCCAACCAATTCCCACCAACACGGAAATCAGGATTAAACGGATTAATGGCACCTATACAGCCGATGAATTGATGGTAATGCGGAAGTCCCACCTGAACCCGGCGGTACGGGAGCTGTATGAAGACTTCCTGGGCGAGCCTCTAGGCCACAAGTCCCATGAACTGCTACATACCCATTACCACGCCAGGGGTAAGTATTAGTAGCTGATCTAAACAGACAAAATCAATCAAATACCAGTTCCTGAGGGCAAGGGTTGTTCCTGAGCGTAAGGGGGTAATTATTTTTAGTGAATAAACCCACCTTTCTTCTCAAGGTGGGTTTATTCTACGATAGAAAGTTATCAGCAATTTACAAAGGGAGGTGGATATAAATGGAGCAGCGACTTGGTGTTATCGGGCTCGTTGTTGAGGCGAGAGAAAAAATCTGTGATTGCCTAAACGCCGTGCTAAGTGATTATGGGCACATGATCGTGGGTAGGATGGGCATTCCTTACCGGGAAAGGGGGGTATCGGTAATAGCCCTGATTGTTGACGGCAATACCGATGAGCTTGGCGCCTTATCAGGGAAATTAGGCAGTTTGCCGGGAGTAACCGCCAAAATTGCTTTGACAAAAACAGGCAAATAGCGCATACATATCCTAGGTCACGGAGTAAGTTGCCGGAAGGGAGAATCCGATATGGTCATAGTACAGATTTGTGTGGGCAGTTCCTGCTTTCTACGGGGAGCACCTATGATCATCGACAAGTTGCTAAAGCTCGTGGCTTTCCACGAGATATCCAACCATTTAACGCTCAAGGGTTCGTTCTGCCTGGAGCAATGTAGTAAGGGCGGCGTCAGCATCCGTATCGGTGATGACTTGCTGACCGGGGTAAAGTGCGAAGACCTGCCAGAGCTATTCGAGGCCAAGATACTTCCTATGGTGAGGAGATGATGCTATGGCGAACCGCTCCACTGAGTACATCCAGTCAATTCAGGCCAAGTGCCGTGACTGCTACCTTTGTCTGCGCTCTTGCCCGGTAAAAGCCATCCGGCTTGAGCCGGGGAAGGGTAGGCATGAGTTGCACGCCAGCGTTATCGACCAGCGGTGCATCCTAGACGGGCGTTGTGTCAAGGTCTGCCCGCAAAAGGCCAAGCGACCCCGCTTGGACACCGACCGGGTAAGGGCCATGCTGGCCGCCGGCGTGCCGCTAGCCGCCAGCATAGCGCCATCTTTTCCATCCCTGCTCTCTGCCGACACGCTCCTGGTGCCGGCCATCCTGCGTAAGCTGGGTTTTGCCTACGTCCAGGAAACCGCCGTTGGTGCGGAAATGGTGGCCAGAGAGCACCAGAGGCTGGCGCGGGAATCAGGCCACACGCTCATCACTAGCTCCTGTCCGGCTGTTGTCAACCTGTTTCAGTGCCACTTCCCGGCGGCCATGCACTTTTTGGCTCCCATCGTGTCGCCGATGATCGCTCATGGGCGCTATCTCAAGGGAATTCTCCCCGATCACAAAGTAGTGTTCATCGGACCGTGCATCGCTAAGAAACACGAGGCCGAAACCAGTGCTCTGTCCGGGGCCATCGACGCAGTGCTGACCTTCGAGGAATTGCTGGATTGGTTTGAACAAGAGAAGATAGACTTGGACCGGCTGGAGCCCGGCGGATTCGATGGGATCACGCCCAACTTGGCTAAGCTGTTTGCAGTCGATGGCGGTGCTTTGCGTACGGCGGCGCTGGACACCGACGTGCTCAGCCAACATACCCAGACCGTGTCCGGCCTAGAAAGGTGCAAAGCCCTGATTGAACACGTCCTTGTGAAGCCGGATGAGCTGCCCAGGCTCATCGAGATGGTAGCGTGTGAAGGCGGCTGCATTGCCGGTCCCACCAACCCCGCCGAGGACCATGCGTTCCGCCGGCGCCAGCGTGTGCTGAGATACGCCGAGGCCCGAAATCAGCAAATGACCTTATCTATTTCCGAATCCGCAGCCCGTGCCCAGCTCAACGCGGTGGAGCTGTCCCGATCATATGAGGATCAGTCCATTGATCTGCCCGAGCCTGATGAGGATACGGTACGGGCCATCCTGGCCAAGGCCGGTAGGCATAAGCCTGAGCACGAAATCAACTGCGGTTCTTGCGGCTATGATACCTGTCGGGAAAAAGCTGTGGCTGTTTTCCGGGGCTGGGCTGCGCCGGAGATGTGCATACCCTATATGCGCGAGCGTGCCGAGTCCATGTACAACACCATTGGCTTCTCTACGCCCAATGCGGTTTTCGTGGTCAATCCGGAAGGAATCATCATCGACATCAACCCTGCCGCCGAGCGGGTGTTCCGGATTGTCAAAGCCGATGCGCTGGATCACCATATCAGCCAGTTCATGTCGTCTGAGATATTCGAAAGGGTGGCGGAAACTGGCGAGCTTTTGCGGGATGAAGTTTCATTCCCCCTCTTGGACTACTCGGCGCGCCGGACTGTGTACTGGGAAGACAGCCAGCGGTTGACTATCGCTGTGCTGGCTGACTGCACCGCAGAGAAGCGCCATCTGGAAACCGTCCAGCAGCTGCGCAGCCAGACCCTCAACAGGGCTCAGGACGTTATCAACAAGCAGATGGCAGTGGCTCAAAAGATCGCCGGCCTTCTGGGAGAGACTACGGCAGAGACCAAGGTCATACTCACGCAGTTGATGAAGATAATGCGCGACGAAAGCGGTGAGACCAAGTGAGCGCCATGGCTAACGAAACTCCGCCCGAGGAAGAGCTATTTTTTGATGTCGGATACAGCCAGCTTAACAAGAAAAACGAGGAGCTGTGCGGCGATAGTATCGTGGTGGCCGAGTCCGAGGACTCCTTGATCGTAGTCTGTTCCGATGGGCTGGGTAGTGGGGTCAAAGCCAGCATTCTGGCTTCGCTCACCTCCAAGATGGCGTCTACTATGCTGCAGCAAGGGTGTACCCTAGAGGAAGTGATCGAGACATTAGCGCATACCCTGCCGGTATGCGAAGTCCGGGGGTTGGCCTACAGCACCTTCAGTATTTTGCAGATCATGCGTGACGGCCGGGCCTACTTGGCCGAATATGATAGCCCGGCAGCATATTACGGCAATAGCAGACGGCTGCTCTGCATTCCCTGGCGGGAACGGGTCATCGGAGAGCGTGTGATCCGCGAAGCCTACCTGAAGCTCACGGCGGGTGACTGGGTCTGTTTTGTCAGCGACGGTGTTCTGCATGCCGGCATTGGTGGCATCTGGAATCTGGGGTGGGGAGAGGAGCGCGTTGGCAGCTTCCTCATGAACGTGGCTGGGAAAAACGAGGACGCCGTTTCCACCGTGGACGAAGTCATGGCCCTGATCAATAAGCTCTACGATGGCAGCCCCGGGGATGACGTAAGCGTGGTTTTCATGCGCACCCGCCAGCCCAATCGTCTGAGTATGCTGTTTGGTCCGCCCCAGGATCGCGCGTCGGACAAAGAGGTGGTGGCCCGGCTCATGGGGAGTACGGGCAAACGGGTTGTTTGTGGCGGCACCACAGCCAACATCGTCGCCCGGGAACTTGGGAAGGATCTCCAGGTAGATCTGTCATCAATGGATGCCAAGGTGCCGCCCACGGCGTTTATTGACGGCATCGACCTAGTCAGCGAAGGCGTGCTTACAGTGACTTATGCCATAGACAAGATTAGGTCCGGCACCCGTCCTCACGACTTGGAGTACAAGCGTGACGGTGCCAGCCGCCTAGCTGCGTTGCTGCTCAGGGGCGACCGCATCGAGATTATTGTAGGAAGGGCCCTCAACCTGGCCCACCAGAACCCTGACGTGCCGCTGACCTTGGGCGTCAAGAACAAGGTCGTAGAGGACCTAGTACGGATGCTGGAACAAGGCGGGAAGATCGTGACCGTAGATTACTACTAGCGGTAGCTTTATGCTGGTCGACTCTTAAGCGATGATGAGCAAAAAGAGAAGGAGGATTATCCATGAAGCGATCTATTATTGCGCTAGCCCTTTTCTCTGTTTTTCTGTGGTCTGTCCTTACGGGCTGCGGGGTTCTAAGAAAGGGCAATACCGGGGAGTTAGAGCAAAAGGATGAGGTTGTGGTTAAGATTGCCGCTTTAAGGGGCCCCACAGCTGTTGGGATGGTAAAGATGATGGATGAAAAAACAGGCTTCGGTCCAAAAGTGCAGTTTGAGTACGATATTGCTCAGACACCTGATGTTTTGACCGCCAGAATTTTATCCCAAGAGGTAGACTTGGCGGCCCTGCCAATTAACCTGGCCGCCAAACTATATAACAAAGGTGTGGATTATCAGCTGGTTGCCGTTAATACATGGGGAAACATGTATTTGCTTAACCTCGGTTCGGACATTAATTCTTGGGCTGATCTGAAGGGAAAAACCATTCACTCTATTGGCATGGGCGCAACTCCTGATATAGTGTTCAGATCCCTGCTGAACGCCAATGGGTTAGAGGCAGATAAAGATGTTTTTTTGAACTACAGCCTGGAGCAGGTAGAGTTAGCTAATGCAATGGCAGCAGAAAAGATTGAATTGGCAGTCTTGCCGGAACCTTTTGTTACCATGGTCATCAGTAAGAACAGTGGCATTGTCATTGTTATGGATCTGCAGGAAGAATGGTATAAAGCAAAAGGCAGTGAGATACCCATCGCTCAGGGGGGAATGGTGGTCAAAAAAGAATTTGCCCAAAAACATCCAGAGGTGGTAAAAGAATTTTTGCAGCAGTACGCAGCATCCATCGAATGGGTTAACCACAATTTACTTGAGGCCAGTATCTTGGTGGAGAAATATGGACTGGGCATGAGTGCTAAAATTGCTGAGAAGGCTATCCCCAGAAGCAATATCCGGTTTTCATCAGCAGGAGATGCCAGAAAGGCGGTTGAGAGCTACCTACAGGTACTGCTGGATTTCGCGCCAGAATCAGTAGGAGGCAAATTACCTGATGCAGGATTCTACTATTAAAAACCTGCTGATAAAGCTGGCTCCCTTCGTATTTTTTATATTTGTCTGGAAGCTGGCAGCTGTACTTGTAAGTTCGGAAATTATTCTGCCGACGCCTGAAAAAACTCTGGCCAGTTTATGCGCACTTCTGCAAACAAGGGGGTTTTGGTCAAACATAACAGTTACCATCACCAGGGGTTTGGCAGGCTTCCTGCTATCTTTAGCGGTGGGGCTGGTGGTGGGGCTGGTGATAGGATTGAATAAAACAGCGAACATTTTGTTGCAGCCGTTAATTATCTTGTGCCGTTCTACTCCGCTAATGTCCATTATTTTAATTACCCTGATCTGGCTTAAAACTGAGCATGTGCCTATTTTTGTCAGCTTCCTCATTTCATTTCCCATCATCTGCGGCAATGTGACCGAGGGCATAAAAAATGTTGACAGTAAGCTGGTGGAAATGGCCTTTACCTATAAAGTTAAGAAGATCCGAGTTTTAAATGAAGTATATCTTCCTTCCCTTGTTCCTTACTTGCTGGCCGGGATTTCCAATGCAATGGGGATCGGCTGGAAGGTGGTTATTGCAGCAGAAGTCTTAAGCCACCCCAGGTTTGGAATTGGCACAAGACTTCAATATGAGAAGATCAACCTGGAAACAGCCAGTGTATTTGCATGGACAATTGTAGCCCTAATTATCAGCTTTGCGTTCGAAAATTTCATCCGGGTTGTGGAAAAAAAGGTTTTAAGCTGGAGGTGAGACCGAGATGGTACTCCGCCTAGAGAAAATCACAATAAAATATGGCGACTTAACCATATTCGAAAATTTCAGTTTGGAGATTCCAGAGCAAAAAGTCACTTGTATTCTTGGACCTTCAGGATGCGGAAAGACTACTTTATTGAGTATAATCGGCAGGATTCTCCAACCTAATCACGGTCATTTGATTGATTTCGAAAACAAAACTATTTCTTATCTTTTTCAGGACCTTCGGCTGCTAGACTGGAAGACAGTGTCCGGTAATTTGGATTTTGTTTTAAAAGATATATATCCTGACGAAGAGAGAGCAAAAAAGATTAACTATTACCTTAAAATGGTTGGTCTTTTAAAATTTAGGGATTATTACCCAAAAAGCCTTAGCGGAGGGATGAAACAAAGGCTTGCTATCGCCCGAGCCTTTGCGTATCCGTCGAATATTTTGCTTATGGATGAGCCCTTTAAGGCTTTAGACCTTCTATTGAAAATGACCTTAATCAATGATTTTGTGCAGTTGTGGTTGAACGACTTGCGAACGGTTGTTTTTGTCACCCATGATATTGAAGAAGCTCTTTTAGCGGCGGATCAAATATACCTCTTCAGTAAACCTCCTGTAAGGATAATTAAGGCTTTGAGCCTGAACATTCCTAGAAAGGGAAGGACTTCCCAGGAAACATGTTTTGTAGCGTTAAAGCAGGAACTTTACCACACCATTATGTTGGGAGAAAATGACACAATTTCGGTTCTTCCGTAACAATCGCTATAAAGGGTAGATGTTCAGATTTGAACCTAACACTACAGCGCAATCCTAGAGAAAAAGGGGCTCACATTTATAATCTCAATACTTGTAAATTCTAGACGCTTTCAGATAGCAATCACCTGCCAAGACGAACATAGGTAGTGTTTGAAGTCATTATTGAAGATATCGCAGGAGGGACGTAAAAAATGGGTACGCTTAACTAAACCTCATATCAAACCAAATATATGAAATAAAAAGGGCGGTTTATTTTCGGTAAGTTTAGATATTCAAAGCCGCATGGCCTCCAAAACCTTTTTCCGATGTGAAATGCGGGCAATTTCTGCCCTACGGAACAGGTAGCAAACCGTCTTGATCGTGTCCATGACACATTGAGGATCACCGGTCAGGGAGGCAAACAGCAATTGGCGGGCTAGAGGCAGCGTAATATAGTTTTTTTTCCCCGAACTCCAGGCGGACCTCCAGCAGAAGTGCATGATCAAAATGACCAGGGTCATATGCCGATACCAGCCTGGATACGAACGGGTTTCATAATGATCCATGCCCAAGTATCCTTTACCTTCCTGGAACAACTGCTCGATAGACCAGCGCATGGTAGAAGCACGGAGCAGCTCTTCTTTGGGGGTATCCGCCGACGCATTGCTGAAGGCAAACTTGATTTTCCCGTCTGCTTGCTTGCGCAGGAACAACCAACACTCAGGTCCCGGCATGCCATTTCGGCACTCGATGACGCGTAGGCAGACCACTTCAGCAAAGATGGGACCCTATTTGAAGAGTTCCAGCAGTCTGCCGGTAAAGAAAACCTGGGGGTTAGCAACAGGCGCAATGAGAATTATTGGCGATTTTATCTATGGGTTTTGTGTCCCTGATACCTGGAGTCTCTCGGATATTAAGCGCAATGAAGATTCGCTTGTGTTCATCTGGGCCTCACATAGCGAAGAGGCCGTATGTTCTAATTGCGGGACGATTAGCTGCCGCAGGAGTAAGATGTATTTTACAAGACCAATACAGGACCTGCCAATGGCAGGAATGACAGTCTACCATAGTGTGCGTGGGAATAGATTTTTTTGCGACAAACCCGACTGTAGTGTTAAAAATTTCTACGAACAATTTAGTGAAATAGTGGAAAAGGATGCTTTGATGTCTGACCGGTTAAAAGATTTTATCATACGCCATGCAATCGAGTCATCAGCAAATGCTACTTCTGCCGCATTGAAGCAGGGCGGGATCATAGCAAGCCGAGACACAATATTGAACTTAATTAAGAAAAAGGGCTCGGCTGTCATAGGACAAAACTTGCAGCGGGACGATGTCAAAGTTTTGTCAGTCGATGACATAAACCTAAGAAAAGGGAATTCTTCTACAGCGTGTTCTGTATTTATTGACGGAGAAACCCATAGGGTACTTGTAATTGTCCAGGGGGCAACAAAAGAAATAACTGGAAGAGTTATGGGACAGTTTCCGTCAGTCACTACAGTAAGCAGGGACCGGAGTACTGCTTACGCAGGGGCCGCCGCCGATTTGGGCAAAATACAGGTAGCGGACGGGTTTCATTTGGTACAGAATATCCATCAAGTTGTAAAAGACGTGCTCTATCAAGAAATCCCTCACGACTTATTTCTCCGTGAAGGGGATGGTTGGGTCCGACTGGTCAATAGCGCACGCGAAGGGGCTGAAGAAGTCCCTGCATCGGATGACAACGAATGCTTGGTTGTCTGTGGACCTGCGACCCTTTCGGAAGACGATATGGAACAAAGGGTCCACCTGGCGGGCTTGGCAACCAGACAAGCAAACAGGTATAGAAAGACGATAAAAATCCTTGAACTTACAGAGAGTGGTTTACGGACGTCAGAAATCTCCAAGCAGATGTCGATGACAAAACAGGACGTCTGTAATTATCGTAAGAGTGCTCCTGAAACAGTGAAAAACGTTGAAATGAAAATCGACGAGTACTACCAATTACATACCCAAGGCCAGTGGGAGTATCATCAAAAAACAATTGCCAAGAAGGCGAAGCCGTCGTCCGAGTCCATCG
>Ga0048257_100463_pt1 | contig 17849 bp, 15 predicted proteins | sample SubbioWold_Dec13_FD_54351 | JGI IMG/M metagenome (GOLD analysis project Ga0048257, IMG submission 54351) | Serpentinite rock and fluid subsurface biosphere microbial communities from McLaughlin Reserve, California, USA - CSWold_Dec13... | ecosystem: Environmental > Terrestrial > Deep subsurface >...
GGGCAGGCCAGCAGCTGAAGCCGCAGAACTCACTAACCTTCTGCACGAAATCCAAAAGACATCCTTTTGGCAGCGGGTAAAGTCAGCCCACGAACGACTCCCGGAAGTCCCCTTGGGCGGCCTACTCAATGCCGTCTCTCCAACTGGAGAGACACTCTCCACTGCTACCCAAGGAATCATCGACCTGGCTTTCAGAGAAGACGCCGGCTGGGTATTGGTCGACTTCAAAACCGACTACTATGAGACTGAAGCTGAGAGGATTGCTTTGGTGGACTACTATGCTGCTCAGCTTAAGCTGTATGCGGAGTTATGGAAACTGACAACTGGAGAAGCACCCACGGAACTAGGACTCCTATTCACTCATAAGAAGGACTGTGTGTTGCTGTAGAGCATAGAGGTTGCTAGACTACAATATTACGAAAGATTTGTGTCGCATTCGACGGTTATCGACATAGGTTGGGATAATTCCATGGTATAGTTTGGTTATCATTTCCCAATAGAAGGCCGTTGAGGCGTTAAGCAGATGGGGGATGGGACTGATCAGATATGGGTTAGATCGTAGATCAGGGGTCGCCGTGAGCTGTTTTCCCTGAATTAACAGTTTGGAGCCCAAAATGGCTTTTCAAGCCAAGCCTCAGTCCTAGCTGGATTCTACCACAAGCTCGCGGAAGGCTGCGGTCTTATTGCGTAGAGTAGGAAATTGGGGCTGCACCAAATGCTGGTGTCAAAGCGCGAGTCGGGGGTAAAAAGCCGGAGCTACTATTTGTGTTTCGCTTCTCTTCCCCAACAGTCCCGTGTTTCTCGAAATTTTTCGAATAGGGTAGGAATTGGCTGGAAAATGTCGAAGATAGATAATTTATAGTATTTCCATTAGTGACAATTAATGGGTGGAAGGTCTGCTATACTATTTAGTAAGGAGGGACTTACAATGCTCAACTCCGATTCAGTCAGCAAGGTTCTTCCCATATTTGCTCGTCATGAAACTTTCCATCCCCGATTTGGGTGGCTGAAAAAAGGTTACGACAAAGCCACGGAAGATAATTCCGTGTTTGTCAACGATAATGCCACTATTCGATTGGGTGTAGGCAAGAACATGGTGAGAGCCATTCGTTTCTGGTGCCATACATTTAAAGTTTTGGATAGGACTAGTAATAAACCAACAACTTTCGGAAAAGCATTGCTTTCTGATAACGGTTGGGATCCATACCTAGAGGATCCTTCTTCTTTATGGTTGCTACACTGGACCCTTATCAAGCCGCCGTGCTTAGCCACTACCTGGTTCTTTGTCTTTAATCTATTTAGTAATAAAGAGTTTACAGCCGAAGAACTTATTCAGAACTTGATGGAGTATAAGAAGCAGGTATTTCCATCGGATAGAACTGTCGAGTCTTCTTTAAGGAAAGATGTAAACTGCTTACTACGAATGTATGCTGGCCAAGGTAAGTCCAGTGGCCCGATTGAAGATACACTTGACAGTCCCTTTGTCACGCTTGGGCTAATTCAGCGTTCGCCAGATTCTAGGTACTACTCATTTAATACCATGCTTAAGGCAAATTTAGCTAGCGAAATTATAGTATCTGCCTGTCTAGAATTTGCTAAAGCAAACAATGTCAGAACCGTGTCCATATCTCGCTTCCTTTACGATGTAGGAAGCCCTGGATTTGTATTCAAACTAACAGAGAACGCACTATGCTCGGCTATTGAAGATGTGGCGAGATTTGCACCACAGCTCCAATTGTCAGATAATGCAGGATTAGTACAGTTCTCATATGAAGGTGACACTGGTGCCTTAGTTCAGACTATATTGGATTGTTACTATGGAAGGGGAACAGGTGATGCTCTCCAGCTGGATCAATGTAAGGCGAAGATTCTCCCGCTCAGTTAACCTGGAGCGTGATCTGATTAATCCCCATAGTTTAGTCGGATACGTACCCACTCCGCGTGCTACTGATTCAATCGCTCGGTTCATCAGATCGTTTCGTACACCCCATTCCAACCGTGCCTGGGTGATATCAGGACCGTATGGAACAGGAAAATCTGCCTTTGCACACTTTCTCTGTGCTCTATGCTCCTCCGAAAAAGACGAGATTAAGACCTATGCAAATGACATAGCATCAGAAATCCCAAGCCTGAGGGAGTTAGCTGTACAGTTCCCAACACGAGGGTTAGTCCGGGCAGTAGGTACCGCAGAGGGCGAGCCAATCACCCGAACACTAGTTCGTGCGCTCTACAAAGGAGCAAAAGAGTATTGGAAACAAAGTCCTGGACGAAAACCAAAGTTTTTACACACTCTTCATGATCTTAATTATCAGGTTGAGAGTGGTCACAGACTAGATACCCGGTTGTTCCTGACTACCGTTAGGGAAGTAGCTATGGCATCTGAAGGTGTTATATTCATAATAGACGAGCTCGGCAAGGCGTTGGAATGGGTCGCTCAAAATCAAGATGTCGAAGATTTGTATTTGTTGCAGCAAATTGCTGAGCTACCGGCAGGTGAACGCGATCCTAAGGTATTCATTTTTGGGGTCTTACACCAGTCATTCTTCGACTATGCCTCCAGTCTTAATGCCCTCCACAGGAATGAGTGGGCAAAGGTGCAAGGAAGGTACGAAGACATTTCTTTTGTAGAAGACCCTGAGCAAACCATTCGACTCATTGGACAAGCGATAGAACAATCCAGCGAATATGCCGGACAAATAGACCTCTGGGCACAAGAGTGGGACCGCACTTTGTCGACAATTGGCATCAACAGACAGAATGGCAAGTTGGTTAAATCGGTTTACCCACTTCATCCCTTTTCGGCACTTATTCTGCCCATTCTCTGTCAACGATACGCCCAAAACGACCGATCTCTCTTCACGTTTCTTACCAGCAACGAACCCTTCTCTTTTCAAAGCTTTCTGGATGAGCATTCTGTCACTGATAAGCCGCCAACAATAAAGTTGGATCGTTTATATGACTACTTTGTAGAAGTCGTCGGCGGGGCTGCCTCGCCGCGAATTAATGTTCAGCGCTGGGTTGAAATCCAGCACTTCGTCTCCGAGGCTAGGTATCTGGACACTGATCAACAAAGGATTATTAAGACCATTGCTTTGCTAAACCTCATGACAACGTATGGACCGCTTAGAGCGACGAAATCTGTAATCCCCTTGGCGATGTGTGATAGTGCCGGTGACGAGCAACGAGAGCATTGGGAAGACTTGGTGACCGATCTTCTTGACAAGGGCCTAGTGACTTGGAGAAAGCAATTGGACGAGATTAGGATATGGGAAGGGTCGGATTTTGACATAGAACAAGAGCTGGTGAAACAACGCGATGCTCTGGACGCATCACTTGCTAGCTTGTTGAACAATTACTATCCGTTGCATCCAGCAATAGCCCATCGCCACAGTTATGAATCGGGTACTCTTAGATATTTTGAACGAAAATATTGTGACTCTCGAGACGAGCTTGAAAGCCCTCGGTGCGAAAGTCCTGATAGCGATGGTTTGGTGTATTATTGGGTTGGTACAAAGCAATCATTAGGAGAAGTTCCAAGGCTGACGGTTGACGGACGACCAGCATTGGTGATCTCTTGCGACAGGATATCCATCTTAAGAGAAGCATGTCGAGATCTTGCTGCTCTTGAACGGGTATTCTACTCTTCCCCGGAACTGCAGACTGACGGCATTGCAAGGCGAGAGGTAAGGTATCGGGTGATGCATGCTCATCGAATTCTTCAGGATACGTTTAGGCTGGCTTTTCATGAAAAAGGTCTTAACGCACAGCTTTCATTCCTTTGCGACGAAACCTACAATATGGGACCACGGCTATGGAATGAATTGATTAACCGTAGGGGGCTAACATCCCAGGCTGCAATGGCGCGCCGCGAGTTGATCGAGGCGATGATTCTCAAATGGAATACGGAGAACCTAGGGTTGTCTGGTAATGGCCCCGCTAGGACCATGTACGCGGGATTGTTGGCAGAACCTGGGATCCACAGATTTGTGAGGGGTAGTTGGAGATTCTGCCGACCAACATCCAAGAGTTCCCTACGTAGTCTATGGGACGGAATTGAAAGTTTCAGTATGTCTGCCATTAATGAGCCATTAACCGTGGATTCGCTTTACCGTTTGATTAAAATGCCACCGTACGGAGTTAAGGATGGGATAATCCCGATTCTATTGCTAGCTGTTTTGCAGGTAAACCACGACAAGATAGGCGTCTATTTTGATGGGAGCTTCATTCCTCGTATACGTCCTGAGCATTTCGAAATTCTTGTTCGATATCCCCAGCGTTTTGCGGTGAAGTACTACGCCCTGTCGGGCTCCCAACTACAATTGCTTTGCGCACTACAGGAATTGGTTGCAGGAGATAGTGCTAGTTCCAGACCACCTCGAAACGCTACTCTTCTCGGTGTTGTCAAGCCACTCATTAAGCGTGTCTCCAAGCTACCAGAGTACGCGCTGAAAACAAAGAAACTGGATGACAGGACGCTCAGGATTCGTGATGTTTTACTAAGTACTAGGGAACCAGATGTACTACTTTTCAGGATGCTACCAGTTGCCTGCGGTATGGGGCCTCTTGGTGATGAACTTCTTAATGATTTGGGCGGCATCAAAGTCTTTCGTAATCGGCTTTGCGAGTCTCTGATTAAGTTAGAGAGAACGTATGAGGATCTTCTTGATCGATGCAGGATGCGCTTGTATAAAGAGCTTTCTGTTCGCAGCCACCCCTCAAATCTACGCGAAGACTTGGGAGTACGCTCTATGTACAAGATCGGCAAGTGTACGGAGCCAAGACTAAGAGCATTTCTAGATGTCGCTGTAGACGGGAATATGGACAGTGATAAATGGTTAGAAGCTATAGTTGCAGTGATCTCAGACAAACCTCCAGCATATTGGAATGACGAAGACGAGACAAACTTTGAACTTGGTTTATCAGACATTGCGAGAAGGTTTAAGAACCTTGAGCTCTTAATGGGTACCTTGGAAACCGATTCACGGAGCGACGCAAGACTTATTACGCTAACACGACCGGATGGGCGCGAGGATTCGGTAGTCGTTTATCTTGATGAAGCCCTCCCGGAGATCGCAAGTAGGATTGTCTCGGAGGTGTTACAACAACCGGAACTCGCCGACGAAAAGGTGAGAAACGCGGTTTTGACGTCATTAGTGGAGAAGTACATTGTCTCTACCAAGGAGATACCTCCCTTGAGAATCGCCGGAAAGGATGGTAGGCGTGGGTAAGAAAGTAAGGCACATTTTAGGACTCTCTGGCGGCAAGGATAGTGCTGCTCTAGCAATTTATCTACACAAAATGGATCCGCAGTTGGAATACTTCTTCTGTGATACCCACAAAGAACTACCCGAAACGTATGAGTTTCTTCATTTGTTGAGCGCCCGGCTAGGAATAAGGATCACCTATTTGAGTGCGGAGAGGGGCTTCGACCACTGGTTGGATGTATTTGGTGGATTACTTCCCTCACCCACAATGAGATGGTGTACCAAACAGTTGAAGATAAAACCGCTGGAAAAGTTCGTTGGCGATGACGAGGCTATTAGCTACGTAGGGATTAGAGCTGACGAAAAACGAGACGGGTATATTGCACCAGTCAATCTTAGGATAAGACCTGTATATCCGTTTGTAGAAGCGGGTCTTAGGCACTCAGACATCTTAAGAATCTTAAAGGATAGCGGCATAGGCTTGCCACGATACTACGAGTGGCGTTCTCGTTCTGGCTGTTATTTCTGTTTCTTTCAAAGGAAATATGAATGGGTAATGCTGTCTAAGAAACACCCTGATTTGTACAAAAAGGCAAGGAAATACGAGGAAGGGCACAGTGACGGACGGCAGTACTATTGGAACGATGACGAGTCCCTTGCTCAGATTATTGAGCGTCAGGATGAGATAGTTGCCAATCATTTGAAATCACTAGAAGGCGGGAGGACTGAGCATCGGTCAAACAGACCTTTAAGCGAGGTTCTGTTTGAGGATGACGTTTTACCGTGCATAATGTGCAAATAGGACTAAGCGAAGAAGGGCTATAATGGATACTCACTTCTACATCGATAATGCACCCCCAACCGAGGTGATGCACGTACTAATGATCCTCACACGAGGTGTTGGTCTTACCCCTCGTCAGATTTCGGAGCAACTGCAAGCCAGCTATGAGTTCAGGATGCAGAAGGACTGTTCCTATTCACCCCGTAGACTTTTCGATCTCGGTTTGGCCGAAAGGTGTCAGGAAGGTCAAAAGACTTTGTATTTTCTTAGCGAGCGGGGAGCCAAGCTACAAAACATCTTTGGCATCGATCCCAGGCTAGCTCTGGATCTGCTGCACTATTTACACTATACAGGAGATCCCCTGAAACGGAAGTACTTCTGGAGTTACCGAAGATGCTGCCAGATTTTGTGGTCAGGTAACCTAGCTGTAAGTCCTTCGGAGTTGGCGACGATCATCCAAGATGAGATGAGATCTTCCTTTTCAGGCCTAGACTTCAATGCCCGTAAGGGCGCGCGTTTTAATGGTACTGCAGCATCGTGTGTATTGACTTGGCTACGTGCGTTGGACCCCAGTCCGATTCGCCGATTGGGTGAGCCCATCATTCCCCGGATTATGTCCTCTGTGGAGTTAGCTCTGCTAGCGCTTGATTTCTTCTACAAAGACAAGGGTTTTCACCTTGGAGATCCGGTAGTTATGGATGAGAGATTCACCTTTGAAGTCTCAGGGGTATTCTTTTGGTCTAGACAATCCCTTGTGGACACACTTAGAGTAGCCGAAAGGATCACATCCGTGGTAAGGATAGACGATACTCTGCAGGGTCCTTCAATCAGGTTAATGAAACCCTTTAGCGTCACGGATATATAGCACATGAGTCTCTACGTTGAATGGTTAAGCAAGATAAAGGCAATGTCAACCTACGAATGGCTAACGGATGGCCAGAAGAGAGCCTATGATCAAATAGTTGGTCAATGGCAGGGCATCCCATTTATTGCGCTCTGTGGAGCGTCGGGCTGTGGCAAGACCTTTATTGGACACCTTCTTGCTAGGGAACAAGGTTACTCTTATTGCCGCAGTATTGAATGCGTTTTGCCTCATTCTGATCAAGTTATAGTTGATGGTAATGAGTATAGCCGGTTGATGCGGCCAGCTGCGATGCTTCTAGGTCTTAATCGGGTCACCGTTCTATTACGAAGACCGCCCAAGGACCCTATTCCCTTGACTCGAATTTTTCTGACAGAGAAAGACGTAAGACAGTTTCAACATAACCTTGTTAAGAATGGTGTTCTCCAAACCTTCGTATCAGACGTACAAGATACCGACTTAGGACAGATATTGCGAGCGGAGGCTATTGCAAGGGGGCAGACGTATGTCACTTCATGATTTAAGACTCATTCTCAACAAAGAGGCAATCATTGCTACTTATCCCGCAGAACATTTGCGGTCAAATCCAGAACAAGTAGAGTTGGTTTACCGAACGCATGCTAAGACGCACATTCCTCTTGGGGATACTACTTCGTACGTTGGCACCATCTTCAAGTGGGTTGGTGGCAGCAATAGAGGAGCTTTCATAGGCGCCGTTATTGGTGATTATGGGCACGGGAAGACAAGCTTTCAGGTTCACGTATGGGATGAGAGTATTCAGCGTAGAGTTTTTGCAGTTCCCCCGTTCTCCTGGCGGAAGGTCGCTGATATTGTCGAGGGTGTTGCAGCCTGGGCAGATTATGTTCTGCGAAAAACGGATGTCGATCTCGCGTTCAAAGCTAGTCAAGTCTTTGAGAAGTATCGGGAAAAATCCATAATTGAGGCCGCAGAGAGAATTGCAGAGGATAAGGGTAGGAGCGTAGTTGAGGTCATTGAAGTAGTGAAAGCGCTTCAGCCCATCAGTATTACCGTTGAGGTGACTCCGGAGAGCTTACTCAATTATTGCTCGGACCTCACATCTATCGTGAAATCTGCTGGGTTTTCGGGCCTGTTGGTGTCGCTCGACGAGCCGGAGGTTGCCGCTGGGTCTTTAAGCTCAATAAAAGTGTCGCAGATACTATTCGATATAGCCAATGGCCTGATCCAAAGGCAAGACGATTTCGGGTTTTTCATATCCATTCCAGAAAACTTCCTTGCTAGTACTCAACGAAATTTTTCGGCCTTACCCGCTCGCTTGCAAGCAAGAAACTGTACACCGAGGTTGAGGGATCTTTACGGACCAGACTTCGCACAGGTTCTGTGGTCTCGGTTTGTGGCAGCTTTTGACCTGGACGCAACACACAAGGAAATAGCATTGCCGGAAACACTCGCAGCGATTGGACAGATTGGTTCTTCAGAGAGGAGAGACCTTTCCTATGGTCCTCGCACCGTCGTATCTGCGCTCAGTCGCATGGTTCGTCATTATCAAGAAACGAAGCAAGCATATTGTCCGGAAGATCTAGCTCGTGATTGTCTTGGCAGCGAGATAATGGTCACACCTGACTATACATCGAGGATTCACAGCGCATTGAACCAAGCTAAAGCGGCTGGCTTAGATCTACGGCAAACGAAGATTATGTCCGTATTCCCAAGTGGCATTACGTCTGATTTGGCCCTAAGCGCAGGTATTTCTCCAGACTTTTTAGAAGTAGCTAAGCATGGAGGGCTTGTAGACAAAAAGCGGAGTTTATTTTGCCTAACAACTCTTCGATTTCTGGGTTCTTCTTCTGAGCGGGACGAACTGCGAGACGCTATTGAGGAAATCTTTAACGAGTTTGCACCTAGACTTTCGACTTTTCAGACCGCAAGGGATGCTTTTGCTAAGCATATTGTGCCGATAATCTTTGAGTCCCGGGAAGGACAGCAGCTTCTAGGGTGGGAAGAGGGGTGGTTGCAACGTTCGAGCGATATAGTCATGAGGGAGAAGACGGGAGCATTCAAGCAGACAGTGAAGAGGTTTCCAAGACGGAAAATCACTGTAGCCATCAGCTTGCTGGATTCTTCAGTTAAAATACGCCAGACCAAGGACTCCCAAGTTTCGGATTTATTGGTGCATTTTGCAGTCCGCTGGAACAGAGAAAAGCCGATACCAGAACGTCGAATTCTGGTATCGCCTGGAGATCCGAGCAAAGGGGTTCCAGGCCTAATTCGGGTGGTTATTGATCTTGCTGGTGATCCTGTTGGCCACGAGTATTTAGACAGTTTCATTGATGCGGATCTCTTCACTCCGTTAGGGATACTCAATCTGATTGGTGAAATGGATAGGCGAACGCTGTCGCACGAGCACGATGCTAGTTGGAACGCCATAGCAAGTGTACTCGTACGTGACCTAACCTCCAATTTCTTGACAGAGCCCATAATTCGTGAACAGGCTGCAGCTCAGGGTTATGAGAGCTCCGGAGGCCCCGCCGATTTCATCGGAACCCTTTGTTCAAGCATTCTTCGGGAACGGTATCCGAACTACTCTACGCTAATCGTTCAGCCTAGGTGGATGGATAAGGTAGGGAACTATCTATTGGCTCTTCAAAACCAATCTATACCCTTTGCGTGCAAGCGAGGACGCGAACCCTGGACTGAGACCAAGAATGTTATTGCACAGGTGTTCAACACAAATGTGATGAACTTAAGCGATTCTTTTAATGGCTATGGTAGTCTCATCGATATTCAAATGGGAGGGCGCAGGGATCAAAGAGCTGAGGTTCTTTTCAAAGTACATCCACTTGAGAGCGAAATCCGTGAACTGATCATGGCTACTAAACCGTCTGAACAGCTAATTGTGGACGGCAAGGAATGTTGGTGGGTGGAATTCTCCGCAGTTGAAGACGTACTGCTCTCATCCGGCTATCAACTTGAGGAAATAAAACAAGTTGTGGAGATTGGAAAGCACCGGGGCAGCTTCGATTTTGGTACACATAAGAACCGACAAATTCTCTATTGTAAGCCTCTCGACCCGGAGCAGATGCAATTTCAACTCCGGGAAAAGCTGGCGGTTCTTAAGCAAGAACTTGCTGAACTGTCAAAGCTTCCATTGTTTCAGACTAGCTACGATCTTGAAGCAGATCGAAAAAGCATAGAAGAGGTTCAGGATGACGCCCAGTTTGACACTCTTAGTAGCCGCATGGAACGCCAGTTTCACCAGAATAGAGAAAGACTTCCTGAGTTCTTTGATCGTCTCGGGCAAGACATTGACGAGGCGTCCAAAACGTTACAGAATGTTAACAGTGGCTTAAGCAATTCACGTCAAATTGCTGGTCTGCAGACTGATATTGCTGGAGCGTCCCGTTGGTGTGCCGATCTGGCCAAGTATATTGTGGCTAACCTCCGTACTACGGCAAATGAGATCACCACGACAACTCAAGAGTTGATTGGGAAGGCGAACACTACTAAAATGCAATACGCCGCAAACAGAACGGGCTCCTTAATTGAGAAAGTCACTAGACTCCAAGACGGTTGGAAAATCCACAGCGATAATTCGGTTCGTGCAACCGATCTCTATACCCGGTTCAAGGAGCTGAACCGCTATCTTGACGACTATGAGCGCTGGAGAGCGCTTCTCCGTCAGTCTGATGAGCTGTATAACCGTCTTCTCGGTGTTAAGAAAGATGAGTCTATCGCGATTGTGGCTGATAAGTTGATGGATCAACTTGAGGACGTATGGGGGGAAATCTCACACCACCTAAGTACGCGAAATATCCAGGGCCTAGGTAGCTACAATCAGTTTCCAGAGCGTTTTCGGGTTATTGATGATTCTCTTAGTGAACAAGTTCGAAATCTTAAAGCAACATTTGACAAGGAAAAGGAAACCATCAACAAGCATCTCGAAAATCTTTGCGCCGGTGGTCAATATCGAGTGACCGAAACGTATAACCCCCTGGATACTAAGGGGAGTTATGGACGGTTATTCAGACAAACTGTACAGCGCATAGGGGAATGCTGTAATTCAGAAATGGACGATTTGTCTACACAGCGACTAGAACTTTTATACGAGCGGGACATAATAGGTAGTGTCTCCGATGAAGTGGTATTGCCAGTTCTGAGTGACATAGATCTTTGTGAAACAGCATTGGGTGACTGTATTATCAAGGTTACGGATCAGTGGATTAGACAACTGGTAGATGCTGAACAAGGCGCGATTGCCCACATTGACACTATTGAGGACCATCTAGCAAAAGCCCGTGATTTATGTCGTAAGAGCAGAACGATTGTCAGGGAGACGGAAAAAAAGGAGTCCGGTATTAGTAGCCTGGCTGAGCAAATGTTAGGGTTGATTCCACCTAAGCAAACCGTGGATCTGAAACAACTTGTTATTGTTTTGATGGAGCAAGGTGACTCTTCGACCAATATTCTAGATAGGGCTTTGGAAACTCTAAGTGAATTGTTTCGTACTCAAAAGATTAACATTAGAGTTGAGCTTTCGCGGAGGCATCTATAGTCGTGCAAGATATCAAGGGGATTCCGACTGGAGTTAGCAGACTCTCAAAACTTGTTGAATTGTATCCCCCCGCCTTCGAAGGGAACCGGTTAAACCTGTTGTTCCTAGAAGACGCTTGGCCAATTACTAACCCAAAAGAATATCTCATCAGGCTCGATAGTCAAGAACTTGCTAGAGAACAAAGAGAGTATTACTTGGGAGACCCGTGCGAATGGCCTTTCCCGACAATTAGCATCGAAGATAAACCTGACCCGTGGGCTATATCAACAGCTCTATTCAATTGGCCTGAACGTGCACGTCAGGTGCTGACGGTTCAAAGCCAAATAGGTCAGATATTGGTGCAGCGGGCTAGAGCTATATCTGCGGATGTAGTAGCCCTAATGATTGTTGACGGCTTTTCATACTTTGATCTCCCTCAGAGCATTCAAGCAGAGCCCTGCTTAGTGGACGGGGTGACCACTACCCAATATGGTTATCGCCAAGTCATTGGAAAACCTTCTGTTGCCCAGCGTTTGTTCTGTGCCGGCTACCGCGACCAAATCGGGTTGACGTATTTTGACAAGGACACTAATTCCCTCGCGAGGGAACTGTATGCTACCTTTGGGCACTCTCAAGTTCATCGAGTAAAGTCGTTTGAAGAGGGGCTTACAGTTTTGAGAACCTGCACAGTAAATCCTTCGTTTGTCCAGATCACTGCTCCGGGACTTGATCATCTATGCCACAATCACCCAGATGCGCCTCCACTAAACGAATATATTAGAATAATTCTCTCACGGTTTGATGCTCTAATATGTTGTCTGAAATCTAAAGGGAAGAGGGTCCTAGGTTGTCTTACTGCGGATCACGGAATTCTGTGGCGAAAGGAATTCGAACAAAAAGCAGTTGTTCTTGACACTCTAACTGTTGAAGATACTTGGCATCCTCGGTATGTACTTGGGAGTTACTTACGTACGTTTTCACGGGTGGTGAAACACGAGGGATGCTCGTATTCGCTTCTGCAATTGCCATATTTGACTCGTCCGCTAAAAAGGACGGAGTGGGGTGTTCACGGCGGGGTCTCCGCATGGGAATCAATTGTCCCTCTCATTACCACCGAAGTCATTTGCTAGGGGGTTATACTTTGGACAGACATATTCTATTAGGAAAAGATAATGAAATAGGGGCGTATGTTAAGATCCCCTGCAGGAAGTCTCAAAGAATTCTAGTTTGTGGCAAGACGGGAACAGGTAAATCATACACCTTGGGTGTTCTTATTGAAGAACTAGCCACTCTTGCGGATGACGTAGTCCTGGTCATGGATCCTCAAGGGATATTTTGGACGATGGCACAGCCAAATACAGAACCCAAAGAGGTTGATGGCTTGTGGGAGCATGATCGGGATCCTAAGGCCTTTCGAATCAACCTTATGGTTCCCGGCGACCCCGTAGAACGATACGGCTCGAGTGACATTGTTGAGGAAATGAGCAGACGAGGAATCAGCATTCAGGGTCTTAGACTGAATCCGTCCGATCTATCCCCCGAGATGTGGTGTGATCTCTTCAATCTTGATATCAATGAACTTCAAGGGATTCTCCTGTTCAAGGCGGTTCGCCAGTGCAAGCAGAGATTAGGTCGGGATTTTATGTTGGATGACATATCATCCGAGGTATCACGGCTTAAGGGGCTAGATCAGACAAAGGAAGCCATACAAAGAAAAATGGAGATGGCTCATGATTGGCAGATTTTCGAAGAACGCCGATATAGGGAAATATGGGAGATTCTCCATCCCGATGCAATTAATATCTTAGATCTCAGTGTTATTCCTCAGGGTCGTTATGGCTTACGGAATCTTGTCGTTGCCGTCTTATTGAACTTCATTTTCAGAATGCGTACAATCGCTCGAAGAAGAGAAGAGTTAGGTTTGATGTCTGACGTGAAGAAGGTATGGGTGTTCATCGACGAAGCACACAACTTCTGCCCAAGCGTCCGAAGCACCTTATCCAAAGAAATTTTGGTGCGTTGGGCAAAAGAAGGGCGTCAGCCGGGCTTGTCCTTGGTTGTAGCTAGTCAGCAGCCGTCGGCAATAGACTCTGAGGTGCTGACGCAATGCGGAATTAGAATTGTACATCGGATTACGGCGAAGGACGACTATAAGGCAGTGAACGCATTGAGCCAGGATTACCTAGTTGAAGGTCTACAGCAAAGAATAAAGAGCCTAACTGGACCCGGTCAAACTATAGTAATTGATGATGAAAGGGAAAGCGTTCTTGCAGTTCAGGTACGACCTCGTCAAAGTTCACACGGTGGTTCCAGTGCGTAGATAAACCCATAGATAGGCAATAACCTAGTAATCGATGAGTTCTCAACGATTTGGGGTGTTTTTTGATGAACGGCATGAATGTTTCCAACGCTATGGTAGTAACGGGAAGCGTCTCAAGTATCAGGAGCATTGATTGCGACGAGATTTGGCAGATAACCCGAGGTGGGCCTGATGTTGGGGGTGCCGCCAGAGTTTTCGCTTTTGCACCTAGTCCAGCCCTGTTTCAAGAGTACCGTATGAATTGGAAGCAGAAGAGCCCTGAGGAGTGGTGGGGATCCTACGAAAGACAGTTTAATGCTGAACTTCAGTCTTTGGAGGCAGAGATTGCAGTTGAAAAGTTGCGCGCTCTAGTTGAATCAGGAAGAACCATCGCCTTGGTCTGCTTCTGTAAAGACAGTCAATACTGTCACCGGTCTCTGGTCGCTGAGTTTTTGAAGGATAGAGGGTTTATCGTGGAAGAACATCAGAGTCCAAGGCCTATTGATTCCGGTATTGCGCAAGTGACAATGTTTGTGTGAGGTGAATTCCATGATTCTGGCTGTAAAGGAGTTAGTCGGTCTCGTGCCGCTCAGCTTCCGTGATTTCTTTACCACGGTGTACCAGCATCAGGAGGCGATTCGGGCTCTTCTGGTTCAGGAGCCTCGTGACCGGAATGATGCGATTGACCGGCTGCTGGGGCTCTCTGACTACCGCAATATACTGGTCGGACTGAAGAAGGCTAAAGTGCCTGCGGCTATGAAAGAGGTTACCGGGACTCTAGACGGGTTTCGGGATGAGGTCAGCCGAACGATCAGAAGTCGGGAGAATGACATTCGGGAAAAGAAGCGAGAAGCTGTTGCTGGAGTCAGCAGAGGCGGCTTCAGGGTTGCAGAACTGCCCCTTGTGCGGTAGTCAGGTAGACAACCTCTTGACGCACCTGCGGGACGAATTTGAGAGAAACCTGCGAGAGCAAACAGAGGCGCTGAAACTGGAGCAGCAAAAACAAGAAGGCTGTGGATGATTACGAAGAGGCGCTACGGACTCTCCAAGCTCTGGAGAAGGCCGTGAGTTTAGCAGATCATCTGCGGGAACATGAGTTGGCCGGCCTTGCTGTCGCACTTGAGCGCGAATTTGAGGATGGTGAGGATCCGGCGGCGGTAGCTGGGAAGGTACTAAAGGATATTGGGAATACTCTGCTACAGCTTGAGAACGCGATAGCCGGTCGCAAAGTGACTATTGCAAGCCAACGCACAAAGGTCGAGAAGCTGAAGTGTCTCCATGACGTTTTTCGGCGTCTAACTAACAATCCGGCCATTTCTCAGGTATGTATTGAGGTGGAGGAGAAGCAGGGCAGTAACACTTACCGGATAGTTGACCAGGATGGGGTTGATTTAAGTCCACTCTTAAGCCAGGGGGATTTGAACAGTCTGGCCTTGGCTTTGTTCTTTGGTCTTTCTAGTAGTGCCACTGAACATTGTGCCATGGGAACGTTGATGCTGGATGATCCGAGTCAGAACATGGGCACTGGACACAAAGCACGGTGCAGTGCTTCGGTTGGTGCGGTTTGAAGATTGGGTGGTCGCTAGACTGTACCCGGAGCAGGTTCGTCCAGGTTCCATTCCCATCGAGAGATTCCGTTCTCACCGGATGATTGAGCTTGAGCAAGTGTTGCGGCCGGCTTTCGAGGTTGTGGTAGACAGACACTACGACGGGACATTGAAGGGCGGTCAGGGCTATCTTAACGACTGTCTACTGGAGAGCGGTGTGGACGTGCAGGAGTAATGGAGAAGACTAGTGTTGGGATGACAAACAAGACGTTACAACTATCTAAAGTTGTATATACCCTTTCGAAGGATAATCCTGGGTTATTAGCGAAAAGACTAGAGACTGAATCCGTAGTCTTAACAGAGTGTTTGGTTACTTCGTCGTTAGGTTAGGGGGTGTCAGGGTGACGCGCAGTGTTTTTCTGACCGAGGCTGAACAGGCTGCAGTTGAATCGGTTGTTGAGTCTCTAGTGGGTACCCTTGGTGAAAACCTGATTCGATTGGTCATCTATGGATCCAAAGTCAGGGGAGACTACAGTGAAGACTCTGACATCGATCTCCTTGTCCTTGTCAAACAGGTTTCTAGCGAACAAAGAATGCTGATATACGACCGGCTGCTGGACCTGGAACTGAGGTACGAGTCCAGGATTTCACTGGTGTTTTTCTCAGAGTACGAGTACGAGAGGAATCTAGAGTTGGAATCGTTTTTCATTGAGAACGTAAACAGAGATGGTGTAGATTTATGGGTAAATCCAGGATTGAATTAGGTCGGTACCGGTTATTTGATGCCAGGGAGAAACTGAGGGGTGCCGAGGTGCTATTGAGGAACAGCCTGTTTAAGGAGTCTGTTGCCCGTTCCTACTATGCCATGTTCTCTGCGGTTCGTGCTCTACTGGCGATGGAAGACTTGGACAGCCAAAAGCATTCGGGAGTTATATCTCTATTCAACAAGCACTTCGTAAAAAGCGGCATGGTGAGTCGAGACTTGGGAAGACTGCTGTTAAGCGCAAGAGACTACCGGGAGAAGGGTGACTACGGTGATTTTGTGGTGGTTACCCGGGATGAAGCGGAAGAGCAGCTACTGGCTGCCAAGAGGGTAATCGTAGAGATAACCGAAGTCATCGAAAGAGAGTATCCACTGGGATAATGGGGTTTTGTCTGCAGACAATGGGAAAGATGAGTTTCAAGTGAAATACAAAAGAAGAGAGTTCATTGTGAGGTCCGGTCTGGCGGTCGCGGTCGTGAGCATCGGCTTGCCGGTTCTGGGCGGGTGTTCCTTGGTGGCGGGCGTATCTGCTGTACCGGAAGTACCCGAGAACCAGTTTTGAATTCGCTGGCGGAAAGCTGAAGATCAGTCTTCCGGATGTCCCCTTCTTGAATAGTGACGGCGGGGCAGTGAAGTTATCCGTCTACTTTGATAGCGGCGACAAACGGAAGGTCATTGTTGTAAACACCGGTGGGAATCAGTTCAGGGCCTTTGCGGATGAGTGTACGCACGGCGGCAATGAACTGAACTATGACCATGAGCGCGGGCGGCGGCTGCGCTGTTCCAGTCTGGGACGGTCGAAGTTTGATCTAGAGGGGAACGTCTTGAAGGGGCCAGCGAAAGAGTCTCTCCGTACCTATCCGGTAGACAAAGAAGCCGGCTTTCTGGTAGTAACCTTGTCATAAGACATTACCGCCGGGTGGATGACCAGCCGGCGACAGATGGGATGGCCTACTAGTCCGTGCCCCTGGGCTTGCTGACCAGGCCCATGGCGAACCAGTAGAGGCCGATCAGGCCGACGATGAAGGTCATACCGAAGAAGACGGACATTAGGGGGTCGTTCCGGAAGCCCCAGGCCAAGCTGTTAAGACCGGTATAGATGAGCGCTCCCAGGGCGACCTGGACGAATACGGGTGCCCGCCGGTGTGCACTCAGCCAGAGCACCCCGCCGGTAAAGGCTAGGGCAGCGGCGATCAGTTCGGCTGCAATATGGAAGACGATGTAGTTTTCGTTCTCGACGGTACGAACCCCCTCCGTGAGGTTTCCCATCAGGATCCAAGCCACCCAGAAGGTAGCAATACCAAGCCCCACAAAGATCAGAAAGACAGACAGACGATTGCCCCGATAACTCACGCTTAACCCCTCCTGCCACTGCTTACCATTGTCGAGAATCCCCGAAGAATAACTGTTCGGCATTAGTTATTGGTATTCCTGCCGCTTTTTATTGACCGGCGGGTTTTCGGGCTGTGTTCCGAAAGGCGCTCCGAATCGACGGCCAAGCCGGGCGTTGTGGCTATTTGGCGGGTTTTTCTGGGCATATTGTGGGTAGGTGATACTTACATTTCTATTAGGGGTTTGATCCTGGGAAAGGGGACGGTGGAACTTGGAAATCAAGGTAGTGGTTGATCCGGAGCACTCGGAGACATTCGACACGTTTGTCCGGCGGGAGCTTAAGATTCTGCGCACCCGGGGCATGCGCGTTCAGTACAAAGAGAAGCCAAAGGGGTTCTTCCGCTGCCGGATGACCGAACACCGGTTCTTCGGGCGGGTAGACCGTAAAGGGTTTACCGCTGCGATTGCCAACGGTGTGGCGGCGCTGGTCACCGCCCAGTGGCAGGCCTACTTCGGCCCGGAGCTGGTGCGGGGGCAGGACTGTACGAGCG
>Ga0048257_101414_pt1 | contig 17282 bp, 13 predicted proteins | sample SubbioWold_Dec13_FD_54351 | JGI IMG/M metagenome (GOLD analysis project Ga0048257, IMG submission 54351) | Serpentinite rock and fluid subsurface biosphere microbial communities from McLaughlin Reserve, California, USA - CSWold_Dec13... | ecosystem: Environmental > Terrestrial > Deep subsurface >...
AGGGGAATGTAGCTTGCGAACCCTGGGCAGCAGAGAGCTGGGGCAGCTGAAAACCAGTGCCGGAAGCAAGTTAAAGATCGCCCTGGAACTGCCGGTTGAACGGATTTTTACCTATTAGACCGGGCCGGGTTGGCTACCCGTTATCAAAAGTCGTGTCATTGCACACACCAAGAGGTCTTTGCTGTAAGGCAGGGGCAAACAGGGTGGTACCGCGTGAGGAAATAACCTTTCGTCCCTGGCGGCTGTTAAGCGGGCGCCGGGCGAGGGGTTTTATTGTTCACCAAGACTATAATTTATGATAGAGGGAAGTGTACCTAGGGTTCCGCCTCCCAAGGAGGGACTGGACCGAGCGGTACAGGCCATTTCCGGATAAGCTCACCGCAACCGGGTCCGGGAGGGTTACACCGTGGGGATAAAAGACCCAAGCGGATAGGTTCCACTCACCTGGAAATGTATCCAATAAGGGTCTTTTATTATTTAACTTAAACCAACTTTTTAACCGGGTTCACGGAATCTTTACTATAAACTAATATAATGGGAGAGTGTGGGAATGAATTCGACAATTTATCTGGACGGTGAGTACGTGCCCCAGGAGAAAGCTGTTATATCTGTTTTCGACCATGGCCTGCTGTATGGGGATGGCGTTTTTGAAGGCATCCGGGCCTACCACAACCGGGTGTTCAAACTTCATGATCACCTGGTGCGCCTGTATGAGTCGGCCCGCTCCATTAACATGGTCATCCCCATCAGTATGGCGGAGATGGAAGAAGTTGTTCTGGAGACCTGCCGTCGCAATGACATCCGGGACGGTTACATACGCCTGGTGGTAACCCGGGGCGTAGGTGATCTGGGCTTGGACCCGCGAAAATGTCCCCGGCCTACAATTTTCTGTATTTCGGCGTCAATCCAGCTTTACCCTCAAGAGTACTATGAAAAGGGTCTGGAAGTGATTACCGTGGCCACCCGGCGCAACATCCCGGAGGCCTGCAACCCTAGGGTCAAGTCGCTTAACTATTTAAATAACATCTACGCCAAGATTGAGGCTAACCTGCACGGGGTGTTGGAGGCGATTATGCTGAACTCCGAAGGGTACGTGGCCGAGGCCACCGGCGATAATATTTTCCTGGTTAAAAACGGTGTCCTGATCACCCCGCCGGTTCACGCCGGTATCCTCGAGGGGATTACCCGCAACACCGTGATGGAACTGGCCCGGGCCAAGGGCATCGAAGTAGTGGAAAAGTTGTTCACCCGGCACGATATCTTTATTGCCGACGAGTGCTTCTTAACCGGCACCGCCGCCGAAGTCATCCCCACCGTTAAGGTGGACGGGAGAATGATCGGCAGCGGCCAGCCCGGTGAAATGACCTGGGAGTTGATCGCGGCCTTCCGGGAACTGACCAGGAATGACGGACCGATAATATTTGCAGAAGAATAACCGTAACTACTCAGGAGTCAGGAGTAGGAGTCAGAAGTCAGAATGAGAAAACCAGCGAAAACATGGTTTATCGTTTATCCATGGTGTTTCGATTCTTACTAAGGGTCTTGGATACGGTGATATTTAAATTAAACTGCTCTTGCAAGAGTTAGTAGATTGTTGAAAGGATTCAGAATTCTGAATACCTGAATAGTTTACTAATAATCTTACGATAAAATAGCTCAGCTAAAAGTATACGGTATAATGTATTGACGGACATGATTGTTCCATCACAGTCCACAGATTGAAAATAGCTTTTAAGTCTAAAGAAATGCATTTTCACATCAATAAATAGTGCAATAATGCAAGCCTGACCCTAGAGGAGGTTTATTGAAGTGCGTAGTGATGCCATGAAAAAGGGCCTGGAGAAGGCCCCCCACCGCTCCTTGCTTAAAGCTCTGGGCTGCCTGGACGAGGAACTGGAGCGTCCACTGATCGGGGTGGTCAATTCCTTTAACGAAATAGTACCCGGACATATCCACCTGCGGGAGATTTCCGAGGCTGTTAAAACCGGGGTTCGCTTGGCCGGCGGGACGCCCATGGAGTTCCCCACCATTGCGGTATGTGACGGACTGGCCATGAACCACACCGGAATGAAGTATTCCCTGGCTAGCCGGGAACTCATCGCCGACTCGGTGGAAGTGATGGCCCGGGCTCACCCGTTTGACGGCCTGGTGCTGGTAACAGCCTGTGACAAGGTGGTGCCCGGCATGCTAATGGCTGCGGCACGGCTGAACATACCGTCCATCGTGGTCAGCGGCGGCCCGATGCTGGCCGGCAATCATAAAGGGCGCAGCATTTCTTTGAGCAATATGTTTGAGGCCGTGGGTAAGGTGCAGGCTGGCAAAATGAGCGCCGAAGAACTGGCCGAGATGGAAGAAACGGCCTGCCCGGGCTGCGGTTCCTGTGCCGGGATGTTTACTGCCAACTCCATGAACTGTCTCACCGAGGCAATGGGTATGGCCCTGCCGGGGAACGGTACCATTTTGGCGATATCGGCGGCCCGGCGGCGCCTGGCCAAAATGACCGGCGTAAAAATCATGGATCTGGTCCGGGACGACCTCAAGCCCCGGGACATCATGACCCCGGCGGCCTTTGCCAACGGGCTGGCGGTGGATATGGCTTTGGGCTGTTCCACCAACACGGTGCTGCACCTGCCGGCCATCGCCCACGAGGCCGGGATAACCTTAGATCTTGAGCAAATCAATGAAGTCAGCGGTCGTACCCCCAACCTGTGCAAGCTAAGCCCGGCCGGTCCCTACCATATCCAAGACCTGGATGAGGCAGGAGGCGTTCAAGCGGTGCTGGCCCAACTGGCTGAAAAAAACTTAATCGACCTAACCTTGCCTACAGCATCAGGTAAGACTGTGGCTGAAAATATCAAAGGGCGTACGGTAACCAGGCCCGAGGTAATTCGTCCCATCAACGAGCCCCACAGTTCCAGCGGTGGTATTGCCATCCTGCGAGGCAACCTGGCCCCGGACGGAGCCGTGGTCAAACGTTCGGCGGTGGCACCGGAAATGTTGGTGCACAGCGGCCCGGCCCGGGTTTTCGAATCCGAGGAGGAAGCTGTCAAGGCGATCATGAACAAAGCCATCAACAAGGGTGACGTCATTGTAATCCGCTACGAAGGACCCAGGGGCGGCCCCGGAATGAGGGAAATGCTCACCCCCACCGCCACCGTGGCCGGCATGGGCCTGGATAAGGATGTGGCCCTGATTACCGACGGTCGCTTCAGCGGTGCCACCCGGGGTGCCTCCATCGGGCACATTTCTCCGGAGGCCGCCGAGGGCGGACCCATAGCTGCGGTGCAGGAGGGCGATATCATTGAAATCGACATCCCCAACTGCGTCCTGAACGTGAAACTGGACCCGGCAGAGTTGGCCGACCGCCTTAATCGATGGCAGCGGCCCGCACCCCGTATCACCGGGGGCTACCTGGCCCGCTACGCCGCAGCCGTAACCTCGGCCAGCACCGGCGCGATTCTAAAGTAATAAATAACAAATGGAGGTGGAGGGTGTGAAGAAAAGAGGGGCCGATATACTAATCCAGAGCCTGATTGCCGAGGGTGTGGACACCATTTTTGGCTATCCCGGCGGTTCGGTTCTACCCATCTATGATGCCCTGTACGACGCCGATATCCGGCACATACTGACCAGGCATGAACAGGGGGCGGCCCACGCCGCCGACGGCTACGCCCGGGCCTCCGGCCGGCCGGGGGTGTGCCTGGCCACATCCGGCCCGGGAGCTACCAACCTGGTCACCGGCATTGCCAACGCTTACATGGATTCCGTGCCCATGGTGGCCATTACCGGCCAGGTAATTATGCCCATGCTGGGTCGCGACTCCTTCCAAGAGGCCGACATTACAGGGATTACCATACCTATAACCAAGCATAATTACATCGTCAAAGACGTCGACGATCTGGCCATGATCGTAAAAGAAGCCTTTCACATAGCTACCACCGGCCGTCCCGGGCCGGTACTGATTGATATTCCCCGGGACATCTCAGGGGGCCTGACGGAGTACGTGGAACCAGGTCCGGTGAACTTACCAGGCTATCGCCCGGTGACCGAGCCGAACCAGGAACAACTGCTGCGGGCCGCCAGGGCGATTATGGCATCAGAGCGGCCCGTTCTTTATGCCGGCGGCGGGGTAGTCAACTCCGGCGCCCACGAAGAGCTAAAACAACTGGCCGAGATGCTGCTGGCTCCGGTATGCACCACTTTGATGGGGCTGGGTGGTTTCCCCGGTGACCATCCCTTGTCCCTGGGCATGCTGGGCATGCACGGCAGTAAATATGCCAATTACGCCGTTTGCGAAACCGACCTGCTAATCGGCGTGGGAGCCCGCTTTGACGACCGGGTCACCGGCAAGCTGGATGCCTTTGCCTGCGACGCCAAGATTATTCACATCGACATTGACCCGGCCGAAATTGATAAAAACGTTGCCTGTAACATACCTCTGATGGGTGACGTAAAAATAGTGCTGCAAAAGCTGATTAAAATCTTGCAGCCGCGCCTGGCCAGTGAGTGGCGGGATAAAATCCAGCAATGGAAAAAAGAATACCCCCTTGACTTCGAAGATAACGGTATCTTAAAGCCCCAAAAAATTATCCGGGAAATCTGTAATGTAACCAAAGGTCAGGCCCGGATTACCACCGAAGTGGGCCAGCACCAGATGTGGGCTGCCCACTACTATACTTACACTAAGCCGCGCTCCTTCATCTCCTCCGGCGGTTTGGGCACGATGGGCTTTGGCTTGCCGGCTGCCATTGGAGTACAGGCAGCCTGTCCCGACGAAACGGTCTTTGACATCGCCGGGGACGGCAGTATTCAGATGAACATCCAGGAGATGATGACCGCTGTCAGCTACGACCTGCCGGTGAAAATAGCGGTGATGAACAATGGCTTTTTGGGCATGGTGCGGCAGTGGCAGGAGCTCTTTTATAACCGCCGCTACTCCTTCACCGAACTGGTCAACCCCGACTTTGTGAAGTTGTCCGAAGCGTACGGCGCGGCGGGCCTTAGGGTAACCAAGCCAACCCAGGTGGTACCCGCTCTGGAGGAGGCCTTGGCGATCAATAAACCGGTGATGATTGACTTCGTTATTGAAAGAGAAGGAAACGTATGGCCCATGGTCCCACCGGGAGAAACCCTGGATAAAATGCTGGGATAACAGGAGGGAAAAGGTATGCGCCACACCTTAGCGGTACTGGTAGAGAACAACCCCGGTGTGCTGGCCCGGGTGGCCGGGCTGTTTAGCCGGCGGGGCTACAACATTGACAGTTTGGCGGTGGGCCGGACCGATAACCCCACCGTTTCCCGGATGACCATTGTAGTAGAGGGTGACGCCAGGGTACTGGAGCAGGTTACCAAACAACTGCACAAGCTGGTGGACGTAATCAAAATCAGTGACGTCACCTCCGATGAGTACGTGGACCGGGAACTGGTGATGATTAAGGTAGCTGCGGAACCTAACCAGCGAGGCGAGATCATGCAAATAGCCGATGTTTTCAGGGCCCGGATTGTCGACCTGGGTAAAAAAACCCTAACCCTGGAGTGCACCGGCAACGACGGGAAAATTAACGCCTTTGAGGAGTCACTGCGGCCTTACGGCATCAAGGAACTGGTACGCACCGGTAAGATTGCCATGCTGCGCGGCTCCCGCTATACAGGTTTAACCGGCAACGGTACAAAAGAGGAGGAATAATTGTGGTAAAAGTCTACTATGATCAAGACGGCGATTTGGCCGTACTAAATGGGAAAAAAGTCGCCGTCATCGGTTACGGCAGCCAGGGCCACGCCCAGGCGCAAAACCTTAAAGACAGCGGTGTGGATGTGCTCGTGGGTCTGTACGAAGGCAGCTCCAGCCGGGCCAAGGCTGAGGCCGACGGCATGATCGTGCTTAACGCAGCCGAGGCGGCCGCCCAGGCCGATGTGATTCAAATCCTGGTGCCGGATGAAACCCAGGCCGCCCTTTACCGGTCAGCCATTGCCCCGCACCTTACCGGCGGCAAGGCGCTGATGTTCAGCCACGGCTTTAACATCCACTACGGCCAGATTGTACCCCCGGCGGACGTCGACGTCTTCCTGGTGGCCCCCAAAAGCCCCGGCCACATGGTTCGGCGGATGTACCAGAACGGTGTGGGAGTGCCTGGCTTAATCGCCATCCACCAGGACGCCACCGGCAAAGCCAGGGAGATAGGCATGGCTTATGCCAAGGGGATTGGCTGCACCAGGGCCGGCGTGTTTGAAACCTCTTTTAAGGAAGAAACCGAAACCGACCTTTTTGGCGAGCAGGCTGTCCTGTGCGGCGGTGTGACCGAGCTGATCAAGGCCGGGTATGACACCCTGGTGGAAGCCGGTTACGCTCCGGAAATGGCCTACTTTGAGTGCCTGCACGAGCTTAAGCTGATCGTTGACCTGATCAACGAGGGCGGTCTTAGCTTTATGCGCTACTCCATCAGCAACACTGCCGAGTACGGCGACTACATGGTGGGTAAGCGGATTATCACCGATGAAACTAGGGCGGAAATGAAAAAGGTGCTGTCCGAGGTCCAAAACGGCGAGTTCGCCAAACAGTGGATTTTAGAAAACCAGGCCAACCGCCCGGTATTCAACGCCACCCGCCGCCGGGAACAAGACAGCCAGATTGAAAAAGTGGGTGCCGAACTGCGCCAAATGATGCCCTGGCTGAAGAAGTAGTGGTTGGTGGTTGGTGGTTGGTAGTTGGTGGTTAGTCGTTGGTCGTTAGTAAGCTTTGGGTAACAGATAAGTTAACTTTTTCGTGCCAGGCACCATATTTGTCAACTTATCATTTTTACTAACACTTTTAGGTGCCAGGCACCACTTTTATCAACTTATGACAAAGAAACTCCCCTGTACCACAAGGCGGGGGTTGGAAGTAAGAGATTAGAGGTTGGAAAAGGGAGTCAGGACAGAGAACCATCACCTGGTCCTTCGGGTAACGATAAGTTAATTTTTGGGTGCCAGGCACCATACGTGTCAACTTATTTTGTTAGATTTAATAAGACAGAGAGCCCTTACTTGTCCTTACCGAGTTTTTCAACACATATTTGCGGCGCTGAGCGGTACATACCTTAGGCGCAGCGCCGCCGAAATTATCAAAGGGGGGAAGAGCCTTGGAAATCACTGCAGCGGAAGCCCTGGTCAAGTGCCTGGAAAAGGAAAACGTGGACCTCATCTTCGGCTACCCCGGCGGGGCGATCCTGCCTGTCTATGACGCCCTGTCCAAGTCCAAAATCCGGCACGTGCTGGTACGTCACGAGCAGGGCGCGGTGCACGCGGCCGACGGCTTTGCCCGGGTCACTGGCCGGGTGGGGGTGGTCATGGCCACCTCGGGACCCGGGGCCACCAACCTGGTCACGGGAATTGCCAACGCGTATATGGACTCCATACCCCTGGTGCTGTTTACCGGGCAGGTGCCCACCAGCCAGGTAGGGACTGATGCCTTTCAAGAGGTTGACATAACCGGCATTACCATACCCATAACCAAGCACAACTACCTGGTGAAAGATGCCCGCCAACTGCCCCAGATCATTAAGAACGCCTTTCACATTGCGGCTACGGGCAGGCCCGGCCCGGTGCTCATCGATCTGCCCCGGGACGTGACCTCGGCCATGATTAAATTCCAGTACCCCCGGACAGTGAATATGCGGGGCTTTAGGCCCGTCTTTAAGGGACACCCCGGTAAAATCAGCCAGGCGGCCAAACTGATTGGGGAATCTAATTGCCCGGTAATCTACGCCGGGGGGGGCATTCTCAACAGCAAGGCGGCCGGGGAGCTTAAGCAACTGGCCGAGCTAATCAATGCCCCGGTCACCAACACCTTTATGGGACTGAGCAGTTTCCCCGGAGAACACCCCCTGTTTATGGGTATGCTGGGCCTGCACGGTACCCGCTACGCCAACCTGGCGATAACTAACTGCGATTTACTGATCGCCTTAGGTGCCCGGTTTGACGACCGGGTAACCGGGAAAATTGCTGCCTTTGCTCCCCGGGCTAAAATTATCCATGTGGATATCGATCCGGCGGAAATTGGCAAAAACGTACAGATTCACGTACCCATCGTGGGGGACGTCAAAACCGTGCTCCAGGCTTTAATTCCGCAATTGGAACCCCGGGCCAACCAGGAGTGGGTGGACCAGGTGCAGGCCTGGAAACAGCAGTATCCCCTCACTTACACTGAAGACGGTACCTTAAAGCCCCAGCGGGTGGTGGAAGAACTTAGCCGCTACACCCGGGGTGAAGCCACAATCGTTACCGATGTGGGCCAGCACCAGATGTGGGTGGCCCAGTACTACCGATTTAATTACCCCGGTACCCTAGTTTCCTCCGGCGGTTTGGGCACCATGGGCTTTGGCCTGCCGGCGGCGGTGGGCACCCAGTTGGCTGATCCAGGCAAGCAGGTGATTCTGGTCACCGGTGACGGCAGCATCCAGATGAACCTGCAGGAACTGGCCACGGCCATGGAGCAAAAACTGCCCCTGAAGATTTTTATCCTCAATAATTATGTTCTGGGCATGGTGCGCCAGCTGCAAACCATGTACTGTGAGGGCCGGTATATGGCCGTGGATTTTTCCTTTCACCCCAATTTTGAAATGCTGGCCCAGGCTTACGGGATTAAGGGCTACACCGTGCACACCAACGAGGAACTAGACATAGTTATACCCGAGGCGCTGGCCACCGAAGGTCCGGTACTGGTCAACTGTATGGTTAACGCCAAGGAAAACGTTTCGCCCATGGTGATGGCGGGCAAATCTATTGATGAAGCCATCGACTGCTAAAGGCGGAAGTTGGAGGTTAGAAATTGGAGGTTGGAAAAAGAAGTAAGGTAGGATAGAGAGTCGTCCCTGTCCCACTGATGAGCCCGTTTAAATAAGTTAACAAATTGCGTGCCTGTCACCCGTTTTGTCAACTTATTCAGTGAGCCCGGTCAATAACTTTTACATGTTAGGCACCATACATGTCAACTTCTTTCGACTTTTGACTCTCTACTAAGGAGGTTAGCGCCCGGTGAGCGACCGTGTGTACATTTTCGATACCACTTTGCGCGATGGGGAGCAGTCCCCCGGCGTCAGTCTGAACACTGCCGAAAAACTGGAAATCGCTAGGCAGTTGGCCCGGCTGGGTGTGGATATCATTGAGGCCGGTTTTCCCATCGCTTCCGAGGGCGATTTTATATCCGTCCGGGCCGTGGCCCGGGAGGTTAAGGGCGTAACCGTGGCCGGGCTGGCCCGGGCCTCCTTTAAGGACATTGACCGGGTCTGGGAGGCGGTGCAGTATGCCGAGCAGCCCCGCATCCACACTTTTATTGCCACCTCGGACATTCACTTAAAGCACAAGCTGCGGATGAGCCGGGATCAGGTGGTGGAGGCCGCCGTGGCAGCGGTGAAGCACGCTAAAAAATACACTGCCGACGTGGAGTTCTCCTGTGAGGACGCCAGCCGCAGTGATCTGGATTTCATGTGCCGGGTGCTGGAGGCGGTTATCGGCGCCGGGGCGACGGTGGTGAATATACCGGACACGGTGGGCTATACCGTGCCGACGGATTTTGCTGCCTTAATCCAGGCCATCCGCAATAAAGTGCCCAATATCGACCAGGCCGTGATTAGCGTCCACTGCCACGATGACCTGGGCCTGGCGGTGGCCAATTCCCTGGCCGCCGTGCTGGCCGGGGCCAGGCAGGTGGAAGGGGCAATCAACGGCATCGGCGAGCGGGCCGGCAATGCCGCTATAGAAGAAGTGGTGATGGCCCTGTACACCCGCAAGGACAAGTTTGGCCTGCACACCAATATCCGCACCGAGGAGATTTACCGCACTAGCTCCTTGGTCAGCGCCCTGACCGGGATGGTGATTCAGCCCAACAAGGCGGTGGTGGGTAAAAACGCCTTCGCCCACGAGTCGGGGATCCACCAGGACGGGGTGCTAAAAGAGCGCACTACCTACGAGATCATGAACCCGCTGATGGTGGGGATTAGTTATACCAATTTGGTGCTGGGCAAGCACAGCGGCCGGCACGCCTTTAGAGAGCGCCTGGCCCAGCTGGGTTACACTCTGTCCGACGACGAGCTGAACCGGGCCTTTAGCCGGTTTAAGAGCCTGGCTGACCGAAAAAAGGAAATCACCGACCATGACTTAGAGGCCATCGTGGGGGAAGAGCTCCAGCAGGTGCCCCCCACCTATGAACTGATTTACCTGCACATCAGCAGCGGCACCACCATTGTGCCCACCGCCACCGTGGGGCTTAAAACCGAAGCCGGCCTGCTGGAAGAGGCAGCCTGCGGCAATGGCCCGGTGGACGCCATCTGCCACGCCATCGACAAGGTGGCCGATCTCAACTGTAAGATGACCGATTGGCGCATCAGCGCCATCACCGCCGGCAAGGACGCCTTGGGGGACGTGACCCTTAAGATTACCGCCGACGGGGTAAAGCATTACGTGGGCCGGGGCCTTAGCACCGACATCCTGGAGGCCAGCGCCCGGGCCTACGTCAATGCCGTGAATAAACTGGTGCACGATTTGCGTAATTCAACGGAAAAACAAGAGGTGAATTAACATGCCCATGACTATTACCGAAAAAATTCTGGCTGCCCACGCCGGCGTCGAGGCGGTTAAGCCCGGTGAACTGATCAACGTGCGGGTGGACCTTGCCCTGGGCAACGACATCACGGCTCCGGTGGCCATCCGCGAGTTTGAGCGCATCGGCGTAGAAACCGTTTGGGACCGTGAACGGGTAGTCCTGGTACCGGATCACTTTGTGCCGAACAAGGATATCAAGTCGGCCGAACAGGCCAAAGCATTAAGGGAATTTGCCCGCAAACACCGGTTAACCAACTATTTCGAGGTGGGTCGCATGGGCATTGAACACTGCCTGCTGCCGGAGCAGGGTCTGGTGGCTCCGGGTGATATAATCATCGGGGCCGACAGCCACACCTGCACCTACGGTGGCCTGGGCGCCTTTTCCACCGGGATGGGCAGCACCGACTTGGCCGCCGCCATGGCGCTGGGGGAAACCTGGCTTAAAGTGCCTGAATCAATCAAGTTTGTCTTCAAGGGCGAGCTACAGCCCTGGGTTAGCGGCAAGGACCTGATTTTATACACCATCGGCGACATTGGCGTAGACGGCGCCCTGTACCAGGCCATGGAGTTTACCGGCCCGGTGATCGAAGCCATGGACATGGATGGCCGCCTGACCATCTGCAACATGGCCGTGGAGGCCGGGGCCAAAAACGGCATCATCGCCCCGGACGAGATTACCCGGCGCTACGTGGAGGGCCGGGCCAAACGCGATTATACTTTTTATAACAGTGACGAGGGCGCAACCTACGCCCAAGTTATTGAATATGATGCAGATAAAATCGAGCCGCAAGTCGCCTTTCCCCACCTGCCGTCCAACACCCGGCCGGTGAGTCAAGCCGGTGAGGTAAGCCTGGACCAAGTGGTCATCGGGTCTTGCACCAACGGCCGCATGGAAGATTTACGGGTGGCCGCAGGGCTGCTGAAAGGCCGTAAGGTTAACGACAACCTGCGCCTGATCGTCATCCCCGGCACCCAGGATATTTACCTGCAGGCCATGCAAGAAGGCCTAGTGGAGATCTTCATCAAGGCCGGGGCAGCTTTCAGCACCCCCACCTGCGGGCCGTGCCTGGGCGGCTACATGGGCATTTTAGCCCCGGGTGAGCGGTGCCTGGCCACCACCAACCGCAACTTTGTGGGCCGTATGGGCCACCCGGAGAGCGAAGTCTACCTGGCCAACCCGGCGGTGGCCGCCGCATCGGCGGTGCTGGGCCGCATAGCACACCCACGGGAGGTGGCATAATGAAAATCGAGGGCAAAGCCTGGAAATTTGGCGCCGATATTGACACCGACGCCATTATACCGGCTCGCTACCTGAACACTTCAGACCCTGTTGAGCTGGCTAAACACGTCATGGAAGACGCCGACCCCGGCTTTCCGGAGCGGGTCAAGCCCGGTGACCTCATCGTGGCCGACAAAAACTTTGGTTGCGGCAGCTCCCGGGAGCACGCCCCCATTGCCATCAAGGCGGCCGGGGTAAGCTGCGTGGTGGCAGCTACTTTTGCCCGGATCTTTTACCGCAACGCTTTTAACATCGGCCTGTTAATTTTTGAGTCGCCCGAGGCCGCCGCCGGCATTGCCGACGGGGACCAGGTGGCGGTGGACGTGGACAGCGGCACCATCACCAACCTGACCAAAGGCGAGACGTACCAGGCCACCGCCGTACCACCCTTCATGCAGCAAATCATCGCCGCAGGAGGACTGATCAACTACGTAGCCGAGAGGGTGAAGAATAATGCATAAGCTAGCTGTATTGCCCGGCGACGGCATTGGCCCGGAGATTTCCGTCCAGGCGGTGCGGGTGCTGGAGGCGATTGGCAAGCGTTTCAACCGTGACTTTAAGTTCACCGAGGGCCTGGTGGGCGGCGCCGCCTACGACGCCGTAGGCCACCCCCTGCCCCAGGCCACCCTGGATTTGTGCCACAGCAGCGACGCCATTTTGCTGGGCGCCGTGGGGGCGCCCCAGTATGATAACCTGCCGGCCCACCTGCGCCCGGAAGTGGGGGCACTGCTGCCCCTGCGCAAAGAGCTGGGTTTGTACGCCAACTTAAGGCCGGCCAAGGTCTTCAGCGCCCTGGTAAACGCCTCCACCTTAAAGCCGGAAGTAATCACCGGCCTGGATTTACTGGTGGTGAGAGAGCTCACCGGCGGCCTGTACTTCGGCCAGAAATACCGGGAGGAGCTGCCCGGCGGCGTCACCAAAGTGGTGGACACCTTAGAATACACCACCCCGGAAATTGAGCGCATCGCCCGGATGGCCTTTGATTTGGCCAGAAAGCGCAATAACAAAGTGACCTCGGTAGATAAGGCCAACGTGCTGGAGAGCTCGCGCCTGTGGCGGGAAGTAGTTACCGCCATTGGGCTGGAGTATCCGGACGTAGAACTGGATCATATGTATGTGGATAACTGCGCCATGCAACTGGTGCGCAATCCCCGGCAGTTTGACGTGCTGGTGATGGATAACATGTTTGGCGATATTTTAAGCGACCAGGCCTCAATGCTTTCAGGGTCGTTGGGCATGCTGGCCTCGGCCAGTATCGGCGGCAAAATCGGCCTGTACGAGCCCAGCCACGGCTCGGCGCCCAAGTACACCGGCATGCAGCGGGCCAACCCCATTGCCACCATTATGTCCGGGGCGATGCTGCTGCGCTTCTCGCTGAACATGGGCGAGGAGGCCGACTGCATCGAGCGGGCCGTAACCAAAGTTTTGGACTTGGGCTACCGCACCGCCGACCTGATGGAGGAAGGCAAAGAACTGGTGAGCACCATCCAGATGGGCGACCGCATCATCGAGCAGATTGAAGCAGGGGTGTAGGTCGTCGGGCGTCGGGCGTCAGTCGTCGGAATGGGGATAGACAGCAGAACCGTCCCCGTGTCTGGGGTTTAGGAAATTTTACAAACGTGGTCGCGGGACGGCAAGACAACAGAACCGTCCCCGTGTCTGGGGATTTAGGTATATATACTTGGGGGGGAAGGCCATGCGGTCAGTTGAGATATATGACACCACCCTGCGGGACGGTACTCAGGGAGAAGGCATCGCCCTGTCGGCGGGAGACAAGGTGAAAATCGCCCTGCGCCTGGATAAGCTGGGCGTCCACTACATCGAGGGGGGCTGGCCCGGCTCCAACCCCAAGGATATGGAGTTTTTCCTGCGCATCCGGGGCCAGCGCCTGGAGCGGGCCAGGATTGCCGCCTTCGGCAGCACACGCAAGCCGGGCATTTCGACTCACGCCGACCAGAATTTAAAGAGCATCATCGAATCCGGGGCTGAAGTGGCCACAATTTTCGGTAAAACCTGGGACTTTCACGTCACCAGCGCCCTGCAGACCACCCTGGAGGAAAACCTGAACATGATCCGGGAGTCCGTGGCCCACTTAAAACAGCACGGCCTGACGGTGTTTTACGATGCCGAGCACTTTTTCGACGGGTATAAGGCCAACCGGGACTACGCCCTGGCCACCTTGGAGGCGGCCCGGGCCGGCGGGGCCGAGCGGATCATTCTGTGTGACACCAACGGGGGCACGCTGCCCCAGGAGATTCAGACAATCGTAACCACGGTGGCCGGGCTGTTGCCGGTACCCCTGGGTATCCACTGCCACAACGACTCCGAACTGGCGGTGGCCAACAGCCTGACTGCCGTAGTAGCCGGGGCAGTGCAGGTGCAGGGGACCATTAACGGCTACGGGGAGCGCTGCGGTAACGCCAACCTGTGCTCGATCATCCCGGCTTTATCCCTGAAAATGGGTGTTACCACGATACCTAAGGAAAATGTCAAACAGCTCACCGATGTATCAAGGTATGTTAGTGAACTAGCCAACATGAATCCTAACCCGCACCAGCCTTTTGTGGGCGCCAGTGCCTTTGCCCACAAGGGCGGCATTCATGTCAACGCCATTTTAAAAGACCCCCGCACCTACGAGCACATGGACCCGGCAACGGTGGGTAACCGGCGGCGGGTGCTGATCTCCGAGCTCAGCGGTATGAGCAACCTGATGTACAAGTGTCAGGAGTTAAACCTGGTCCCGGATCAGGACAACGAAACCAATCGGCGCCTGCTGGAACATATCAAGCAGTTGGAAAATCGGGGCTACCAGTTCGAGGGGGCGGAAGGTTCTTTTGAGCTGTTGATGCGTAAAATGAAGCCCGAATACCAAGACCTGTTTAAGCTGGAGAGCCTGCGCATCATCATTGAGGTGCGGGAAAACAGTACGGTCTACTCCGAGGCCATTATCAAACTGATCGTGGACGGTCAGGTGGTGCACACGGCGGCCGAGGGCAACGGTCCGGTAAACGCCCTGGACAACGCACTGCGTAAAGCTTTGGAAAGCTTCTATCCCGAAGTGATGAACATGCAGCTTAGTGACTATAAGGTAAGGGTATTGGATGAGAAAGACGGTACCGGGGCCCAGGTACGGGTACTGGTGGAGACCGCCGACGGCCAGAATACCTGGGGCACCGTGGGTGTCAGCACCAACATCATCGAGGCCAGTTGGCTGGCCCTGGTGGACAGCATTACCTATGGTCTGCTAAAGGCCCGGGATAAGGAAGAAGTCGGGCCGCGGGTAATGGTTCAGTGAACTTGGTCAAAAGCTTGCTTCTTAAGACGGCTTGCGCGCGCTAACCTACCCGGGTTGGTGAACCCAGTAAATTACCGGGCTTATTGAATGCTTTAGCAATAATTAAGTAAGGTATCCCCCTAATTACGTCTACTTATTTAAGGGGAGCGGCTTTGCCGGAAATGGGTAATAGCTGTTCCCTGTCTTATTTTTAAGGCGCGGTATTTATTGTTTCTTGAACCTAAATAATCAGGGTACTATAATGGGGACTAGCGGGTGACAATTCCGACAGATTAATACTATGTTGCGGCTTACTAGGGGTGAATGGCTTTGGAAGCTTTAAAAAACATTACTTTCCTTAGGGACTATTTTAATCTGATCAGCATTATTGATATTCTCATCGTGGCCTTTGTACTGTACCGCCTGATGCTTTTGATCAAAGGTACCCGGGCGGTGCAGCTGATCAAAGGCCTGGTGGTGCTGGTGGTGGCCACCACGGTGAGCAGTTGGCTGCACCTGGACACCCTGCACTGGCTGCTCAGGCAAACCATGCTGGGTCTGGTGGTGGCCCTGCCCATCGTTTTCCAGCCGGAGCTGCGCCGGGCGCTGGAAAAAATCGGCGGCGGTAAATTTTTCAGCCGGCCCCTGACCCAGATGGCGGATATCGATCGCACCCGGCTGGTGGACAACGTGGTTAAGGCCGCCGGCATCCTGGCCGCCAATCGGGTGGGTGCGCTGATGATTGTAGAGCGCAATACCGGCCTGGAGGAACTGGTCGATACCGGCACCAGGGTGGATGGTCTGGTATCGCCGGAACTGCTGGTGAATACCTTTGTGCCCAAAACCCCCCTGCATGATGGAGCCGTAATCATTAGAGGTGACCGGATAGCGGCGGCGGCCTGTGTGCTGCCCCTGTCCGAAAGCCCGTATATCGATAAAAAGCTGGGCACCCGGCACCGGGCCGGGCTGGGTATAACTGAAGAATCAGATGCCCTGGCAGTTATTGTATCTGAGGAAACGGGCACCATCTCCCTGGCCAGTGAAGGAATCCTGAACCAGGAGATGGGGGAGCCGGAACTAAGGGACAGATTAATTAAAGCCCTGCAGCCGGAAAAACCTCAGCATACCCTGTCCAACCTGTGGCAACGGAGGTGACCGTTCCTTGATATTTGAGTGGCGGGATAAATACATCATGCTGCTGTCACTGTTCCTGGCCGTGGTGTTGTGGTTTTACGTGGTCAGTGACCGCAATCCCCTGACCGAGCAGGTGTTTTCCATCCCCCTGCAGCCGCGCAATCTGGCCAGCGAACTGGCGGTGGAGGGTTTGCCGGGGACGGTGGACATCCGGGTGAAGGGTAACAGAGCCCAGTTGGCTGCCCTGGGTGGGGCCGACTTCAGGGCGCAGGTGGACTTAACCGGGGTGACGCAAGGCCAGGCCGGTCTGCCGGTAGAGGTTATCTCACCCACCGGCGTACAGATTTCCAGTGTCCGTCCCTCCCGGGTGGAGGTTACCGTAGACCGGTTGGTGGAAAAGCAAGTCACCGTGCTGGTCAACCTAAAAGGTAATCCCGCCGCTGGTTTCGTGGCTGGGAGCCCGGTGCTGGAGCCGGCGGTGGTTTTGGCCAAAGGGCCTTCCCGCTGGGTGGAAGAAGTTCGCCAGGTGGCCGTTACCGTTGACCTTGAAGGGGTAAATGATGTGGTGGACACTGTGGTGAGTGTTTCCAGCGGACTGGAAAAGGTAAACTTGATCCCAGGCACCGTCCGGGTGGTGGTACCGGTGGCGGCTCTGCAAAGGGTGCCGGTGGCCATTAACCCGCGCTTTACCGGCAGCCCTGCCCCCGGCTACCATGTGACGAGGGTAACGGTGGCACCGGAAAATGTCAATGTGCTGGTTGATCCCGAAGTTACCGAGGCAATTGGGCCGGTGGACACCGAACCCATTAACCTGTCCGGTATCGAGGCGAGCCTGACCAGGCAGGTGAAAGTGCTGGCCCCGCCGGGGTCAAAGGGTATTGAGCCCGAGCAGGTAGAAGTAACCGTGCATGTGGAACTGGTGGCAGAACCGGATGACGAAGTTGATGTTCCGCCTGAGGAGCATTAAGGTTCCGCGCCCCGACCTAAAACCATGATTAAACTGGACACCAGACGAAC
>Ga0048257_100247_pt1 | contig 16150 bp, 13 predicted proteins | sample SubbioWold_Dec13_FD_54351 | JGI IMG/M metagenome (GOLD analysis project Ga0048257, IMG submission 54351) | Serpentinite rock and fluid subsurface biosphere microbial communities from McLaughlin Reserve, California, USA - CSWold_Dec13... | ecosystem: Environmental > Terrestrial > Deep subsurface >...
GGTAAGGGGAGGGGACGGGCTTGCCGCCATACCGCTTGCTGGCCATTGACCTGGATGATACGCTTTTTAACAACCAACTCGGGATTACGCCCCGCAACCGGGAGGCCATCAGAGCCGCCCAGCAGGCCGGAGTAGCCGTGACCCTGGCTACCGGACGGATGTTCCGTTCCGCCCAGCCGATTGCCCAGCTACTAAACATCACGATGCCGATCATTGCTTACCAGGGGGCGCTTATCGCCCAACCCCAGACCGGAGAGTACCTGATCCACCGGCCGCTTCCTTCCGAGGTGGCTCATTCCGTAATTACCTTCATCAAACCGGACAAACACCACATAAACCTCTACCTGAACGACAAACTCTACATGGAGCAGCTGACCGTGTACGGTCGGCGCTACGCCGCCCTTTCCGGGGTGGATGCCTTTCCCGTGGGAAATCTGATCTCCTTCCTGGGCGACCGCGCCCCCACCAAGCTGGTGGCGATTGCAGAACCCCCGGATATCGACCGCCTGCTCGGTGAGACCTTCCCGATTCTGAGCCGGATTGTGCACCTAACAAAATCGAAACCGCAGTTCCTGGAGTTTTCGCACCCGACGGCAACCAAGGGCCTAGCCCTCGAGTGGCTAGCCGGACATTACGGCTTCAGGCGCGAGGAAGTGCTGGCCATCGGGGACAACTACAATGATATTGACATGGTGGAGTGGGCTGGCCTAGGCGTAATGATGGGTAATGCGCCGGAGCCGGTGAAGGCCTTCGCCGACCACGTGGCCCCAGCCAACTATGAGGACGGCGTGGCGGATACCATCGAGCGGTTTATTTTGGGGTGAGCAAAGGAGGTGTGATGCTTTGGCTTACTATGTTGGGGTTGACCTTGGCGGGACCAAGATCTATACCGGGCTGGCCGACGCTCAGGGTCGGATACTCAGCGAGATCAAGGTTCCCACCGCCGCGGAGAATGGTTATATCGCTGTGATTAGGCGCATAGCATCCACCATTGAGGAAGTCTGTAACCAGGCCGATGTGCCTGTAACCGAGGTCTCCGCCATAGGGGTCGGAGCCCCCGGCCCGCTCAATTCGGAGACCGGCGTGGTGCACCAGGCTCCGAATCTGGGCTGGGAGAATGCTCCCCTGGGTAGCGATCTGGAAAAACTGTTACACCTGCCGGTACTGGTCGATAACGATGCCAACCTTGCTGCCCTGGGTGAGCACCGTTTCGGTGCCGGACGCGGGGCAAGCGACCTGGTGTTCATTACAGTCAGTACCGGTATCGGCGGTGGATTGATCCTGAACAACAGCCTCTATCGGGGTGCCGGTTTCGCGGCCGGTGAGATCGGGCACACCGTGGTCGATCCGGACGGGCCACCCTGCTCCTGCGGCAGCCGCGGTTGTCTGGAGACATTGGCCTCCGGAAGTGCCATCGCCCGCCAGGCCCAGACCCTGATTGCGTCCGGCGGGGGGCGGGGAATCCTCGTCCGGACCGCCGAAGCACCGGATGAGGTCACTGCCGTGACCGTTTTTGACGCGGCCGCCGGGGGTGACGCCGAGGCCCTCCACCTTATTCAGACGGCCGCCCGCTACTTGGGCATCGGTATCGCCAATATTCTGAACCTCCTCAATCCTTCCCTGGTGGTGTTGGGCGGGGGCGTAATGGAGTCGGGACCGCTGATCCTAGACCTCGTTCGCGGGGAAACCAGAAACTATGCTTTGAAAGAAGCCTATGCTTCAGCCCGTCTGGTTCCCGCCGAGCTGGGCGAACGGATGGGTCTGATGGGCGCACTCGCTCTTGCGATAGGTAAACCAACCGGGATCGGGGCAACCTGATAGTCGGGGATTCTCTAATCTGAAAGTTTTTGGGCCTGAAGGGGGTCACCCCGTTGCATTTCGGAAAACAAAGCTGGCGCACATTCCGACATGGTATCGAGCGTGAATGGCTGGTAACCAACGGTATCGGTGGTTACGGCGCGAGCACCTTGATCAACGCGAACACGCGTAAGTACCATGGACTGCTGGTCGCCGCCCACAACCCGCCCGGCTGGCGCGTAGTACAACTGGCCAAGCTGGACGAACGCTACTCCGCAGGTGGGGTGACCTACAACCTAGCCGCGAACGAAACCGGATACGGGGTTACGGACTCCGGCTTCATCCACCTGCAGCAGGTTCGCTTCGAACCTTTTCCGACCTTCATCTATAGCTTCGGCGACACCGCTGTGCGCAAAACGGTGTTCATGTGTTACGGTCAAAACACCACGGTGATTCTGTACCAGGTGGATAACGGCCTGGAACCGGCGGTACTGCAGATTACGCCGCTGGTTAATTGCCGGGGGTATCACTATATGACCGCCGAGGGTCAACTCGACTTCCAGCAGCGCGTCATCCCCCGCGGGGTATCGCTTAAGGCCCGTGAAGACCTCCCTCCCCTGCGCCTGCTGTGCGGTTCGGGACGCTACCTGCCGGGTGGTCAATGGTTTAGGGGCATTGCCTACGCTGCGGAACGGGAACGCGGGGAACCCTGCTTTGAGGACAACTATATCCCGGGTCGGTTTGAGGTGGAAATCGGACCGGGCGAGTCCCGGACCTTTGCCTTGATTGCCACGGTTGATCCCGACTTCGAGGATTTAGACGGCGAAGCCCTCCTGAGCCGGGAGCGGGAACGAATCGAGCTGTTGGTCGACAGCGCGGGCTACGACGATCCGATGGTACGGACCCTGGTGCGGGCCGCCGATGCCTTTATTGTTGAGCGGCGCGCTACCGGCACCAAGACGGTGATCGCCGGGTACCCCTGGTTCACCGACTGGGGCCGGGACACCATGATCGCCCTGCCGGGACTGACCCTGGTTACGGGCCGATTTGACGACGCCCGGGAGATCCTGTTTACCTTCGCCCGCCAGTGCCGCCACGGTCTCATCCCGAATGCCTTTAAGATCGGCGCCAAGGACGCCCTATACAACACCGTGGACGCTTCGCTCTGGTATTTCCAGGCGGTGTACAAGTTTCTGCAATATACCAAAGATTTCAAGTTCATACAGGAGATCATCTTCCCGGTGTTGAAGGAGATTGCGGAGTCCTATCGCACCGGCACCGACTACGAGATCCGGACGGATGAGGACGGACTGATCACCGCCGGATCACCGGACATCCAGCTCACCTGGATGGACGCCAAGGTGGACGGGTGGGTGGTCACGCCCAGGCACGGCAAGGCCGTGGAGATTAACGCCCTCTGGTACAATGCCTTGAACGTCCTGGAACTGCTCTGTCGCCAGTACGGTGAACAGTTCCCCTATCCCGGCCTTCCGGAAAGAACCAGGGAGAGTTTCCAGCGACTATTCTGGAATGAGCGTGAGGGTCACTTCTGTGACGTCGTGGTCAGCGAGCAGGAGCGGGACTGTCGGCTACGGCCCAACCAGCTTCTGGCCGTGAGCCTCCCGTACAGCATGCTCAGCAAGGAGCAGAGTAAGCGGGTTGTCCACCGTGTGTGGCAGAAGCTGTACGCTACCTACGGGATCAGGAGCCTCAGCCCTGACGATCCGGTGTACTCCGGGGTGTATATCGGAGACCGGGTGCAGCGGGACGGGGGCTACCACCAGGGAACAACCTGGAGCTGGCTGATGGGACCCTTCATTACCGCCTACCGGAAGACGTACGATTATTCGCCGGACAGCAGGCGCCAGGCGGCCAGCTTCATCAACCCCTTCCGTGATCACCTGCGCGACCACGGGGTGGGATTCATTTCAGAGATTTTCGACGGCAACGATCCGGTGACCCCACGGGGGTGTTTCGCACAGGCCTGGGGAGTGGCGGAGGTTCTTCGCGCCTACGTGGAGGATGTCCTGGAAACCGGACCGGAACCAATTGAGAAGTGAGGCCTCCCATTTACGAAGTCTGTATGATCCAAACAGATTATTCGAGAAATCATTTAGGAGGAGATTTTTGTGGCCGGTGTAAACCTGGATGCCGTTCAGGAACTGAAACAGCTTGATACAATGGGTATGTTCGACGCTGCCTGGGGGCTGCCGGAACAGTGTGCTCAGGCTTTTACTCTAGCCCGGGCGGCGTTGCTCCCGACCGATTTCCGCCCGGAACAGATCGTGGTCACCGGACTCGGGGGCTCTGCCATCGGTGGTGATCTACTTCGAGTGTTTGTAGGAAACAAGGTCCGAATACCGGTGGTGGTAAACCGCGACTATACGTTGCCCGCCTTTATTAATGAAAAGACGCTGGTGTTTGCCGTGAGTTATTCGGGAAACACCGAGGAGACGCTTAGTGCTTACCGGCAGGCGCGTGAACGCAAGGCCTTTATCATTGTGGTAACCACGGGCGGAAAACTGGCCGCGATGGCTTTAGAGGACGGGGTACCCCTGGTTAAGATTCCGGGTGGGATATCCCCGCGATCAGCCAGCGGTTACCTTTTCATTCCGATGCTGGTTGCGTTGGAGAAGCTGGGCTTGTTGTCAGACCTCTCCACGGAGATTGAAGGCCTGGTTAGACACCTTAAAGAACTCCGTGAAAAGTACCGTCCCGAGACACCCGTAGAGAACAATCCGGCCAAGCAGACGGCTCTTAAGCTGCAGAACCGCATCCCCGTAATCTGGGCCGCGTCCGGTACCACCGAGGTAGTCGCACAGCGCTGGAAGGGTCAGGTCAACGAAAACGCCAAGGCCCCGGCCTACTGGAATGTCTTCCCCGAACTGAACCATAACGAGGTGGTCGGTTTTGAGGTTCCGGAATCTCTGCTGCAGAAGCTCTGGTTGGTTTTTCTGCGGAACGAAGGTGATCACCCGCGGGTGAAAGCACGGATGAAGATCACCGGGGGGATGGTGAAGAAGGTGGGAGGCATTACCGAGATTGACTCGTCCGGAACGACGGAACTGGCGCGACTTTATTCTCTGATCTACATTGGTGACTACGCGAGTATCTACCTGGCTGCGCTCTACGGGGTAGATCCCGGACCGGTAAAGGTGATAGATTATCTCAAAGGAGAACTGGCCCGGATCTGAGAAGTGGGAGATTAGATGTTGGAAGTGGGAATATCTCACCTCACACTTCTCTTATGGGAGGGAGAAGGATGGACAACAGGCTGGTCATTGTCACCGGACTTTCAGGTGCCGGCAAGAGCCTCGCCATGCGCTGTCTTGAGGACCTCGGATTCTTCTGCGTGGACAACTTGCCGCCCGAACTGATTCCGAAGTTTGCCGAGCTGTGCGCTCAAACCCGTGGCCAGATCCGACGTATTGGCCTGGTGATTGATATTCGGGGCGGCCAGTTCTTCTCCGGACTGGCCGATGTCCTGGCGGGACTGTGCAATCAGGGGCTAAAGTACGAGATTTTGTACTTGGAGGCGACCAACGAGACTCTGGTCCGCCGTTTCAAGGAGACCCGCCGTCCGCACCCGCTCAGTCCGTCCGGCGAGATCGTGGAAGGCATCGCCGAAGAGCGGCGCCAGATGATGGAACTGCGCGGATTGGCTAACAAGGTCATCGACACCTCGAACCTGACGGTCAACCAGTTGAAGCAGGAGATCGGTAACCTGTACGGGGACGAGGGCGGTCAGAACCGCTTAGCGATTACCATTGTGTCCTTCGGGTTCAAATACGGCATTCCCCTCGATGCGGATCTGGTTATGGATGTGCGCTTCCTGCCGAACCCGCATTACGTACCGGAGCTGAGACCCTTAACGGGCCACGATGAGCGGGTCCGGGACTACGTGTTCGCCTCTCCGGTCACCGGAGAGTTCAACCAGCGCATGGTCGAGATGCTGGAGTTTTTGATCCCCCACTACATGAACGAAGGGAAAACCACACTCACAGTTGCTGTCGGCTGCACGGGGGGCTGCCACCGTTCGGTGGCCCTAGCCAATTTCCTGGGTCAGCACCTCTCAGAGGCTGATTTTCGGGTGGCTGTAAGGCACCGGGACATTGACCGGTAGTAACGGAGAAGAATCATTGGTATAGCACAATAGGCCAGGATAAGCTTTTAAATAACCAGCACAACTGAGATTGTGCATTATTTTTGCGCTCTATCAAAATAATAAAGGTCATTATTCAAGGTCGTATGCTATAATAATGCTCAACGAAGTCCTTGAAAGGGGGGGGCTGATTCCGCTGTCCTTTTCGGTTCAAGCCAAGAACGAACTGGCCCGTATCGAGGAGCGCTTCTGTTGCCGTGTCGCTGAACTGGCCGCCCTGGTCCGGTTTAACGGCGAGGTAACCGGCATCGGAGTGGCCCACAGACGTCCGGTACTGAACGTGAGTACCGAGAATGCGGCCGTGGCACGGAAGGTATTCAAGGGCCTGAAGGAAACCTTGGAGCTGCCGGCGCGTGTTTCCGCTCGCCGGAAGGCCCGGCTGCGCAAGAACAACCGCTACCTTGTACAGGTTGAGGACGGGATGAATCTGATCCCGGCACTTCCAAAGCTCGGTTTATCGGTCAGTGCCGGAGAGGTTAAGACTGGCAACTACAAAAGGCTCCTAAGCCGCGATTGTTGCCGCCGTTCCTATCTGCGCGGCACCTTTCTGGCTCGTGGTTCCGTATCCAGTCCCCAATCCGATTACCACCTGGAAATCCTCCTCGACAACGAGACCGATGCCCTAAATATCGCTGAACTAATGCAGCGCCAAGGTCTGGATGCCCGGGTTTCCACCCGTAAGCGGAAATGGGTGGTTTATATCAAGGACAGTAATCAGATCGTCGACTGCCTGAACTTGATGGGTGCCCACGCAGCGCTGCTGGATTTTGAGAACACCCGTATCTTCAAAGAGATGCGCAACCAAGTAAACCGTTTGGTTAACTGTGATACCGCCAACCTAAACAAGACGGTACGGGCCGGTGTACGTCAGGAGAAACTGATCCGCCTGCTTCGCGAGCATATCGGTATGCACCGGCTGTCTCCGCCGCTTAGGCAACTGGCCGAGCTCCGGCTTGCGCATCCTGATGTCAGCCTGCGCGAACTGGGGGAGCTGAGCAATCCTCCCTTAAGCAAATCGTGTGTAAATCACCGCCTGCGTAAACTGGAGTTAATGGCCCGGAAACTATTGTCAGGGGAGAACGAATAAGGTGTATTAGGCAGCGTATTATGTATACAAATGCTTCAGTTCGGGGTCATTATGTGTTAGGATTGGAGCAGTAACGTACCTAATTCCTATTTAATGAACCTATTTCAGTTGAATGATTAACTGCCGGTTATCTTTCAAATCACGTTCCGAGTAATACAGAAAAGGGAGTGGGGGACTCATGGCGGTTCGGCTGGGTATCAACGGTTTCGGTCGTATTGGCGGGTTGGTGCTGAGAGCTGCGCTTTCCAGGACGGACGTAGAGGTGGTGGCCGTCAACCACAAGTCCCGCCGGCTGGCGGTGACGGAAGACTACACCAGCCGCCTGGCACACAGCTTTAAATATGATTCCGTGCACGGTTGTTTCTCTGGCGAGGTGTCCGGGATCGGAGACAGTCTCACGGCCGGCGGGCAGACCTTCAGGGTCTTCGCCGAAAAGGATCCCACACTCATCCCCTGGGGGGACTTAGGCGCAGACGTCGTGGTGGAATCGACCGGGGCCTTTACCGATGCCACGCGTGCGGCCCTGCACCTGGAGAGCGGGGCCAAGAAGGTGATCATCTCCGCACCCAGTAAAAACGCCGATCTCATGGTGGTTATGGGCGTTAATCAGGAAGATTACGATCCTGCCAAACACCGCATTCTGTCCAATGCCTCCTGCACCACTAACTGCCTCGCCCCTGTTGCCAAGATCCTGCACCGCAAATACGGCATCATCCGGGGCTTTATGAATACGGTTCACGCTTACACTAACGGCCAGCAGCTACTGGATATGCCCTATAAGGATCCGCGCCGGGGGCGTGCGGCTGCCGTCTCCATGATTCCGACCACAACCGGTGCCGCTGCTGCCGTGGGCCTGGTGTTTCCGGAACTGGCCGGCCGACTGACTGGCTTCTGTGTCCGCGTGCCGGTACCCAACGTCTCTCTGATCGACTTAGTGGTAGATCTGGAACAGAAGGTTACACCCGCTCAGCTAAACCAAGACTTTAAAGACGCGGCGTCCAGCACCGAATTCAAGGGTATCCTGGATTACAGCGACCTGCCGCTGGTCTCTACGGATTACAACTCGAATGCGCACTCGGCCACGGTAGACGGCCTCTCGACGGCAGTGATCCAGGACACTATGGCCAAAGTGCTGGCTTGGTACGATAACGAATGGGGTTACTCGAACCGGGTGGTAGACCTGGCTCTGTACATTGCTTCCAGGGGCTACTAAAATGGAGGTCGGTCCGGAATACTACACACCAGGCTTTCCGGTCTACGTCTGTGATGATCGTTCTTTGGAGCCTGGAGCATTTTTGTAGATTCCGTAGAGAATGCTAACCTTATACTCACACCAAGAGTTGGGGGGAAGAACCTATGGAGAAAATGACCTTGCGGGACATTGATGTTCAGGGTAAGCGCGTGTTCGTACGTGTGGACTTCAATGTTCCTTTTAATGAAGAGGGGGAAGTGGCTGATGATACGCGCATCCGAGCCGCCCTCCCGACCATCGGCTATCTCATCGACCGTGGTGCACGTGTGATCCTGGCTTCGCACCTGGGAAGGCCCAAGGGAAAACCCGATCCCCGTTTCTCTCTCCGGCCGGTGGCCGGCAGACTGTCCGCTCTGCTGGGGCGGGAGGTCGGCTTCGCCGGAGACTGTGTGGGACCGGCGGCGCAGGATTCCGTCAGGGCGATGTCGGACGGTGATGTAACCGTACTTGAGAACCTGCGCTTCCACCCCGAAGAAGAGGTCAACGATCCGGAATTTGCCGGGGCAATGGCCTCTCTGGCGGACGTGTATGTGAATGATGCCTTTGGTACCGCGCACCGGGCCCACGCTTCCACTGCCGGCATCCCGGCGCACATCCCGGCCGTGGCCGGTTTTTTGCTAGAAAAGGAACTCACCTCCTTGGGGATGCTGGTTTCCGAACCCGCACCGCCGTTTGTGGCCATCGTCGGGGGTGCCAAGATCTCGGATAAGATCGGCGTCCTGGAGCGATTGATGGCCCGGGCCGACTGCCTGATCATCGGCGGTGGCATGGCCAATACCTTTTTGGCGGCCCAAGGCAAAGATATGGCTCAGTCCCTGGTCGAGACCGACCGGCTGGATGTGGCCCGTGGATTGCTGGAGAAGGTGGCCCGGGAGAAGATGGATCTGCTGCTCCCGGTGGATCTCGTGGCGGCTCCCTCACGGGATCAGGCCGACCGGCGGGAAATCGTGGACACGGACAGCGTACCGGAGGGCTGGATGGCTCTGGACATCGGTCCCCGTTCGGTGGAACTGTTCGGGAAGAGGATCAGGGAAGCCAAGACGGTCTTCTGGAACGGCCCGATGGGGCTCTTCGAGGTATCCGGTTTTGACGCCGGTACACAGGGCGTGGCGGAAGCCACAGCTGAAAGCGACGGCGTTACCATCATCGGTGGCGGCGACACCGTCCGGGCTATCAACCAGGCCGGACTGGCCGACCGTGTTACTCATCTGTCCACAGGCGGGGGTGCCTCGCTGAAAATGGTGGAAGGAAAAAAACTGCCAGGCGTCGAAGCCCTTAACAGTCGTTAGTCGACAGTCGTCAGTCGTCGGAAAGAGAGAGGAGAACATCATTACAACAGTTGTGATTTAGGACATAATAGCGGCGGCGGCCGTTGAAAAGAGGGAGAGTGGGTCTTATGCGTACTCCGATTATCGCGGGGAACTGGAAAATGTACAAGACACCACGTGAAGCGGTGTCTTTCGTTGAGGAACTCAAAAAGGCGGTTGCCGATGTCCAAGGCGTGGAAATCCTCGTCTGTCCGACGTTTCTGGCCCTGCTTCCATTGTCGGTGATCCTCGAGGGTTCGAACATTAGGCTGGGGGCTCAGAACATGTTCTGGGCCGCTGAGGGTGCCTACACGGGTGAGGTTTCCGCGGAGATGCTCCGGGAGAGCGGTTGCACCTATGTCATCCTCGGCCATTCCGAACGCCGGCAGTACTTCGGTGAAACCGACGCGAACGTCGCCAAGAAGGCCCGAGCGGCCCTGGATAACGGCCTGGTGCCGATTATCTGTGTGGGAGAATCGATAGATGAAAGAAAGACCGGCCGGACCGCGACCGTCATTGAAAGGCAGGTTCATGGTAGCCTGGCCGGTCTGGCGGCGGACGAGGTCACCGGTCTGGTGGTGGCCTACGAACCGGTTTGGGCGATCGGCACCGGACTGACCGCAAGCCCCGGTGACGCCCAGGAAGTAAACGCCCTCATTCGCCGCCTGATCGGAGAACTGTATGATCGGGGGACGGCGGCGTCTGTACGCATTCAGTACGGTGGAAGTGTTAAGCCCGGCAATGCCGCTGAACTGATGTCCCAACCGGACATTGATGGGGCTTTGGTCGGTGGGGCCAGTCTCAAAACAGCCGACTTTGCGGGTATCATCAAGGCCACGGTGGAAACCCTAAATCCGCCGCAGTAATTTATGAGTTGGTGCCTGGCACCGCCTGGAGGGTACGATGCAGGAAAAGCAGTCTCCGGCAAGAACCCGGCTGGTGTTGGTTTTGCTTGACGGATGGGGTCTGGCCTGTTGCGGTGAGGGGAATGCGATCACAACCGCGCGCACCCCGAACTGGGACAGACTCTGGGATCAGTATCCGCGGACAACGTTGATCACCTCTGGTGAAGAGGTAGGACTGCCACCGGGGCAGATGGGCAACTCCGAAGTGGGTCATCTCAACCTCGGGGCCGGAAGAGTGGTCTATCAGGAACTCACCCGAATTTCGCGCGACATCCGTAACGGTTCCTTCTTTAATAACCCTGTCTTGGTTCATACGATAAACGGAGTGCGCGATCAGGGAAAGGCCCTACACCTGATGGGGCTACTCTCCGATGGTGGGGTGCACAGTCACATTCAGCACTTGTTTGCGCTGCTGGAGATGGCCAAAGGCCTAGGCGTGAAACGGGTGTATGTCCACCCCTTCCTGGACGGGCGGGATGTACCACCGGCTAATGCCTTGGAATATATCGATGCCTTGGAAGACAAACTGCAATCACTGGAGATCGGTGCCGTGGCCACGGTGATGGGCCGTTACTACGGCATGGACCGAGACAAGCGCTGGGAGCGGACGGCGCGGGCCTACAAAGCGTTGGTGTACAGTGATGGAATACCCGTCGATTCAGCGCGCGACGCCGTGGAAAAGGCCTACCGGCGGGAAGAGACCGACGAGTTCGTCCAGCCGAGCATCATTGTCCGCCACGGAGAGCCGGTAGCGCAGATTGAGGAAGGGGACGGGGTGGTTTTCTTCAACTTCCGTCCGGACCGGGCGCGCCAGATCACGCACAGTTTTGTGGACCGTGACTTTGCCGGGTTTAACCGCGGGCCCGAGCCGCCTTCCGTCTACTTCACCTGCTTTACCGAGTATGAAAAGGCCATTGAGGCCCCGGTCGCCTTTGCCCCGGAGAAGCTTACCAACACCCTGGGTGAGGTTCTAAGCCGACACGGCGTCCGGCAGTTGCGCCTGGCCGAGACGGAGAAATACGCGCACGTGACCTTCTTCTTTAATTGCGGTATCGAACAGCCGTACCCGGGTGAGGATCGGATTCTGATCCCCTCACCGCAGGTGGCCACGTACGATCACCGTCCCGAGATGAGCGCACGTGAGGTTACGGACACCTTCCTGGAGAAGTTCGGTGAGTACGATGTGGTGATAATGAACTACGCCAACCCGGACATGGTCGGACACACCGGCGATCTGAAGGCTACTGTCAAGGCCGTCGAAGTCGTCGACGAATGTCTGGGGCGGGTTATCGAAGCAGTGCTGGCTGCCGGTGCGGTGGCTCTGGTCACAGCCGACCATGGTAACGCGGAGATGGTTCGGGACGGCACAGGTTGTGTCTATACGGCGCATACCTGTAACCCGGTGCCTTTTCTGCTGGTATCCGTCGAAACGCGGGGGGTCTTACTGCGCGAAGGACGGCTGGAAGACGTGGCACCGACGATACTGGAAATCCTGGGCCTGCCCGTTCCCGAAGGAATGACCGGGCGGACTCTGATCGAGTCAAGTAGTCAGGATTCAGAATTCAGGAGTCAGGGGTTCAGAGAGACAGGGGACAGGAGACAGAGGACAGGAGACAGGGGACAGGAGACAGAAGACAGAAGATAGAAGATAGGAGACAGAAGATAGGAGACAGAAGACAGGAGACAGAAGACAGGAGACGGAGACCGGGAGACGGGAGTCAGGAGTGAGGAGTCAGAATAGAAGCGGGTTTGTGCTCTCGAATCATTCTGAATCCTGAATTCTGAATACTGGAGGTATGATGATGACTACCTTTATCGCCGACATTTTTGCCCGTGAAATCCTAGATTCCCGGGGCAACCCCACCGTAGAAGTCGATGTCACCCTGGAGGACGGCACCCTCGGACGGGCTGCGGTACCATCCGGAGCGTCTACCGGCACCTTCGAGGCCGTCGAGCTCCGCGATGCGGATCCCACCCGTTACAAGGGCAAGGGGGTTTCCCGTGCAGTCTCGAACGTCAATGCGATCATCGCACCGGAACTGATCGGGATGGACGCTGTCGACCAGCTCGGGATTGACATGACCATGATCGACCTTGACGGTACCGAGAACAAGAGCAAGCTGGGCGCAAACGCGATCCTGGCCGTGTCCATGGCTACCGCCAAGGCCGCCGCCGAGGCCCTCGGACTACCCCTCTACCGCTACGTGGGCGGCACCTTTGGACGGATGCTGCCGGTTCCGCAGATGAACATCCTTAACGGCGGGAAGCATGCGGACAATAACCTGGACATTCAGGAGTTCATGATCATGCCGGTCGGTGCCGCGACCTTCGGCGACGCCCTGCGGATGGGCACCGAAGTCTACCATCAGCTAAAGAAGGTACTGCAGGCCCGTAACCTTTCCACCACCGTCGGCGACGAGGGCGGATTCGCCCCCTTCTTGGAGTCGCACGCCCAGGCTTTGGATCTGATCGTCGAAGCCATTGAGGCCTCCGGTTATCGACCCGGCGAGGACATCTACCTGGCCCTCGACGCCGCCGCCTCAGAATTTCACCAGGACGGCCGTTATATTCTGGCCGGTGAAAACAAAAATTTGTCGGCCACTGAATTGATCGATTTCTACGAGGATCTGGTGAAACGCTACCCAATCATTTCCATCGAGGACGGACTGGGTGAAGATGACTGGGACGGCTGGCAGGAGATGACCACCCGTCTGCAGAATAAGATCCAAATAGTCGGAGACGACATCTTTGTGACGAATGTGAAGCGGTTGCAGACGGGGATTGACCGCGGGGTCGCCAACTCGATCCTGATCAAGGTCAACCAGATCGGCACCCTCACTGAGACCCTGGAGACCATCGATATTGCCAGGCGAGCGGGTTACACCACCGTGATTTCGCACCGTTCCGGGGAGACCGAGGACATCACGATTGCGGATCTGGCGGTGGCCTTAAACCTCGGGCAGATTAAGACTGGGGCCCCTTGTCGCAGTGAGCGTGTAGCAAAGTACAACCAGCTGCTCCGCATCGAGGAGGAACTGGACGAAGTGGGTCTGTTCGCCGGACGGGATGTGCTTAAGAAGCGCTAGAATTCTCACTTTGTCAATAGTTGTCGCACTTTGTGAAAAACCTGTTGAAGTCGTTGTCAGGTTGTCTTAGTACGTGCTATAATTATCCTCAGGATTTTGCGAAGGAGTTTTTGTGTTGCTCAAAAGTTTCGTGATGGGCTTCCAAGCCCTTATTGCCATTGGATTGATTGCCAGTATCCTGCTCCAGTCCGGTAAGAGTGCCGGGCTCTCTGGAGCCATCGCCGGCGGGGCCGAAAGTTTTTTTGGTAAGAAGAAGGGTCTTGATGGACTGCTGGGCAAGATCACGATCGTCCTGGCTGTTATCTTCGGCCTTATGGCTCTTGTGCTGTCGGTTTGGAACTAGAAAACCGGATATGAAGGATAGTGGTTCTTTTTTCTTTTTATCCACTAACTTCAACTAACTGGAATCTCGTTCTTTGGCTAAGGAGGTGGTGGTTTCAGGCAACTCCCAAGTATGTTTGGAGTACCTGGATTCCCTGTTTCATTCGGAGTTATCTAATTTTATGCGGAGGTGAACTTCCTTGGGTGAGTTTCAGTGGATTTTGTGGGCAGCCATTGGTTGTGCCGGGCTAGCCATCCTCTTCGCGGCCTATCTAGTTAGCTCGATTATGAGCCAGTCGCCCGGTAACGAGAAGATGCAGGAAATTTCCAAAGCCATACAGGAAGGCGCAATGGCTTACCTGAACCGGCAGTACACCACCATCGCAATGGTCGGTGTGCCCGTAGCAATTGCTCTGGCATTATTCCTTAACTGGGAAACAGCAGTTTCCTTCGTAATCGGTGCTTTCTTATCCGGTCTCTGCGGCTACATCGGTATGGGCGTCTCCACCCGTGCGAATGCTCGCGTGGCGGAAGCTGCTCGGACTGGTCTGGCCAAGGGCCTCAGCGTAGCCTTTAAGTCCGGCGCCGTGACCGGTATGATGTGCGTCGGTCTCGCCCTTCTAGGCGTGGCTGGTGTGTTCCTTATTTTCGGCGACATTCACGCCTTGATCGGTCTCGGCTTTGGCGGTAGCTTGATTGCGCTCTTCGCCCGTATCGGCGGTGGTATCTTCACCAAGAGTGCTGACGTCGGTGCCGACCTTGTTGGTAAGGTTGAAGCCGGTATTCCTGAAGACGACCCGCGTAACCCGGCGACCATCGCTGACAACGTCGGTGACAACGTCGGTGACTGCGCCGGTATGGCGGCTGACCTGTTTGAGACCTACGCAGTTACCGCTATCGGTGCGATGCTGCTTGGTTACCTGATCTTTGGTGATGCAGCGCACATCCTGTACCCGGTTCTGCTGGGTGCGATCGCGATTGTCGCTTGCATCATCGGTGTCTTCTTCGTGCGTCTGCCTGGCAACCAGGACATTATGGGTGCCCTGTACAGAGGCGTGTGGGTTTCGGCGGTTCTAGCCCTGGCCGGCTTCTACCCCGCTACCACCTACCTGCTTGGCGATGCCACTTACTTCTATGCAGCCGTGGTTGGTGTAGCAGCTACCGTTATGTTGATGTATATCACTGACTACTACACCTCGACCAAGTTCCGTCCGGTTAAGTCCATCGCTTACGCCTCCCAGACCGGTCACGGCACGAACGTGATCACTGGTCTGTCGGTTGGTATGGAGTCCACCGTTGGCCCGACCCTGACCATCGTCGGCGGCATCCTGGCTGCCTACTACCTCGGTGGTGGCGGTGAGGCTGGCCTGTACGCGATCGGTATTGCTTCGATGGCGATGCTTTCGATGACCGGTATGATCGTGGCCCTCGACTCCTATGGTCCGGTGACTGACAACGGCGGCGGTATTGCTGAAATGGCCGACCTGCCCCCGAACGTCCGTGAAATCACTGACGCCCTGGATGCCGTTGGTAACACCACCAAGGCTGTCACCAAGGGTTACGCGATCGGCTCGGCGGCCCTCGCGGCGATCGTACTCTTTGCTGACTACACCCACGCTTTGATCGCACAGGGTGTGGAAATCGTGTTCCTACTGAACGACCCGATGGTTCTGGCCGGTCTGTTCATCGGCGGTTGCGTCGTGTTCCTGTTCTCCGCCTTGGCGAACGGTGCCGTGGGCCGTGCGGCTCACTCCGTTGTGGAAGAAGTGCGGCGCCAGTTCCGTGAAATCCCCGGCATTATGGAAGGTACCGGCAAGCCTGAGTACGGCAAGTGCGTAGACATCGTGACCAAGCGCGCGCTGAAGGAAATGGTTCTCCCCGGCCTCCTGCCGGTTGCTACCACGCTTTTGGTCGGCTTCCTCCTTGGCCCTGAGGCTTTGGGCGGTTTGCTGATCGGCGTGATCGTGGTCGGTATCTTCATGGCTTGCTTCCAGAACAACGGCGGCGGTGCCTGGGACAATGCCAAGAAGTACATTGAAGAGGGTATGTACGGCGGCAAGGGCAGCAACGCCCACGCAGCTGCGGTTACCGGCGACACCGTCGGCGACCCGCTGAAGGACACTGCCGGCCCGGCGATCAACCCGGTCATCAAGGTCGTGAACGTTGTCGCCCTGCTGATCGTGGCTCTGATCATCTAATTTCCGGAGTACAGTCCCTAGGTAAGAGAACCTGC
>Ga0048257_100629_pt1 | contig 15852 bp, 13 predicted proteins | sample SubbioWold_Dec13_FD_54351 | JGI IMG/M metagenome (GOLD analysis project Ga0048257, IMG submission 54351) | Serpentinite rock and fluid subsurface biosphere microbial communities from McLaughlin Reserve, California, USA - CSWold_Dec13... | ecosystem: Environmental > Terrestrial > Deep subsurface >...
TTATTATTGAAAGCAGTTCCAACTTTTTTTCAAAATAACGGCCGGGAGGAAAATCTCTGTCGAGAAGAACCGCCAAGTCAATATCGCTAACGGGTGTCTGTTTACTTTCCGCATATGACCCAAAAAGATAAACAGCTACTATATTCTCGTCAGTTTTCAATTTTTCAATCAGCAACGGGATATATTCAACTACGTTATGTTCTATCTGCTTAAAACGATACAAACCCATCACCACGATCTTTTCTTGAATAATTTATTTTACCATAATTCCCGGTACAAAGCTTTATAGTATACCAAAATAGTTATAGCGCTACCGTTCATAACCACAGGCAAATCTTAATGAAGCGTGAGGAAGGGTAAGGAGATTTTAGTTTAGTGGCAAGGGCCAAGGAAGATACCGAAAAGCATGGTATACGCCGGTTGAGCAGTTAGTATTGTGGGAATTATTAATTAATTATTGTGAACGAGGGAGGATTTTTTTCTTTTTTGTAGAATTGTTTATTTTAAGTTATAGTGTTACCGTTCATAACCACAGGCAAGTCTTAATGAACGGCGTGAGGGAGGGCAAGGAGACTTTATTTGGGGGAGGCAGGTGGTTCTAAGGGGTGAAATGAAAGACGTTAAGCGCAGGACGTTTACCAGGATAAGCAAATGGTCGAATTTGTCTGCTGGATTAAACGCTACTGTCTGCTGGATACCCATTAACCCGTTTAATAGCAGTGTTTCCTATATTAGAGAAAGATAGAATTCGCCAAAGCGGAGTGCCTATGGCTTGCATATATTAATCAGCCGCTTTAGAGAGGAGAAAATTTTCTAAAATATACACATAAACCTGACCCAATAATCACAATACCGCTGTGTAAATTAGCTTGGAGTATTATCAATAATATTGATTAATTTGCTTTCAATACATGAAGTAAGTAATAGCAATCCACGTTAACCGGTAAGGTGATGCGAGAAACTGACCGAATCATCTGATTTCAGCCAAGTGCCATATCACTCTAATAATTCTTATAATATAGTCTGCAAAATATATGCTTTCTTATGTTGTCCTTGCAGAGCAGATAAACAACATGTTTCCATAGGGAGGTAGAAGTAATGAGTAAATCCGAGAGGATAAAAAATGAAATCAACAGGATTATCAAGGCTGATGATGATTGGGAGCCCATAGGTAATACCCCTATGCCCAATGTGACCGACTTAAGGAATTGGGACTTCCGTTTGCTGAAGACGTACGAGCCTTTTTATGCGCCCTTCTGTGATTTATGTTGTTTATGTACTTCCGGCAAATGTGACTTGACTGAAGATCGCAGGGGAGCTTGTGGGATTAATATGTCCGCTCAGCAAGCCCGGATGGTTTTGATTCAGTGCTATATGGGAGCAGCCGCTCATGGAGCGCATGCGCGTCATTTGGTAGATTATTTGATTGACAAGCATGGTGAGGATTACCCGATTGATTTGGGTAACGAAATTGTTGTGGAAGCGCCTATTATTAGAACAGTAATGGGTTTGAAGCCGAAGACTCTCAAAGATCTAGAAGAGTGTATTTCATACGTGGAAAGGGAGCTAATCCACCTGGTATCTTCCACCCATATGGGGCAGGAAGGACATTATATGGATTATGAATCCAAGGCTTACCACGCTGGTTTGATGGACCATGTGGCGTTGGAAACTTGTGATATTGCTCAGATTGTTGGGTTTGGGTATCCCAGCTCCATTGCCGAAACCCCCTTGGTAGAACTTGGCTGGGGTACAATTGACAGAAAGAAGCCAGTGATTGTCGTGGTGGGGCATAACGCTGCATCCAGCGTTGCCATCACTGATTACCTGCGAAAAAACGACCTGATGGACAAGGTGGAACTGGCGGGGATATGCTGTGCAGCGCTGGACACCACCAGGTATAATGACCAGGCCAAGGTAGTCGGCCCCCTCTCACATCAACGCTTTTTCTTAAAAAATGGTTTTGCTGATGTGATTGTGACAGACGAGCAGTGCGTGATTGCCGATATTCCCATCCTGGCCAAGGATACAGGGGCGGCGCTTATCGCCTGGTCGGATAAGATCTGTTTTGGCCTCGAAAACACAACCGAAAAAGATGCGGATACCATAGTGGATATGATTCTTGAAGAAAAAAAGCAAGTGCTTTGTTTAGATCCGGAAAAGGCAGCGGAGGTTGCGGTAAGGGTGGCATTAGTCATTGGTGCTCAGCGCACCAAGGAGCCCATGACCGCTGACCAGGTTATTGCCCTGGCTGGGCGGTGCAGGAAGTCGTGCCAGAAATGCAATCAGGGATGCGTTAACCTGCTGGCAGTAAATGAGGCAGTTGCTGCGGCGGCTGAAGGTGATCTGACGCCTCTAAGCAAGTTGTGGCTGAAGTGCGTTGGCTGTGGAAAATGCGATGAGGCCTGTGATTTTAATATTCCTGTGCAAAAAATGATGGCCGCTGCCGCAGCCCAGGAAAAATACAAGGTAAGGGTTGGCCGGGGGCCGGTTTTTGATGTGGAGATCAGAAGAGTAGGTGCTCCCATCGTTTTGGGCACTATCCCTGGGGTTGTACTATTTGCAGGCTGTTCCAACTATCCGCAGGAGATTGCCGAGGTGGCCTGGATGGCGGAGGAACTGGCCAAGCGCAAATACATTGTCTGCATGTCCGGGTGTTCGGCAATGGCTGGTGGTATGTATAAGGATGAAAATGGATTGACCATTTACGAGAAATTCCCTCCTCAGTTTGATGCCGGCTGTATTCTTAACCTGGGTTCATGTGTGTCCAATTGCCACGCGGTGGGCGCTGCCATAAAAATATCCAATATCTTTGCCAAGCTACCCATCCGGGCCAACTATGAATTAATTGCCGATTATAACCTCAACCGGGTAGGCGCTTGCGCAGTGGTTTGGGGCCCTTATTCACAAAAAGCCCTGGCTATTGGCACAGGAGCTAACAGGTGGGGCATTCCGTTGGTGCTGGGACCTCATGGCGCCAAATATAAGAGGTTGTTTATGAGTAAAAAAGAACATGGCGACTGGACTGTCGTTGATGGCCGGACTGAGCAATTTGTAGATGTTCAGGAGCCTTCGCCGGAACATCTGGCCATTGTGGTGGAGAGCAGGGAAAGAGCCCTGATTACTATTATTAAGCAGTGCATGAGGCGTAATGATACATCCATGGGCCGCGGCATCAAGCTGCACCATTATATTTCAGTTTATAAGCAATATATGGGCACCCTTCCTGATGATTTGCAGAATTTTGTGCGCGAACAGCGCGATATTCCTCTCGTCTTCAAAAAAGAGGTTATGGCTTACCTTAAATCAGTTGACTGGAAGCCGAAGAATGCCTTATCCCTGCCTACGATTATAGGCACTTATGAAACCAAGGTACCCATTTCCGACACAGTAAAATCTGATGATATGTAAATAAAGAAGTATCCACAAAACAACCGGTGAGGGAGGTTATTGGCAAATGCCCAGGGAATCCTTATTTGTACCGTATTACAAGGTGAATGTCTTAACAGGCACAAAAAGTGCCGAGATAATTGAAGATCCGGTAGAAGCGGCTGAGATTATCAGCCAGTCCAAGAACCCGCTTTATATTATAGGACCCCATGCGTGTACTACTTCGTATAATGACGGACTGCTCCTCGAGTATGTGGTAAAGATAGCTGAAGCAGTGAATATTCCCACTTGCGGGACGGCGCACGTAAAGAAAAAACTGTTGGAATTCGGGAAAAAAGCCGATACCTATTATGATATTATTGAGATCATCCACTTCTTGAAATTCCCAGACTGGCAAGGGGTCAGGGGATATGGTCCGCATGATCTGGTGTTGTTTACCGGCATCAGGTGCGACCTGGCGGAAGCCGGCTTGTCCACTTTGAGACATTATGCGCCGCATCTGAAGACCTTTGCCATTTGTAGAGCCGGGCACCCCCATTCCGATTACAACTCGATAGTAACCGGTAAGGCTTCAGAGTTCGAGGAGTGGTTGAAGGGTGTAGTTAAAGCGCTGTCTTAAGAACTAATAAAAAACTCAGGGGGTACTTTAATGAAACTGGCTATTTCCGGGAAGGGTGGGGTAGGCAAAACAACTATTGCCGCTGCGTTGGTGAAGTCTTTTGCCCGCACCCAGCAACTGGTTTATGCAATCGATGGTGACCCGGACGCCTGTTTGGCCACGGCAGTGGGCATCCCGGAGGAAGTTGCCCAGCAGCTTAAGCCGATAGCGGAATTGAAAGAACTGATTAATGCCAGGGGTGGCAGCGGTTCTTTTTATAAGCTAAACCCCCGGGTGGACGATGTGCCGGAAAACTATGCGTATCATCTCGGAAATATCCGGTTTTTGCGAATGGGAGAGGTAAAAAAGGGTGGTTCTGATTGCTACTGCCGTGAGAATACTTTTCTTCAGGCATTGGTTTCCTCCCTCCTTTTGGATCGGGGTGAGATAGTCGTCATGGATATGGGGGCAGGTATTGAGCACCTAAGCCGCGGCACCTCAAGAGGGGTTGGTTTAATGCTGGTGGTGGTGGAACCAAATCGGAACAGCGTGAATACCGCCCGAAATGTCATGAAGATGGCTGCCGATCTCGGAATCAAAAAAACGAGGGTAGTTGGCAATAAAATCCGCTCCGACAGGGAGAGGGAGTTTATAACCGGCAGTTTTGAATCCGGCGAGATATTAGGACTGATCGGATTCAATGAAGATGTCTGGAGGAGTGCCTTGGAGCAGGTTGCTAATTCAGATGCTGCAAAAAGCTTTGCGTCTGAAATAGAAGCATTGAGAGATAAAATCCTAAAGGAAATAGAAAACTGATAGAAGGAAATAAAAGGAGCCTTAAAAAAGACGTCAATTGAAGAATCCACTAAGAAACTAGGGAGGGATCTCCTGATTATGTCAGAAATTGATATTGAAGTAGGGCTGAAGAATGTATTTGCACGATACAAGGGAGCAACAAACGAGCTGATTCCTATCCTTCAGGATACCCAGGAGACCTTTGGTTACCTGCCCGAGGAGGCTATGAAAGGAATAGCCGCGTTTATCCGTATACCCGAAAGCCATGTTTATGGTGTGGCTACTTTCTATGAACAATTCTATTTCACCCGCCGTGGCAAACATGAAATTAAGGTTTGCTATGGCACTGCCTGTCACGTTAAGGGCGCTACCCGGGTAGTCGAAACTTTTGAGCGGGAACTGGGGATATCTCACGGGGAAACTACCGAGGATTATGAATACAGTCTGGAGCGGGTGGCCTGTGTTGGAGCATGTGCTCTGGCCCCGGTGGTAGTTGTAGGAAAGAAAGTGTATGGTAATGTGGCGCCAGGCAAAGTAAAAGGCATACTCAATAAGGATTAAGCATGTATTTTGGCCCGGTGGCATAAGGAGGTTAGATGATAATGCAGGTAAGCTCCCCAGACCATTTGGTGGAGATTAGGGAAATATGTAAAGACGCTTTTAAGCGACAAAAGAGACGGTTTCTGGTTTGTGCCGGTACCGGTTGTGTGCTGGGCGGCGCGATGGAAGTTTATGATGAGTTTAAACGTTTACTTGAGGAAAGAGGCTATCCTGTCGATGTAGAGTTATTCTTTGAAGGTCAGGAAACAGAGGCCGGCGTTGGTATCAGCGGCTGTCATGGTTTTTGTCAAAAAGGGCCGCTGGTGCGGTTTGAGCCCAAGGGTGTTTTTTATACCCATGTGCAGGTTAAAGATGTGGCAAGAGATTGTTACAGCCTCTCTGGATACTGATACAGTCGTGGAAAGGCTGCTATATGAGAATCAGGACGGCAGCCGCAGCGTGACTGAAGAAGAAGTGCCTTTCTACTCAAACCAGCAAAGGGTGGTACTGGCTCACTGTGGTCATATAAACCCGGAAGACATACGGGAGTACATTGCCATTGGCGGGTACCAGGCGCTGGCAGATTGCTTTGCGAAGTATACCCCGGAAGAAATTATCGATATAGTTACCCGTTCAGGCATCCGCGGCAGGGGCGGCGCCGGCTTCCCGGCGGGGGTAAAATGGGCTTCCGCCCGCAAGGCCAGCGGTGAGCCCAAGTATGTGGTGTGTAATGGTGACGAGGGTGACCCTGGCGCGTTTATGGACCGTTCAGTTCTGGAAGGTGATCCTCACTCAGTTCTGGAAGGCATGACCATTGCTGCCATTGCCACAGGAGCCAGATACGGATACATTTATGTGCGCGCTGAGTACCCCCTGGCCGTTGACCGTTTGAAAATAGCCATTGCCCAGGCCAAGGAGTATAAAGTCCTGGGTGACGACATTATGGGTACCGGATTCAATTTTGACATTTATATTTTCCAGGGCGCCGGCGCCTTTGTCTGCGGTGAATCCACAGCTTTAGTGCGTTCCATCGAGGGGTTCCGGGGCATGCCCAAGGTACTGCCCAGGCCGCGTACAACTGAAGTGGGCATTAATGATAAACCCACTCTTTTGAATAACGTCAAGACCTTTGGTTATATCCCGCAAATTATCACCAGGGGTCCGGAGTGGTTTGCTTCCATGGGGACCAAGAACAATACGGGTACGGCAGTTTTTGCCTTGACCGGAAAAATCATAAACAGTGGTTTGATCGAAATACCCATGGGTATAACCTTAAGGGAAATAATATTTGACATTGGCGGTGGAATTACTGCTGGTCAGGAGTTCAAGGCTGTACAGACCGGTGGTCCTTCGGGCGGATGCCTGCCCAATGAACTGCTGGATATGCAGGTGGACTATGATTCACTGGTCAGCGTGGGCGCCATGATGGGGTCCGGCGGTATGGTGGTTATGGATCATGGTACCTGTATGGTAGACGTGGCCAGATACTTCCTGGAGTTTACGGTAAACGAGTCGTGTGGTCAGTGTGCGCCTTGCCGGGTAGGCACACACCAAATGTTAAAGATATTGGAAGATATTACCCAGGGGCGCGGCAAGCCATCGGACCTGGATTTACTGGAAGAACTGGGCAAGGCCATTGTAAAAGGTTCGATTTGTGGTCTGGGTAACACAGCACCCAACCCGGTATTGAGTTCGCTGCGTTATTTCCGCTCTGAATATGAGGCCCACATCCACGCCCAGAGTTGTCCGGCCCTCTACTGTAAAGAATTCATTGCCTACTATATCAATCCAAACAAGTGTTGCGAGCCCTGTCACCTTTGCCAGGAAGCATGTCCAACCAATGCGATTACTGCAAGATGGAGAAAGACACCGGAGATCCAGCAGGACAAATGTATCAAGTGCGGGATCTGCATCGATGTTTGTCCTGATAATTACCGTGCCATCACTAAAGTTACCGGGCAGCAAAGACTGAATCTCTTAGAGTTTGGCAGACCGGGCAGAAGTTGATTTGTGCCAAGGAAGGAGGAGTGGAGATGGAAGTAGTTAATCTTACCATAGATGGTCTGGCTATTGAAGCTGAAAAAGGTAAAACCATTTTGGACGTAGCCCTTGCCAACGGCATCTATATTCCTTATCTTTGCCATCATCCCGAACTGATACCCGCAGGCTTTTGCCGGGTGTGTATGGTTGAGGTCAAAGGCAAATTCGTTGTTTCTTGCAGAACTCCGATTGCTGAAGGAATGGAGGTCAAAACCAGGAGTCTGGAACTGGATAAGTATCGCCGGGCGATCGTAGGGATTATCATTACCGAGCACGATGCTGATTGTCTTTCATGTGATAAAAACCTTAACTGCAAGCTGCAGGAGGTGGCGCAGTTTGTAGGAATTGACCCCATTAAACGCAAAGAGATGCGGGATATTGAGATGGATAAGCCCGTTGATGATAGCCATCCCTGGATAGTCAGAAACTACAACCGTTGTATCATGTGTGGTATCTGCGTCAGGACCTGCGATGAGATACAACAAATTGGCGCCATTAATTATGCTTTCCGGGGCCGTGAAACTAAAGTAAGCACCCTTGGAGACAAGCCGCTGATGGAGTCAAATTGTGTTTCGTGCGGGGAGTGTGTGGTTCGCTGCCCGGTGGGGGCGCTGGTACCCAAGAGAGTTGATCAGGCGGACCAGGACATTGATCCAGCTGTTTTGGAGAAAATCCAGTCTGCGACTGTAACAATAACTCCCTCAACGTTGACCAGGGACGAAAAAGCTGAAGAGGTAGTTACAGAAGAAATAAAGCTAATCATCGACGATGTTGTGGTAAGCGTCGGCAAAGGCTCCACCGTTCTGCAAGCGGCGCAAAAAGCGGGTATTTATATCCCCTACCTGTGTTATCATCCTGAACTCAAAGGTTCTGGAGGCTGCAAGGTTTGCACGGTGGATATCAACGGCAAGCTGCTGCCGTCGTGCGCAGCGCCGGCAAGAGAAGGAACGGTAGTGGTCACCAATTCACCGCAGGTGCAGGAAGCACAGGCGGCTGCGGTGAAAAAGATGTTGGCCGGCCACAGGGGCGAGTGCCTGAATTGTGCTAAAAACGGACGCTGCAAGCTGCAGGAAGTGGCCGGCTTCGTGGGTGTGTATCTGGAAATGGCGGGCGTCCCCGAGCCTCTTATGGAAGTGGACGAAAGCAATCCCTATTTCCTTATCGACCGGTCGCGCTGCGTAACCTGTGGTGTGTGTATCCGGGCCTGCAAGCAGGTCAAAGGAGCGGATGCTCTGGAGTTCAAGCGTGTAGACAATCAGAGGAAGGTGCTGCATAAAGAAGGCATCGATCTGGCAGGGTTGGGCTGCGAATCCTGCGGCGCCTGTGTAGTCCGCTGTCCGGTGGGCGCCCTGCTGCCCAAAGGAGCAGAACCGCCCTTTATGCGGATACCCCCGGGTAACCCACTTCGTTAGTTGTAAAAGGGTGTGAGTCTTCAAGTTGAGGATTCTGCTGGTGATGCAGAGTGACTACGGTATGCGGTATGTTGAAACATTAAAAAACTATGGGCCGTCCCATTGGGAGATTGACCATTATGTTTTTCCGGTCAAACTCTCGCTGGGGATAGATGATTCATGGGAAGATATATTGCCCTCTAATTTACCGCAGTGTGACTTGCTGCTGATGCTGCAAGAAGAACCGATGGTGGTGGAAATGGTTCCGGATCTGGTCAAAATGACCGGGACCAGGGCAGTTATAGCTCCTATTGACAATAAAGCTTATCTTCCTCCGGGCCTGGCCAGGCAAGTGGCTAAAAAACTGGCAGCCAAAGGCGTAGAAATGATTCATCCGCTGGTTTTTTGCTCACTTACGGAAAGCGATAGCGAAAACCCTTTGATAAGGGAGTTTGCCAGTTGCTTTGGACGGCCAAGGGTGGAGATAACGCTGTCAAAGGATCAGGTGGAAAGAGTAAAGGTTTTACGGGATGCGCCTTGCGGCAATACCAGGTACGTGGCCCAACACCTGGCAGGCGTCCCGGTCAAGGATGCGGTGGAACAGTCCGGGCTTATGCATCATGCCCATCCCTGTAATACTACCATGACCATGGATCCTGAGATTGGTGACACGTTAATGCGTTATGCGGGGATGTTGACCAAACAAGCTGTGGCAGAAGCCATAAACGGAGAATAAAGTTCCATCATTAGTTGTATAGTTATCATAGAATGATTATTCAGCTGTCTTTTAGTTTGGATAGCTGATGTGGAAAACAGTCAGCTTTGCCAAGAGGCGTTCCTGGCGGTGGAACAGGACATGTAACTGAATCATGGTATTGGCGCATTGGATTAACTTTAAGCCGGTTTTGACTTGAAATCCAAAGGAGGTGAGATTGGGTTTGAGAATTCTGCTGGTAATTCAGACTGACAATGGCATGCGTTTTGTTGAAGCAATTAAGACGTATGGTCCGTCAGACTGGGTGGTTGAGCACTATGCCTTTCCGGCTAAACTCTCGCTGGGTGTTGATGATGAATGGGATGACATTTTACCTTCTGATTTACCGCAGTACGATTTATTGCTGATGCTGCAAGAAGAGCCGGTGGTGGTGGAAATGGCCCCCGATTTGGCTAAAATGACCGGGGCCAAAGCGATTATTGCTCCCATTGAAAACAAGGCTCATCTTCCCACAGGTCTGGCCAGGCAAGTTGCTAAAAAACTGGCTAAAAAAGGAATTGAAATGCTCCACCCGCTGGTTTTTTGCTCCCTTACGGAAAATGATAGTGAAAACCCTTATATAAAGGAGTTTGCAAAATATTTCGGCCGGCCGGAGGTTGAAATAACGCGGGAAAAGGATAAGGTAGGCGGGGTGAAGGTGCTGCGGGACTCGCCTTGCGGTAATACCAGGTATGTAGCCCAACATCTGGTGGGGGTTCCGGTCAAGAATGCGGTGGAAGAGTCCGGTTTGATGCATCATGCCCATCCCTGTACAACTACGATGACCATGGATCCTGAAATCGGCGACACGTTAATGCATCGTGCGGGACTAATAACCAAACAAGCGGTGGAAGAAGCCCTTAAGGGTAAAAAGTGAACATGGTCAAATACCGGTTATCAGCAGAAATTAAACAGTTATTCAAGTAACTTATAAGCTGAAAAAGTGTGTTGGGTTTAAACAAATGATAACAAATGCAATCAAAATAACAATCAGGAGGTGTGAAACCTGGTTTCCCGGCAGCAATACAGGAGTTTACCAATAGCAGGGTTAAACGCTTAGCAGTGAAGTTGTTGGAGCAGTACAATGAGCAAGCTGTTGAGCAAGCAGCGGTCAGGCGGTGTATAGCCTCCCCTCCGGGTGGTAAGACCGGTCGAAAGCCGGAGGCGGATTAAACCCGTAGCGTGGACTGAAGTCCATAACCTAGCAGGATGAATCCTGTAGCACTGCCATCCCGTGGGTCAACGGGAGAGAAACTCGAATGAATTTTATTTGTTCAGGTTTCGGAAGCCAGACAGCTATGTTTTCAGTTGATGTAGGGCCTCAGTACGAAGGCGAAAATGTAAGAAAGAATGATTATCATGTAGAGTTTGGCGGACCCAAGAGCGAGTTTAAAGCCGAGTTGGTAACGGTTAAGTCCATGGATGAGGTGGAACACGAAAAAGTAACTATCATTGGACCAGACATCAAGGACATGGAGGAAGGCAAAACTTACCCGATTTTCGTTAAAATTGACGTGGCTGGTGAAGAACTGGAAAAGGACATGGAGGGTGTTTTTGAGCGCCGCCATCACGTGTACAGCAATTATATTGAAGGTTTTTGGCACATGGCCCAAAGGGATGCCATCTGGATGAGAATTCACAAGGATACCTTCGGGAAGGGCTTGAACTCCTTTGAGGAACTGGGCCAGATCCTGATTATGCTGTATACCAACGAACTGCCAATTATTGAAAAGATGGAAGTCACCTACATTACCGATCCCGAACAGGTCAAAGAGTATGTGGAAATGGCAAGACCCATCTATCAGGAAAGGGATGACCGGCTCAAAGGCTTGACTGAAGAAGAAGTTAACGAGTTCTATGTATGCATCCTTTGCCAGAGTTTTGCCCCCACCCACGTATGTATTGTAACACCGGAGCGGATGTCTCTGTGCGGCGCTATCAGCTGGCTGGACGGGCGGGCAGCTTTCAAGATCGACCCGGAAGGCGGCATTTTTGCTGTTGAAAAAGGGGAAATCAAAGACGCTGAAATGCACGAGTACGAAAATGTTAACCAGATCGTGGCGGAGAAATCCCTGGGCCGCAATTCGGTTTACTACCTCCATAGCGCGCTGGAGAATGCCCATACTTCCTGCGGCTGCTTCCAGGCAATTTGTTACTATATACCCGAAGTGGATGGATATGGTATTGTTCACCGGGATTTTGTCGGCGATACCGTAACTGGCACCCGTTTTTCATCCATGGCCACGGAGGCCAGCGGTGGTGCTCAGAAAGAGGGATTCCTGGGGATGGCCATATCCTACCTGAGGTCGCCGAAGTTTATTATTTCCGACGGTGGTTGGACGAGGGTAGTATGGATCCCCAAAGCAATTAAAGAAGAAGTGAAAGACTGCATTCCTGAAGATATGTACGGTAAAATTGCCACTGAAGAGGATGTAAAGAATGTTGATGAACTTGTTGAGTTTCTCCAAAAAGTAGAACACCCTCAAATGGTTTAGTTAGGAGGAGTTAGTTAATGCCCGTAAAAGCTTCAGATATACAAAAAAAATTACCGAAAGGCGGCAAATTACACTGTAAAAAATGCGGGTTTCCAACGTGCCTGGCATTTGCCATGAAGTTGGTGGCCGGCGGTGTTGACGTGGAAAAATGCCCGGAACTTGAACCTGATGTGAAGGAATGGATTATTGACGCCATAACCCCACCAATCAGACTGGTCACCATTGGTACAGGTGACAACGCACTGCATATCGGGGAAGAAGAAGTGATGTTCCGTCACGAGAAGACATTCCTGCGTGCCCCCGGTCTGGCTGTACTGGTATCAGACAAGGATGACGACCAGACGGCTGAATCCAAACTGAACAAGATTAAGGAATTAGAGGCTGAGTGGGTTGCCATTCAACTGAAGGCAGACGTGGTTGCTGTTAAATACGAAGGTAATAAAGATAAGTATCTGTCTTTGGTGTCCAGAGTAGCCCAGGAAAACCTGCCCATGGTGCTGATGAGCGAAGACCTGGAGGTGCTTTTTGCGGCCTGCGATCTGGTTGCCGACAAGAAGCCCCTGGTGTACCCGATCACCAAGGAAAATATTGATGCAGCCCTGCCGGTTCTTAAGGAAAAGGGTGTCCCTGTGGGAGTAAGGGGCCAGAATTTAGAAGAGGTCACCGTAATTACCACTCAGTTGAAGGCAGCCGGTGTGATCGATTTGGTTATTGATTCGTCACCGAAGAACCTTCAGGATGCGATCAGGGATTACACCATAATCAGGCGGTCTGCCCTGACTCAAACCTATCGCCCGCTGGGATATCCAATTATGTCCCTGCTGTCTCTGCAGGCGGAAGATGCGATGGAAGAAGCCATGGTGGCCTCAACTCTGGTGACCAAGTATGCTTCACTCATAGTTCTCAGCGACCTGAACAAGGATACCCTGTTCCCCTTGCTGGTGTACCGGATGAATATCTACACCGATCCCCGGGTGCCGCTGGCGGTGGAAGAGAAGATCTATGAGTTTGGCGCTCCGACAGAGGACACCTCGGTATATGTTACCACCAACTTTGCCCTGACCTATTTTGCGGTGGCCAATGCTGTGGAAGCAACCAAGGCGCCAGGTTATGTGATTCCCATAGCATCGGATGGTCTGTGTGTACTGGCGGCCTGGTCAACGGGCAAGTTTCTCGGGGACACCATAGGTCCCTACATTAAGAAGAGCGGTTTGGAAGACAAGCTGAGCAATAAGAGGTTAATCATCCCCGGCATGACCGCCAGACTCCTGGGTGAAATAGAGGATGAGCTGCCAGGCTGGAAGGTTATTGTAGGTCCAAAGTATGCCGAAGATTTACCTGGATTTATGGCCAAGCAGGCAAGTAAGTAGAAAGAAGAGGAAATGGCCTAGGATATACCAGTGTCAGGCATTCACCCGGCATGTCGAGAAACAGTAAGTGATCCGGGTGGGTGCCTGGTACAATATTTCAAGTTCATGTCTGTATGGCTTTAATGAATCAGCATAGAGAAATTGACTGGGATAGATTTTAAATATAAGGGGGTTGAAACATGATTCTAATAGGCGAGGAAATTCAAATTCTGTCCAAGGTAGTGTCAGCAGCCCTTAAGGAGCGTGATCCCGCTCCATTACAGGATATAGCAAAAAGATTGACTGAAGCCGGGGCGGATTACATTGACCTGAATGTTGGTCCGGCCAAAAAAGATCCTGATGTCCTGCCCTGGTTGGTGGAAGTAATTCAAGAAGTCTCTGATTTGCCGTTAGCTTTGGATACATTAAACCCCGTCGCCATGGAGAAGGGCCTTGCCGTATGCAAGAAAACACCTTTGATCAATTCTGCCTCCGGGCGGACTGACAGTAAAGCTGTCATGATGCCGCTGGCGGCAAAGTATAACTGTGATGTTGTCATTTCTGTATTAACCGACGCGGGTATCCCTTCCGATGCAGCCTCAAGCGCGGAAGCCATTATGGAAACCATTGACTATGCCAACTCGATAGGGATTCCCAACGAAAGAATCTGGGTGGATCCGATTATGATGCCCATCGGGGTTGACCAACCCCGGGTAGTGGCTATGATTGAGTTCTTCCAGATGCTGGAAGATATTGCCCCTGGTGTTAAATCAACCCTGGGACTGTCCAATATGTCCAGCGGTGCGCCTCATCATTTAAGAGGCATCCTGAACCGTGTTATGATGGTTGTGCTTGGCAGGTACGGCATGTATTCAGCCATTGTTGAAACCTTTGACAGCGAGCTGGTTGCTCTGGCCAAAGGTCAAAAACCGGCCGACGTGGAATTAATTTACCGGGCCATTGACGAGGATATCAATATAGCAGATTTGTCGCCCCATGAAGCAGCTATTGTAAAGACAGTTAATGTAGTTACAGGAAAGAATTTGTATTCCCATTCATGGCTGGAGATATAGGTTAAGGGAGGATCAAACATGCAGATTAGTGATTTTTTTGAAAAATACAAAGGAACTGTCCAGGAACTAACCATCGGCAAGGAAGGGAAGTCAGTCATCATCGGCGGGGACAGCGTGTTGCCCTTCCATAGTTTTGAGGGAACCATGACCCGCCTGCCGGTTATAGCTATGGAGGTATGGGATGCGCCACCGCCGGAAAACTGGGCGGAACACCTGCGCTCACATTTTGGCGATGTGGTTGGTTCACCGGTGCTCTGGGCTAAAAAGTGCGTAGAGACCTATGGGGCCGAAATGATTTGCCTGTACCTGGCCTCTCTGGCCGAAGACGGGGAAGTCGATGTAGCTGCAGTGGCTGCCAGGGTTAAAGAGGTAGCGGATGCTATAACAGTTCCCATGATCGTATATGGAGTTGGTGACAAAGACGCTGATACCGCGGCGTTGAAGGAAATAGCCCGGGTATGTGCCGGTGAAGGGCTTTTACTGGGGCCTCTGGTGAAGGAGAATCTTAATGAGATTGCCGAGGCGGCCATGGAGTATGGACATTCAGTAATTGCCCAGTCTCCGTTAGACATTAACCTGGCTAAAGAATTAAACATCAAACTGACCAAGTTTTTCCCCAAAGACAAGATTGTTATGGATCCCATGACCTCGGCTTTGGGCTATGGCATGGATTACAGTTTTTCGGTATTTGAGCGTCTTAAGCACGTGGCTGTTCTCTTCGGGGATGACATGATGAAAATGCCCATAATTGCCAACCCCGGAAGGGAATCCTGGAGAGCCAAAGAAGCCAAGTTAAATGAACAGCACGGTATTCTCTGGGAAGCAATGACAACCATGACCTTGTTGCTGGCAGGAGCCAATGTGGCAATTATGGCTTCGCCGGACAGTATGAACCTGGTTAAGAAAATGATGGGTCAGTTTACTGTGTCTTAATAAGGAATAGTATCCTTATCATATTGGCAAGTAACTTCAATCTATGGTAAGATTGCATGATGAATAGATATAGCATTAATGTTTTTCCATCAGGTTAATCTTTGAATTAAAATCGGCAATGGTTTGGCGTTTGCTTTTGTAAAATGCCGAATCATTGCCAACCTGATTTATTACCGGTTTATTTTTTGCCACAGCCAGTGAGCAGCAAGCAAAAAAGTTGCCAGGGTGAGGGTAACTACTCAGGAGTCAGAAGTCAGTAGTCAGAATGAGAAAACCAGCTAAAACATTTGAAGACTACTGGTATGGCAGAAGGTGCGCCTGGTTGTACCTGCGGTTTATGGTGCCATGTCGTTTGCTGTAAGCATATTCCCGGGGCATTCTGAATACTGACTCCTGAATTCTGAATACCTGAATATTATGTATCTGTTGTCCCTACCTCAAGGCGAAGGGAGAATATAAAATGTCGGGGAATATTAATTTTGACGTTATAGGAG
>Ga0048257_100107_pt1 | contig 15299 bp, 17 predicted proteins | sample SubbioWold_Dec13_FD_54351 | JGI IMG/M metagenome (GOLD analysis project Ga0048257, IMG submission 54351) | Serpentinite rock and fluid subsurface biosphere microbial communities from McLaughlin Reserve, California, USA - CSWold_Dec13... | ecosystem: Environmental > Terrestrial > Deep subsurface >...
CGGGCCGGCGGATCCCCGCCCGAGATGTTCAAGACCGGCATCGGAACCACCGACTGGCTTGACTCTCGCGGGACGGGGTTGCTATAATGGCGTATCCATCAAGGAGGTGAAGGGATCGGCTATGAAGCCCACAAGCGATCCGGCGCCGAGAGTCGGTGTGATCATGGGTAGCCGTAGCGATTGGGAAACGATGCGGCATGCCTCCGAGGTTCTGTCCGAACTGGGGGTGCCTCATGAATGCCGCGTAATCTCCGCACATCGCACCCCCGATTTCCTTTTTGAATACGCGAGCACCGCCGAAGCCCGGGGTCTGCAGGTGATCATCGCGGGGGCCGGTGGAGCCGCTCACCTGCCAGGAATGGCGGCCTCCAGGACCACCCTTCCCGTTCTGGGCGTACCGATCCAATCCCGAGCCCTGCGAGGTCTCGATTCGCTTCTGTCCATCGTTCAGATGCCGAAGGGCGTTCCGGTCGGGACACTGGCCATTGGAGAGGCCGGCGCGGCGAATGCGGCCTTGCTGGCCGTGTCCATACTGGCGCTGACTGATCCCGCCTTGCGGGAAAGGCTCAAGTCCCGCCGGCGACGGGAGACGGCCCGCGTCCTCGAGGAGCAGTTGTGAGAACGGTGTTCCCGGGGGATAGCATCGGGGTGCTGGGAGGCGGCCAATTGGGCCGGATGCTGGCCCTGGAGGCCAGGCGGATGGGATACAGGGTGGGTGTGCTGGACCCCGTGGCCGGTTGTCCGGCGGCTCAGGTGGCGGACTTTTACCTGCAGGCCCCCTTGGACGACGTCGAGGCTGCCCTGAGGCTGGCCGCCCGGGTGGACGTGGTCACCCTCGAGAACGAGTTCGTGCCTTCTGCGGTCATCGCTCAACTCGAGGTGAGCGTGCCGGTCCGCCCAAGCTCAAGCGTACTGCGTACCATCCAGGACCGCCTGCTGCAGAAGGAGTTTCTCAAGGCGGCCGGTTTTCCCCAGGCGCCCTTCGCGGCGGTTGACGATCCCCGCCGCTTTTATGAGGTCGTCCGTGAGGTTGATTTCCCCGCCGTCCTCAAGAGCCGACAGGGCGGCTACGATGGAAAAGGCCAGGTGCTCGTGGCCGAGCCCGGTGCGCTGGAGAACGCCTGGCGGGCCATCGGTGGTCGGCCGGCTGTGCTGGAAACTTTCGTTCCTTTCAAGATGGAGATCGCGGTCATTCTGGCCCGTGGCGTGCAGGGCGAGATGCGGGTCTACCAGGTGGCTGAGAACGTGCACGTGCGGCATATCCTCCACACCACCAGGGTGCCGGCCAGGGTGTCCGAGCGGACCCGCCGGGAGGCGGAACGGTTGGCCTGCGGTATTGCCGAGATTCTCGGGCACGTCGGGGTCATGGCGGTCGAAATGTTCGTCTTGGGCGGCGAAAGCGTGCTGATCAATGAGATTGCTCCCCGGACGCACAACAGCGGACACTACACTTTCGGCACCTGTGTGACCTCTCAGTTCGAGCAACACCTGCGGGCCGTCTGCGGCCTGCCGTTGGGCGATCCTGCGCTGCTGTCACCCGCGGTGATGGTGAATCTGCTTGGAGATCTTTGGCTTGAGGGCACCCCGCGTTGGGAAACGGTGTTGTCGCGCGGAAACGCCCGCCTGCACCTTTACGGCAAAGGAGAAGCAACGGTGGGCCGAAAGATGGGGCACGTCCTGATCGTTGGTACTGACACCGACCGCGCCTTGCAGGATGCGGAGGAGATCGTGGCGCTTCTTCGCCCCGACGCCACAGCCTTCGCCCCGACAGACCGGGCGGAGTTGACCGCGAACCACGGCAGCGCGGTTCCCGGCCCCGCGCCGGCACTTGCGGGGCGAACCGGGGGATGCGCAGGCAGGCTCGGCGGCGCGAAGTTCCGTTTCCGTAAGACTGACCGGACGCCGCGGACGCCGAGTCGCTATAATGGGTGCGCCGCTGTGCTGAGCACCAAGCACGGAAAGGAGGTGGTCGTCGGGCCTCCCTTGAGGGCGATACTGGGGCTTGCGGTCCAGGTGCCGGCGGGACTGGATACCGATATCCTTGGCACTTTTACCGGCGAAGTCGAACGGGTGGGCTCCCCGCTGGATATTGCGATCCGAAAGACACGCATGGGGATGGACGCTACCGGCCTGTCCCTTGGCCTGGCCAGCGAGGGGAGCTTTGGTCCCGATCCCCGCGCTCCTTTCATCCCCTTACACCACGAACTGTTGGTCTTCGTGGATGACCGGCTCCAGACGCAGGTGGCGGAGCAATCGGTGACTAACCGCACAAACTATGATAACACCACCGCCGCCTCTCTCGCAGAACTCTCCGACTTCCTTGACCGGGCCGGTTTTCCGTCCCACGCCGTGGTGGTGCGGCCGAGCGCCGGGCCGGAAAGCGGGCCGCTGTACAAAGGCCTCCGGACGGTCGAAGCCCTGCAGGCTGCATTGCGGGACTGCGCCTCCGCCTCGCCCGACGGTCTTGCATGGGTGGGGACGGACATGCGTGCCCACATGAACCCGTCGCGGCTGGCGATCATCCGCCGGCTCGCTTTTCGACTCGGGTCCCGGCTACTCAGAGTCTGCCCCCTCTGTGGAACCCCGGGCTGGGGAGTGGTTGATGTGATCAAGGGTCTGCCCTGCGAGGAATGCGGGCACCCCACCGGGCTTGTGAGTGAGTTGGTGGCGGCCTGTCCCCGCTGCGCGCACCGTGTCAACCGGGCGCGCTACGATGGCCGGAGGGCGGCTTCGGCGGGGGACTGCCCGTACTGCAATCCGTAGTGTCGTCGTCGGAGTTTTTCGAGGTAACTCAATTCTTGCATGGAGGTTAAGTACACATGAAATGTCCCGTATGCAATATTAACCTGACTATGACCGAGCGGAACAGAGTGGAGATTGATTATTGCCCGCAATGTCGTGGCGTCTGGCTGGACAGGGGTGAGCTTGACAAGATCATTGAGAGTTCAGCGCTTCGAGATTCGCCAGAGGAGCACCGCACGCAACGGCCGGGGGAACAGGGTGGTTACGACAGAAAGCGCAAACGTAAATCTTTTCTCGGAGAAATGTTCGATTTTTGAGATTTTGATTGACTGTCGGCCCTCAAAGGTTTACGATAATGGCTGTAATCTTCAAGGAACCCTGTGTCGGCGGTTCTTCCGGGTTGCGCTCACAGGTGCTGATGGGGCCCCAAGCGTTGATTGCCGGGGTGAAGGTGTATTGTCTAGCCTGTAGCGCAGGCGCTACAGCCCTCCGCTCCACGGACCCGGTGGAGCCCCGGCCAGTCCGGGGGGCTGTTTGTTCTCTGCCGCTCGGAGGTTGTGGGCGAACCCGTAACGGGAGATGATCCCTCAGGTGAACCCAAAGGACCCCCCGCCGAGTTCGTTGGGCGTGGCGGCCTGGGTTTCCAGGAATTAGGCCGGATGGGCACAATGAACCAAGGAGTGTGGACTAAACGTGGCGAGCGTATTCGAGGTGGCCCTGGTTAACCTGTTGTCACCGGTCATCTTATTTTTTGGCCTGGGTCTACTTATCGCTCTGACGAGAGCGAAGGTTGAGTTTCCTAGTTCCGCCAGCGATTTCATCACCATCTACCTGTTGATCGCGATCGGGTTCAAGGGCGGGGTGGCGATCGCCGAGAACGGTCTGACGGTGGACGTGGCTTTTACGGTCCTGGGCGCCGTTTTGGTGGGAGCCCTCATTCCGGTGTATTCCTTTTTTATCCTCTGGCGGATCGGCAAACTGAGAATTGACGATGCGGCCGCCATCGCCGGCCATTACGGATCGATCAGCGTGGTCACCTTCGTGGCGGGCACGGCGTTCCTGGGCACCCTGGCCGTGAGCTACGAGGGCTTCATCTACGGTCTGCCCGCCGTTATGGAGTTGCCGGGCGTCATTTCGGCCCTGATGCTGGTTTCGTGGATTAAAGAGAAGAATCGGAACGACTTGGCCCAGGCGAGGGTCACCCTCGGTCAGACGGCCAAGAGGGTGGTTTTGAGCAAGAGCGTCGTCCTGTTGTTGGGCGGGCTGGTGGTGGGCTACGTAGCCGGGCCGCAAGGAATGGCCAGCGTGGAGTTCTTCTACCGGGATCTTTTCCTGGGTGTTTTGAGCCTCTTCATGCTGGAAATGGGCATCATCGCGGGCGGAAGGCTGGCCGACCTGTGGAAAGCGGGATGGTTCCTCGTGCTCTTCGGCATCGTGATGCCGCCCTTGAACGCCTTGGGGGGCCTGACGGTCGGGGTCGTGAGCGGTCTAAGTGTGGGGGGGACCATGTTGTTGGGGCTGTTGGCCGCCAGCTGCTCCTACATCGTGGCCCCGGCGGCCATGCGGATGGCTCTACCAAAGGCCAATCCGGCCCTGTACTTGGGCATTTCGGTGGGGGTGACGTTGCCATTCAACCTCCTGGTGGGAATTCCCTTGTACTACTACTTGGCCGATTACCTGGTGGGGATAGTCAGATGATTTTCGAGGACGGGTTGCTCCACCGGACCCTGCGCGGACGACGGAGCCTTTCGTACAAGGGGGTGATCGGATGCAGTTATTCACTAAGAAGCGGGTCAGCGTCATCGTTGAAGGCTCTTATAAGGATGCGGTGGTCGAGCTCATCGGGGATTCGGGGGCCAGCGGGTTCACGATTTACGAGGGCATCTGCGGGAAGGGGCGGCACGGAATGAAGAAGAGCCGTGGCGGGGTCGGCGATCTCTCGGGCAACGTGGAGGTCGCCACCATTACCAGTCCCGGAGTGACAGACCGTATTTTGCAGGGGTTGCAGCAGATGATGGACCGGGGGATCATGCTGGTGGTACACGTGGCAGACGTACAGGTGATCAGGGACCGGCACTTCTCTTGAGGCGGAAAGAACGGGAGAGGAGCCGCCGTTTCGGCGGGCGGTTGGACTAAGAAATGCTGGAGGGATGGCTATGGCAGCGAGTGAGTACCGGGTGCTGCCCGGGCCGGAGGGCTACCTGCCGCCCGCGGCGGCGTCCATGGGGGTTGAACTGCCGCAGCGCGGTGAGGCCCTGGTGGAAGGCAGGGTAGTGCCGGAGGAAGAAGCCATGCTGAGGATCGCGGAGAGGCTACTGGCGGCGCGAAACCCGGTGTTTTTCCCGGGGCCGACGATCCTGTGGGCGTGGAAGGAAGGGGCGGCAGAGAAGGCCAGAGCGGTGTTGGGGCTGATGGAGGCGGTGGGGGCGCGCGCCATCCCCATGCCGGATTATCGGCCCAAGTATCCGATGATCAACCCGGCGGTGGAGATCAACCCGAACCACCCCAATCTGACAATCTGGCACAACCGGATCGACGTGGGGGTTTTCGTGGGGGTGCACTGCCACTACGCCAACGTGGCGCTGAAGATCATCAGGGGGGGCACCGATTGTTATACCATCGCCCTGTGCGGCGAGATGGGGCACGAGGACGCCATGATCACGCTGCGGGATGTCGATGTGGCGAAGCTGGAGCGGTTGACGGAGGTGGCGAGGGCGCTCGCGACGGCGAGACTCCTACGGGTCGAGGGGTCGGGTGCCGGGGGCTAGGCGTCCGAATCAGAAACGGGCAGGAGGTGGTAAAGGCGTGACTACACAGCAAGTTGTGGCACCGGAATACCTTTTTTTCGAAGCGGAGCGGGAGCGGCAGTTCATGACGGGCAGTGAAGCGGTGGCGGAAGCGGTTAAGCGGGCGAACATCGATATGGCCATTTCCTATCCGATCACGCCGCAGTCTGAGTCCATGCACCTGGTGGGAGACCTTTACGCGAAAGGGTACCTGAAGGAGTATTTCCGGGGGGAAAGCGAGTTTGCGGTGATGGCGGCGGTTGCCGGCGCCGCCATGGGGGGCGTGCGGGTGTTCACGGCCACGGGGGGTCCCGGAACTCTGCGGGCCTTCGAGATGTTCCCCACCTGGGCGGGAGCGCGGTTGCCCATCGTCTGCGCCTTCTTGACGCGGGCGGTGAACGCCCCCCTGAGCATTCAGCCGGATACCCTGGAGATGGCTTTCATGCTGGACACGGGCATACTGATGTTTCACGCCGAGAACGCACAGGACCTTTACGACATGGTCTTAAAGGCCTTTGTGGTCGCGGAGCAGACCGATGTGCATATCCCGGTAGGGGTCTTCGCCGACGGGTTCTTCGTCACGCATACGCGCGAGCAGGTGGCGGTGGCGCCGGCCGACCTGAAACTGCCGCCCTACAACCCTTATTACGCGCCGGTTCCGGTGATGGACATGGAAAACGTCCCGGTTCGGCAGATGCGCGATCCCTTCGTGATGAAGAGCAACTTCATCAGTTACGCCGCGCACGCCTCCTGGCAGCAGGAGATCCTGGCGGCGCAGGAGCGGGCGCGAAAACATGTGCGCCGTTACCTGGGTGACCTGCTGGATACGGAGCACGCAGAGGCGCCGGTGCTGGTGATGGCCGCCGGAACTGCGGTGTCCCAGAGCCGAGAAGCCGTAGCCGCGGCCCGCCGGGAGGGCCTGGAGGTCGGGCTGGTAAAGCTGAAGAGCCTGCGTCCCTTTCCGCGGGAGGAAGTCAGGGTGCTGGCTCGGCAGGCCCGGGCGCTGATCGTGCCCGAGTTCAACCGGGTGGGTTGGCTGAGCAGGGAGATCAAGTCGGTGGTGGAGGACACCACGAAGGTGATCGACGGCCCCCGGGTGTTTGGCGGAATGACCATGCCGCCCGAGCTTATTCTGGCCCAGATCAGGAGGTGTTACGCGTGATCAAGGGATTGTTCAGGATCTCGCCCGGGTTCGAGGACGTGATGCCAGCCGAGTACAAGGAACTGGTGACCACGGGTCCCTACGGGAGAGAGGTGGGAGTCTCGGACCTTGGGACGTTCAAGGAGTTGATCGAGGAGCACCCGCTGTGCGCTGGCTGCGCCGAGTCCTTGGCCCTGCGCCTAATCCTGGCCTCATTACCCAATCCCGAGGACACCGTCATCGTGGGGTCAACCGGCTGCAGTTCGCTGGCCTTCTCGCAGGTGGCGGTTCACAACATCCATTCCCTGTTCGGCAACCAGAACGCGGTGGCTACGGGTCTCAAGCGGGCGCTCCGGCTCAGGTTTCCGGACAAGGTGAAGGACGTGTTGGTGATTGCGGGCGACGGGGCGACCGTGGACATCGGTCTGGACATGGTCATGCAGTCGTGGTTTCGGCGCGAGCTCATTACTACTATCATGCTGGACAACGAGGTCTATGCCAACACGGGAGGACAGGAGAGCGGGATGTCGCCGCAGGGGGCGGTGCTGAACATGGCGCCCCTGGGGAAGAAGTTTCCCAAAGTGGCCCTGCCGGAAATCGCGCGCGAGGCTGGCTGTGTTTACGTGGCCACGATTTCTCCGGACCTGCCGAGGCGGTTGGGAAAGGTGGTGCGGCGGGCCATCCTGGTGGCCCGTGAAATCGGGCCCAGCTACGTGCAGATTTTCTGTCCCTGCCCCACCAACTTCAAGTTTCGCTCCGCAGAGGTCTTGCAGAAGATCAGGGAGCGCCAGAAGGAAGGGACTTTTCAGGTGCGGGAGTACGTCTCGCCGGAGGCCGAGGCCTATCTGGCCGGACTGGAGGGGGCGAAGCAGCGTGAGGAACAGTAAGACGTTCATCCGCATGTCGGGCTTGGGCGGGCAGGGAGTAGTGACGGCCGCCCACATACTGGGCGTGGCGGCCGTGAAGAGCGGGCTGAAGTGCACGGTCAACCCCTTTTTCGGCGCCGAGAAGAGACTGGCACCGACGGAGAGCTATGTGCGGATAGCCGCGGAGGACATCTGGGAGCGGGGCGAGGTGCTCTTTCCGAACATCATCCTGATCTTCCATCCGCACGTGATCACTCTGGGCAAGTGCTACACCATGCCGTTTTTCGCCGGCCTACAGCAGGGCGGGAAGATCATCATCAACGCGGACCGGCCGCTGGATTTGCGGGAGGAAGAGTTGGCGCGGCTCAGAGGCCTGGATGCCGAAGTATATTACGTGCCAGCCACTCAGGTGGCCGTGGAGGCGGGGGGGACGGCGCTGTCGACGAACATCGCCATACTGGGGGCGTTGCTGGCGGTGGAGGAACTGGTCTCCCAGGAAGCGATCAGGGATGCGATCGCGGAAAGGTTTGGCGGCGGAAAGTTCGTGGCGTCCGGCACGACGGCGGTGCTGGACGACGTGCTGAAGAGCAAGTTCGACCGTCTGGCGCAGCTGATCGAGAAAAACATGGCGGTCGTGGCGGCGGCCGGCGGCTCCGTCAGTCAATATCATTTCGGGGTATAGGAGGGGGCTCGAGCCGTGTACGTTACCTTGAAAGTGGAAGTGGAGAAGTGTAACGGCTGCAAGCGTTGCATTTGGTCGTGCCCGGATCCAAACGTGCTGCTGTACGTGCAGGAAGAGAAGCAAGTGGCGGTGAACCAGCACCGCTGCAAGGGCTGCGGCCTCTGCGTGACCATATGCCCCAAGAAGGCGCTGGCGCTCAGCGACAACTGAGGGGCGGTCCGGCGTCCGGCTGGGCTTGCCGTTCCCTGTGCCCAGGGTGTCCTATGCGGCCCCGCACGATCGGTTACCGGCTGGGCCGGGGACGGGGAGCCGGTGACGCCGGGTAATCAGCGCACCGAGAGTGGTTGCAGGCCCTTGGTTCACAGGTAAAGTGCGGGAGGGGGAGTATGGAAGGGAAATGGCTGGACTACAGCGCGAAGTGGACCCGGAATACCTGTTTTCGGGAGTTCCCAGGAGGCAGGTTTTCATCACGGGCAGTGAAGCGGTGGCGGAAGCGGTCAAGCGGGCCAATGCGGACATGGCCATTGCTTATCCCATCACCCCGCAGAGTGAAAGCATGCACTTGGTCGGGGATTTGTTCGCCCAGGGCTACCTGAAGGATTATTACCGGGGCGAGAACGAGTTTGCGGTCATGGCCGCCGTGCACGGCGCCTCCCTGGGGGGCGGGCGGGTTTTTACCGCCACCTCCGGCCCCGGAACCCTGCGGGCGATGGAGATGTTTCCGGTTTGGGCCGGATCGAGGCAGCCGATAGTCTGCGCCTTCATGTGCCGGGGCGTTTCCCTGCCGCCCTCAATCCAGCCGGAGAACATCGAAATGGCCATGCTCCTGGACACCGGCATGCTGATGTTTCACGCCGAGGATGCCCAGGACCTCTACGATCTGATTCTCAGGGCTTTCGTCATCGCGGAGCAACCGGACGTCCATCTGCCGGCGGGCGTCTTCGTGGACGGATTCTTCGTCACCCACACGCGGAGCGCGGTGGCGCTGCCCCCTGACGATCTCAAGCTGCCCGCCTACGATCCCCGGCGGGCACCGGTCCCGACGTTCGACATGGAGACCCCTCCCATACGGATCGTCAGGGATCCGCTGCTCAACAAGAGCAACTTCATCAGTTATTCGGCCAATGCCAGTTGGCATCAGGAGATTGTTGCCGCGGCCGAGCGGGCCCGCAAGCACATCCGGCGGTACATGGGAGGGCTCCTGGAGGTGGAAGATCCTTACGCTAAGATCTTCTTGGCCGCTTCGGGCACTGCGGTGTCGCAGAGCCGGGAAGCGCTCAAGGTCTTGAGGTCCGAGGGCATTCGAGCGGGGCTGATCAAGATCAAGTCCGTCAGGCCCTTTCCGACCGAAGAGATTGTGGCCGCCACGGCCCACGCCGAACTGATCGTGGTGCCCGAGTTCAACATCGGCGGTTGGCTGGCCAGGGAGATCAAGGCCGCGATTGACAACAATAGGAGGGTGGTGGGCGGCCCCAGGTTGTTTGGGGGCATGACCATGCCGACGGAGTTGATAGTTAACGAGGTCAGGAACGCTTTGGACTGGTCCGGAGCGAAGCGACCTGATTTACGGGCTGGGATCTAGCAAGGAGGAACCAATGTCCACCAAGATCATTACGCCGGTTGCGGAATTTGCGGAACTCCTGCCCCAGGAATACAAGGACCTGGTGGCGCACGGTCCCTATAACGAGCGCCGTTCCGTGCGGGATCTGGGCACTTTCAAAGAGATCGTGGATGAGCACCCGCATTGTGCCGGTTGCGGGGTGGCTCTAGCGATTCGGCTCCTGGCCGCCGCCCTGCCGTCCCCTGCGGACACGCTTATCGTCGGGACGCCCGGCTGCTCATTTTTCGCCTTGGTCCAGGCGGCCCTGAACTACTCCAACACCGCCTTTGGCAACCAGAACGCTGTGGCCTCCGGCCTAAAAAGGATGCTGCAGATCCGCTTTCCCCACATACACAAGGATGTGGTGGTAGTGGCCGGCGACGGGGGCATTGCCGACATCGGCCTTGACCTAACCCTTCATTCCTGGTTCCGGCGGGAGAAGATCACCACCATTATGCTGGACAACGAGGTCTACGCCAATACCGGGGGCCAGGAAAGCGGCATGAGCAGGCAGGGGAAGGTACTGAACATGGCGCCCCAGGGCAAGCGTTTCCCCAAAATACCGGTTTTCGAACTGGCCAAAGTTTCGGGTTGCGTGTATGGCGCGCGGGTGACGGTGGCCAGTCCGCACAGGGTCGGGCGGGCGGTCAGGAACGCGATCCTCCTGGCCCGTGAATTCGGGTCCACGTACGTGCAGATTTATACTCCTTGTCCCACCAACATGAAGTTCTCCCCCGACCAGACACTGAAGGTGGCCAGAAAAGCGGAAAAGGACCACTACACCCACGAGGAATTCATGAGTGCGGAGGCGGCGGCGTACCTGGCGCGATTGAAGGCGGAGTCCAAAGAGATGCGAGAATGAAACGGATGTTCTTGAGGAACTGAAGAATCTGGACCTAACCCGGTTACCCTGGCCGGAAGCGAGCACGTTCGAAATCTGGACGTGCTTCGGTTGTGCGCCCGGCATGTCTGCCGCGCCGATGGGTTGAAAGATACCCTGTCGCCTAACCAGCGGGAAGACAACCCGTAAGCAAGGGCGTCACTGGTAACGGTGAGGTCTGAAGGAAGCTGAAGAGGAACTTGGAACATAGCGCAAGCGAACCGAAGTTGGCTTATTCGGGTCTACCTGAGGATGGTTTTCGAGGAATGCGATATTGCTTTCAAAATTTTTTACTAAATCCCACATGCCCGTCTCCAGATAACTGCCGCCGCTGCCCCCTACGCCTCTTTTGTCTACCCGGAGGGTAATGAAACCTAAACCGGTTATCAGCTCTGCCGGTTTTTTATAGGTGTTGGTAACAGTTTCACCTTTTTGACAATTCCGTCCCTGTCTATTTCTCCGGAGCCAGCAATCAAAAGGACGGCAGGGAAGGGTCCTGGCCCTTCGGGTACTGTAAGGATTCCTTCCTTGACATCGAAAAATGTTAAAATGCAGTGTGGAAGGCAATATATGCTGGTGTCCGTCGGATCGGAGTACATCTGGGAATCCGAAAAAGCATTTTGACTGGCTGAAAGAGAGGCGTGCACTATTGGAGATCAAGCAAATCATGCACCGTCGTTTTATTGTTCTCAACGGGGAAGTTGATATAGAACAGGCTCTCCACACTATGAATGAGCAAAGGATCAACGGTGCCCCGGTTGTTGACAACGAGAACAACCTGATCGGTATCGTGGTGAAGCAAGACCTCTACCGGTTTCTCACCGAGCGGGGCCGCTACCCGTCCTACCCGCTGAACCGGGCCATGACCTGCAAGGTGATCACGGCCACTGAGGATGAGGATATCGTAACGGTCGCCAAGAGGCTCCGCAGACACGACATCTTGGCTCTCCCCGTAGTAGACGGGTCCAAAGTCATCGGATTGGTGTCCGTGGAAGACATCGTGGAGTACTTCCTCAACCAGAATACTAGCGAGTAACCCAATTACCCGCATCGTGAGCGAATCTACTTCGATTTGATGATGACGGTCCAAGCCGCCGCATCCCACTGGACATAGGCGCCGACCGCTTCAGCCGCAAAACGGAGCGGTACGAACGTCCGGCCGTTTATCACCTGGGCCGGAACATCGAGCTTGACCTCACGGCTGCCGATAAATGCCGTGTTGGATTCGATCTTAAGGCTCATCGTGATACCGTCACGAGTCCCCGAAACCGTCTGTGTCTCAGGAGTCCACGTCACCTGCGCCCCGACGACTTCCCCGACGGCCCGGAAGGGTACCAGCACTCGGCCGTCCTTTAGTACCGGATTCGCATCGCCCACGGTAATCGGGATTCCATCCAATGTTACGCTTATTACTCGGCTGTTGATTGAGGGGTTGGTGGTTACGGCGACCACATCGTTGGCCGGCGTTACCGCGAAAGCACCCATCACTCCGATCCCAAGCAAACAAGTCATAAAAACCGTGATAACCAACCCCATTGTCCTGTGCCTCAGTGCACGATAGTCCATCCTTCATCCTCCTTATAATGATTATTTAGTTTTTGTGATCCCGAGTCTAACCTGTTCCGATAACCTTAAGCAATTCACGCCTCGTTTATTGAGGCCTCTACACATATAGACGGGGAATCGGCGGGATGGTTTTTGAGAATGTAGATGGAACAGAAGCTTGAATATTCGACTACCAGAGACAGCCCTAATGTGCGACGTGAAGTCGTGTAATTAACTGTTTTAACTGGATATCCAGGATAAGACCCGATGTCTCCTCATCAGTAGCCTACTGTCACCGGATAGATTAGTAATAATCTGGTGGGAAGCTGACAGGACAATGTAGCCCATCCCGAAAGGGTAAGCCGAAGCCGTGAGGCAGAGGCGTATCTACGAGCATAACGCGGAAGGGCGCCAGGCTTGGACGGTATGGTCAAATCCCACACCCTTCCTTTTCGGCTATCATGGAACTGGAAATTATCCAGTTCCATCGCCGAGGAGGGGAATATGACCAGCAGTGAAAGGTGGAGAATGTATCTCGAGATTCAGAACCTAAGGGAAATCGGACTCAACGTATCCCAGATCGCTAGAAAGCTGGGTGTGTGCCGAAACACTGTCTACAAGTACCTGGATGCCAACCCAGAAGAGATAAGGCAAGTCATTGAAAGGGGTGAACGCCGGCGGAAGAAGGCTTGACCGGATGAAGGGAAACTTTCACGTCCGGTTCTTAGGGGGGAAGAGACAGTAATGGCTCCTCCCTACCCGACACACGCGTTGGGGTTTTTCTGTTTTCCCACGCTTGGCACTGGAACCGGCTTGGGATTACTATAGACAGAAGCGGTCTCGCCTTATGAAAAACAAGAGAGGAAGACACACAAGGAGTGGCGGTTGTGGATATTGGGCCCTGGATCAAAGAGTTGCCCGTGTCGATCACGGTCTGTGATGTGAACGGGGTTATCCTGGAGATGAACGAGAAGTCCTGTGAGGTCTTTGCGAAGGACGGCGGGCGCAATTTGATCGGAACGAACCTGTTGGACTGTCATCCGGGGCCGGCCCGGGCGAAGCTGGAGGAGATGTTGCACACTTGGTCGTCAAACACCTACAGCATCGAGAAGAACGGGAAGAAGCAGTTCATCTACCAGAGTCCGTGGTATCAGGATAATGAGTTTCGTGGATTTGTGGAATTCATAATGGATATCCCGGTAGAAGCGTCGCACTTTGTCCGGAAATAATCCGTGTATATAGTTCCGGGTTGGAGGTTAAGTCTTGTACGACCCCAGGTATCTAAGCAAGGTCAAAAAGGCGATTAAGGAATACGATATGATCCGCGAGGGCGACCGCGTGGTGGCCGGTGTGTCGGGAGGCAAGGACAGCACTGCGCTCCTGTTCATCCTCGCCCAGTTGCAGCGGCATTCGCACCTGAGGTTTGAACTGCAGGCTGTGATTCTGGACATCGGCTGGGGTGATGTCAACCTGGACGGGCACCGCGCGCTCTGCGAGCGAATGGGGGTGCCCCTGACCGTCAAGAGTCATCCGGTGGCCCAGATCATCGACAAGCACCCGGAGAAGAACGCCTGCACCCTGTGCGGGAAGATCCGGGCCGGAGTATTGAACAACACCGCCCTGGAACTGGGCGCGAACCGGGTGGCGCTGGGGCATCACCTGGATGACGTGATCGAGACCTACTTCCTAAACCTGATCTTCACCGGGCAGATGAAGACCTTTCTGCCCAACACCTACCTCAGCAACACCGATCTGCACCTGATCCGCCCGCTGGTGTTCCTGCCGGAACACGTCCTGGTCTCACTGGCCAGGCGGGAGGAACTACCGGTGGTGACCAACCCCTGCCCGCACAACGGGCACACCAGGCGCGACGAGGCGAAGGCCATCGTCAGTGACCTGTCCACACGCTACCCCGACTTCCGGGACAAATTCCTGAGTAGCCTGCATAACGTTAGCCTTGAGAACCTTTGGAAACAGCGATAGCCGAAGCGGGGAGGATGCCCTGTTCGGGTTGGTCGATGAGGGTCGACATCTCTTCCTTGACCTCGCGGATGCGCTGGTATTCAGCGTGCGTGAAGGCGGGCACCGCCTGGTCGTAGAAGTCGAAGACGGCTTGGTCGCAGGGCACGATGCGGAACTTGAAGCGGTTGGCCTCGGGAGCCTTCTGCACCCAAACCGGGATGTAGTCCACTGCGGTGAGTTCTGTTTCGCCCGTGTTCAGGTCTTTGGTAATCTCCAGGTTCAGGATGATCCCACTGTCCGAGTACTGCCAGCGCTGGTTGGAGATGAAATTGCCCAGGGAGTAGGCGACAAAGCATTCCCGGAGTTCGCCGTCCCGTTCGATGGTTATGAATTCCATCGGCTGGACAACGTGCGGGTGGCCCCCGATGATAATATCTGTTCCAAGTTCAAAGACGCGCTTGGACACCTCCTTCTGGTAGGCGCTGGGCTGCCGCTGGTACTCATCGCCGTAGTGGAGGCAGCCGATGATGATGTCCGCACCGGCCTCTTGCAGGCGGGTGATCTCCTCGGCGATGGCTTCGTAATTGATGAGGTTTACGGCGTAGGGCCGGTCGGGAGGCAGCGGGATGCCGTTAGTGCCGTAGGTGCAGTTGTAAATGCCCACCTGGATCCCCTGCAGGTTTACGATAAAGGGCCGTTCCTTTTCCTCTGCGCTACGGTGGGTCCCGATCGCGGTCAAACCGGCCTCCTCGATGACGTCCAGAGTATGCAGGAGGCCTGACCAGCCCATATCCAGACTGTGGTTGTTGGCGGTGGTCAGGAGATCCACGTCGAGGTCACGGAGATCCTGGGCCAGTTCTGAAGGGGTGTTGAACAGGGGGTAGCTGACGAACCCCCGGTGCGCGCCTGCGAGCCGGGTCTCAAGGTTGGCGATGGTGTAGTCGGCCTCGGAAAAGAACCGAGCGACGTCTTCGAACACGGGCTTGAAGTCATACTTCTGGGCAGAATGGTCGTATGCGGAATTGACCACGGGCATGTGCATCAGCAGGTCTCCGACCGCGGTGATTCTCACCGTGACCGTGTGGTCTTCTTCCA
>Ga0048257_100364_pt1 | contig 14699 bp, 14 predicted proteins | sample SubbioWold_Dec13_FD_54351 | JGI IMG/M metagenome (GOLD analysis project Ga0048257, IMG submission 54351) | Serpentinite rock and fluid subsurface biosphere microbial communities from McLaughlin Reserve, California, USA - CSWold_Dec13... | ecosystem: Environmental > Terrestrial > Deep subsurface >...
CTGGCCGGGAAGGACATTATTTTTCACCACCGGTTCTAGTATTTCGGGAATCTGCCTGTGATTCCCTGCCGGGGAAGGATATTGTTCTGGGTTCCGCGAAAACTGTGCGTGAAAGGTTGATGGCATTGGCACCCTGCATCACGAGCGGCGATAGACTGGGCGATCTGGCTGACAGACTGCGCACCGCCTGCTTGGCCGGTGACGCCCGAAAGATGGAAAGCGTCTTTCAGGAGATGGTGGACGTAGACGAAGAATGCGCCGATGCCTGGTTCGGACTGGGGATGCTCTCGATGCAGGATGCCCGCTTTGAGGATGCCTACGACTTCTTGAGCGAGTTTGTCTCGTTCGCAGAGGACGGCGAAGCTGCCGAGGATGCCGAAGTTCTGCTCTGCTTTCTGGAACGCACCTTGTCGGGGGAGCGGGATGTCCACAACGACCTTCTCGAAGAGGTTGATGAACAGTTTTTGAGACGGCATTTTACTCCCGAGGAACTTGATGAACCGCAGACCGAGCTCGGTCGCCTGACGGTGCGGGAAGCGATAAACACACCGGTCGGGAAGAATGCGGTACTGGCCCTGATCCGTGAAGACAACCGCTTTATGCGGGCGGCTACAGAACGGGGACTGGCTTTGGTAATGCAGTCGGTCCCGGTGAAAGACGCCCACTGAAAGAAAGACTATAACCGGGAGGTGGGTGTAGGTGCCGGACTCGCAGGCACTCTCGTTCCCCGAAGAACTCTTGGTGGTTGGGGGAGCGGTGAGCCTTGGTTTGTTCGATCTTCTGGCTCAGCGGGAGTATACTTTCGCAGAGCTGGCCGAGGAGCTAAAGGCCGACCGGCGTGCCTTGGACGCACTGGTCTTTGCCTTGGACGGATACGGCTACCTGGAGTACTCGGAAAAGATCAGTCTGACCGAGAGCGCCCGGGAGCTGTTTTTTGACACCGAAAGTGATCGTTACACCGGTTTTGCCTTTATGCACGTGTACAACCGGATTCCATACTGGCTTGAGCTGCCGGACACGGTGCGCTCAGGCCTCCCTCCCGCCCGGCCGAAAGGCCCGGACCGCCTGAAGATTTTCATGAATGCGATGCGATACAACGCCCGCGGGGTAGACCAAACGGTGGCCGAAGCCTGTCTCGCCGGTTTGGAGCCGCCGGTGCGACTGTTGGATCTCGGCGGAGGGCCGCTGAATTATGCCATCCCGTTTGCCGAGCAGGGGGCACTAGTCACCGTGTTGGACACGCCTGCGGTGGTGGAGTTGATGCGCCCGCAAGTCCCGGAGGGGTTGGAAATAGACCTGGTACCGGGCGATTTCATTGCCGAACTGCCAGCGGGGCCTTTTGATGTGATCTACCTCGGGAATATCAGTCACATCTACGGACCGGATGACAATCTGGCGCTGTTCCAGCGCTGCCGGCGGTCGCTGCGGCCTGGGGGGCGGCTGGCGATCTTCGACTTCGTGCGGGGAATGAGTTCACGGGCCCCGTTTATGGCGATCAACATGCTGATGAGCACCGCCGAGGGCGGGGTCTGGACATCCGGCCAGTATTCCCAGTGGCTGGATGAGGCCGGGTTTGAGGGCCAACAGATGCACCACATCCAGGAACGGCAGCTGATCATTGCCCACAAAAAGCCCCTGAGCACTGGTTAACGCTCCATATCCCCCGTTTAACCCTCAGGTCTTGCCTGATCCCGGCTTGACCGATACACTAGATAAAATGTAATCGGAGATGAACCATTGCAGATGCTAACAGCCGGTATCGATATCGGGTCTCTGTCGACCGAAGCGGTACTGCTATCAGACCATAAAATTGTTTCTTACTCGATCCTGGCGACGGGAGCGGACAGCCGGCGGGCAGCGGAAAAGGCTCTGAATGAGGCGCTCGGTTTTGCCGGAGCCGCTCCAGAGGATGTCCGTTTCACAGTTTCCACCGGATACGGCCGCACGAACGTCCCCTTTGCCGATCTTCAGGTGACGGAGATCACCTGTCACGCCCGTGGAGCACTGTACACCTTCCCGGATACTCGGACGATCATTGACATCGGAGGCCAGGACAGCAAGGTCATTCGGCTGGATGAGGCCGGCAGCGTGATTGATTTCGCGATGAACGATAAGTGCGCGGCCGGTACCGGGCGGTTTCTGGAAGTGATGGCCCGGGCATTGGAAGTGGACGTGGACGAGCTGCCGGAACTGGCGGTTGGAGCGTCGCGGGCGGCGGCGGTGAGCAACGTGTGCACCGTTTTTGCCGAGTCCGAGATCGTGTCTTTAATCGGTCAGGGTGTTCCCCGGCCGGAGATTGCCTTGGGCATTCTGGAGTCGGTGGCCGAACGCGTGGTCAGTATGGTGAAGCGGGTGGGCCTAGTCCCGAAAGTGACCATGAGCGGTGGGGTGGCAAAGAACAAGGGCGTGGTGCAGGCGTTGGAGCGTCGGCTGGGTATGGAGATCAGGGTGCCTGACGAGCCACAAATCGTGGGAGCACTAGGCGCGGCCCTCATTGCGGAGTCCCGGTGGAGAAAAGCTACCTACCTTTAGGACACCGACACCTAGAAGGTGCAGTGCGCGCTGAGGGTATTGCCGGAACAAACGATCGGAAGTATAGATCAAAAATGCGCAGTGAGCCGCGGATCAGCGTCGACCGCCTGTTTAAGTGAGCGTAGCGAGGCAGGAAACGGGGACAGGCAGTGCGGCCGAGCTAGGTCGTGTCACATAGTGGGTGCGAACCCCACTCGGTAAAGTTTAGCCAACAACCGGTAGCTAGCCTTGGAGCCACCCAGGCAACTGGTTGGTTTAAGCGTAGGCAAGCAAGGTAGCGGGCCAAAAGCGCAAGTTGAAGGGATTGAGCCCCGAAATCCCAGTTGGGAAGGCCGACGCTGTTGTCTGAGCGGAAGGCTACATCGCCACAGTCGCTATGGCAAGACGGTGGCAACTTCCCCGGGGTCTGAGACCTTGGCACGCTACACACTGTTGGGACACGGCAACTCGGGAGACCCGAATCACTCTTCACCGCTATGGTGGAGTATGGCCGACAAGCGATAATAAGTAAGGGAGCCAAATGGCGGTTCGGGAGTCGGATCACTGCATAGTACCTTTGAAGCAGGGTAATGCCTGTGGAGGGAAGGCGGTGACACACCATCGCCCTTGAAAGGGACACATCTGCTATACGTAGAGGTAGAAAGACGGATGGAAACAGCACTGGAGAGGATCGCAAGCATAGCCAAGGAGCAGCCTGACAAGCGGTTTACAGCCTTGGTGCACCATATCAACCAGGAAAGCCTGATGGCTTGCCATTATGAACTCGCACCAGGCAAGGCACCCGGAGTAGACGGACAAACCAGAACCGAGTATGGACGTGACTTGGAGCAAAACGTGGAAGACCTGATGGCACGGATGAAAAGGCAGGCCTACAAACCCCAGCCTGTTCGACGGGCCTGGATACCCAAACCCGGCACAGACAAGAAAAGGCCGCTGGGTATCCCAGCCTACGAAGACAAACTAGTGCAGATGGCGCTGACCAAAATCCTAAACGCCATCTACGAAGCAGACTTCCTAGACAGCTCCTTTGGATTCAGACCCAACCGAGGCTGCCACGATGCTTTGAAAATACTGAACCACTACATCGAGAAAAGAAACACCAACTACATCGTGGATGCGGACATCAAGGGCTTCTTTGACCACGTCGATCATCAATGGTTAAAGAAGTTCCTGGAACACCGCATAGCCGACCCGAACCTATTACGTCTGATTACAAGGTTCCTGAAGTCCGGAGTAATGGAAGCCGGCATCGTTCAAGACACAACACAGGGTACACCCCAAGGTGGCGTAGTCTCACCGATACTGGCTAACATCTACTTGCACTACGTGCTCGACCTCTGGTTTGAGAAAGAGATCCGTCCCAAGTGCCGGGGACAGGCCTACATCGTCAGGTATGCCGACGACTTTGTCTGCTGCTTTGAGCACCGTGCAGAAGCCGAAGCCTTTTACCGTGCCTTAAGGCAACGATTGGCCAAATTCGGTCTTGAAATTGCGGAGGACAAAACCAAGATCATCAGTTTCGGGCGACACGCTAAAAGCAACGACAAGGATGACCCGGAAACCTTCGATTTCCTGGGATTCACGCACTACTGCGGCCAGGGGCAGAAAGGGCAGTTCCGGGTTAAACGCCGAACCAGTAGAAAGAAGTTCACGAACAGCCTGATGCGCGCGAAAGAGTGGATTAAGCAGCAACGCCATCTACCAATCGATGAGCTGATGGAGCGGCTAAGACAGAAGCTACGCGGATACTACCAGTACTACGCAATCACCGACAACTACTATATGGTGGATCGCATTCGCGAAGCGATTCAAAAGCTGGTATTTAAGTGGTTAAACCGCCGTAGTCACAGTCGGAGCTTCAACTGGGAGCAGTACACACGATTCATTAGGAATAACCCACTGCCCCGACCTAAGACCAAAGTGAACATCTACGAGTTACGGCCCGACATTGGCTATATTATGTAAATGGTGATGTGAAGAGCCGTATGCCTTAGTTGGGCTAGTACGGTTCTGTGAGGGGGGCTGGGACAATTCGTACACGCAGAGGTTCAAAGAGTCCCGCTTCTACTCGACACTATTTCACGACGTAATCTACCCCACCACCTGTCGTTTTGTATCATAGAAGGCTTAGAACGGGGATGTGTCTTGCATACGAGAAAAAGTAGCCTGTCCCCGATTCCCGCCCTGAGCAGATTCCGCTGTCACGTACGTGTTTGTGTAGGCAATCCCTCAGGAAAGCGCACAGCACCAGACAAAAGTTTTCATCATTCGTGGTGCCGGTCGTTGGACGGAATGGGGCGACTGTCCCCTTTTCTGATCCAGTATTAAAGGATAACGGTGAAGAACCAGATGATCATTACGGTGGCGATGCCGAACTTCAGGACGGTGCCGCCGAGGAAACCGATCAGGGTGCCGATCCCGACCTGCACGGCGCGGGAGGGTGAGCCTCCAGCCAGGAGTTCTCCGGCCAGGGCCCCGGCAAACGGCCCGACGATGACGCCAAAGGGGCCGAGCAGCAGAACACCGAAGAGGATCCCGATCACGCTACCCCAGAGGGCAGCTTTGGAACCACCGAACCGCTTGACACCCCAGACATTAGCCGCATAATCAACGACGAAGGCGAGCGCCACGCCGACCGCCTGCCCCAGGAAAAAGGCGAGGGTGAGGGTCTCGAACCCGGTGAGGAAGCCGTACACCAGCATTCCCAGCCAGATCAGGGCGATACCCGGGATGATCGGGAACACGATTCCGATAGCCCCCACCGCGAAGAACAGAACGGCAATACCTACGGCCAGCGTAGACAAACAGACAACCACCTTCCGATTCGGAAAGAGTACCTCACTTATTTTACCCTGAATCCGTGACGATAGATAGCACAAAGCGCCTAAATGGATAATATTGTCGCTAATAACACTTTGTTCCTTCGAGACGCTATTGTAATCAAATTTTTGATGACCGTTCGGATTCGCCGGCGCTGTGCCTTGTTTCTCAAGGGCACTACCTTGTGACCAAGTTGTACGGTCATTTGACGCATGATGCGCAGAATATTGTAAGCCAGAACCCCCAGAAGGAGAATCAGGGCGTTGGTTTCAAACTTTCCGGTGGGTAACCGTTCCAGATCCAGATCTGTTTTGATTTCACTGTGAAACTGTTCGCTTGTTCCGTGATCGTGATACAATTCAACGATGGTGTGTGCCGGATCCGGCAGCGAAGTCCAATAGGTATCTACTTCAATCTCCGGAGTAAGTAAGATTTGACCGTTGGCCAGGATGTTTCTTTCTACAACCCTGTACACCAAATGCCGTTCTTTATCGAATCCTTTGGGCCTACGCATGACACTGCCCATGTAAACTATCTTGCCTTCACGTTTTATGCATCCCGGCCCATACTCTTTTGCCGTAGCCAGCCAGGTTTCCAGAGATTCTATTCGCAGATTACGCTTGACAAGGTAGTCGGTTTGATTTGCTTCACAGATACGAATGTTGTCGGCGCTGTCATTTCCGGAGTCCAAGCGTACCAAAAGAGGCAGTTTGGTGATCCGGCGGGTGTATTGGAACGTTTCTTGCAAAAACTCGGGGGTTCCTTTTTGGCAATGGTCTTTTCCGCAACGTAATTGTGCATTGACACAGTAACCTTCCTGGCCCAAATAGGTTCAAATCGGTCTTGCTCAACAATGCACCCACTAGCGCCAACCCAGAATGTGGCGTCAGGAATTCGTTGGACTGCTCAATGATAAATTTCACGTTCATGCGTTCACCCCGCAGGTGAGATTATGAAGACCTGATTATCCTTCATTATCTCTATTATACAGGGAATTACGCTTAATTTCTAGTGCTTTGTCATTATTTGGGTCACGGATTCAGGTTTACCATAAGGATTTGTCTTCCGACCAACCCAAAGGTGTGTCCCATGGATAATCGCGAAGCTATACTTGCCGTATTTGCGACTGATGAAGGCCTTGGGCGGCAAGGAACAAAGAGGTGAAGGACGGTACGCGTCGGATTGTTAACCATAGACCTCCATTTCAGCGAAGCCCGGAGTTTGAAGGATCGGAGACGCATCCTGAAAAGCCTGCTGGCCCGGCTCGGGAACCGTTATAACGTTTCTGTGGCCGAATCAGGGGAAAGTGAGATGTGGCAACGGGCCGAAATTGGGGTGGCGGTGATCAGCAACAGTACGCCGCACGTGCACGAGATGCTGTCGGAAGTGATGCGTTTCGTAGAGTCCCAGCCAGCGGTAACTGTAATCAGTTCACATATGGAAGTAATGTGAAAAAATAGATTGCCAGAAAACAGAGGATTTTGGCGCTTCTCTGTGGAAGAGGGAATTTTTATGCCTTAGCCGGCACTACCGGTTCGGGCTTTTTATAAAGGAAGGGATGTATTAATCAGTTGACTCCCCAACTGACTATCAAAGGTCTGACCTTACATTTCGGGGGCGTTACTGCCCTTACCGGAATCTACCTCGAGATCACGCGGGGTGAGATCCTGGCCGTGATCGGCCCGAACGGGGCCGGCAAGACCAGTCTCTTAAACTGCATCAGCGGCCTGTACCGGCCGAGTGATGGCAAGATCGCCTTCGAAGAACGGGAAATCACCGGTATGGCACCGTACCAGCGGGCACGCTTGGGGATCGGACGTACCTTCCAGAATATTGAGCTGTTCAAACATATGACCGTGCTCGAGAACCTGATGCTGGGCCGGCATATTCACCTTAAGTCCGGCCTGATCTGCAGCGGACTGTACTGGGGCCGGGCGCAGCGCGAGGAAGTGAAACACCGTCGCCGCGTAGAGGAGATCATCGACTTCCTCGAGATCCAGAGTATCCGCAAGCAGCCGTGGTTGAAGACCAGGAGCAGGTCGACAAGATGCTCGAGATCAAGGATGAGATGCCGAAGGTAGAGAAGGTCGTCTTCTACGACGACAAGGGGATGAAGAACTACCGCGATCTACGACCCGCAGGGGAAAAACCCCGACTATTGGCGCTGGGGAGCGGCCATGGAATCGGCCGGTTTTGTCCCCGGTGATGTTGTTCAAAACACGTTTTCGTACCATCTTACTCCGGCCGGAATGATGTTTGACAGTGCCCTGCGCGCCTTGGGTTGTACGGTGGTGCCCGCCGGTGTGGGGAATACCGAGATTCAGGTCAACGTTATGCGCGACCTACCAGGGATACGGTACGGCGGACCTCGGGTGCGTTGCCTATGAATGTACCGAGCGGCGCGGCTTTCACCTGGCACTGAGTGTAATTGTGGAGATCCTGGATCCGGAAACCGGGGATAACCTCCCTGACGGTGAGCCCGGCGAGGTGGTGGTCACGGTAATGGAACCGCTGTACCCGTTGATTCGTTTCGGAACCGGCGATCTGGGGATGATGCTTACCGATCCTTGCTCCTGCGGACGTCCAGCCAGGCGTTTGGCCGGTATTTTCGGACGGACGGCGGACGGGGTCAAGGTGCGTGGGCTGTTCCTGTACCCGCATCAGATCGAAGCTCTTGAGGATCGCATTCCGGAGATCCGGTTCTGTCCGGCGGTGGTGACCACATCCGATTTTCGTGACGTCCTGACCCTGAAGGTGGACAGTCTAGACGGGATCGACCCAGATGCGCTGAAGGGAAAAGTGGCCCGCGAGGCCAAGGCCTGTCTGCGGCTGACTTCGGCCGTGGAGATAGTAACGGCAGACTCCTTTGGGGATAATAAGCGGAAGGTCGTCGACCTGCGCAATTGGGAATAGGAGTGACCGTCAGTGGGTAGAAGAGTCCTTCTGGTAATTGATATGCTGCACGATTTCGTTTCGCCGCAAGGGGCACTCTTTTGTGGCGAGGCGGCACAGAGGATTATCCCTTTTGTCCGGGACAAGGTACGTGAGTTTGAGCATGCTGATGAGCCGATTATCTATATCAATGATGCTCACGCCGAGGATGACCTGGAGTTCGCACGCTTTCCCCGGCATTGTGTGGCCGGGTCAGAGGGGGCCGGCCTGATTCCGGACGTGCAGCCCGGTAACAGCCGGCGTGACCGGGTCTATACCATCGAAAAGAGACGCTACAGCGGGTTCTTTGAAACTAATCTGGGCGAGATTCTGGAGACCCTTGCCCCCGACGAAATTCACGTGGTCGGGGTGTGCACAAATATCTGTGTCCTCTACACAGTGGAGGAACTGCGGAATCGCGATCTGGCCACGGTCGTGTACCGTCAGGGCATGGCGAGCTTTGATGAGGAAGCGCATACCTGGGCCCTGCAGCAAATGACGGACGTACTCGGTGCCCGTATTGAATAGGAAATAATTTTCTAGACGCAAGTACCATCGTTTTAGCCGACCGCAGTCGGCTATCGCCTTTTTTCAGGACTTAGACCGGGTCAGAAGCCCTTCTTTCCGGTGCGAATACCACAGGGGTAGAGACAAAGGATATCGGTAAGCTAGGGTAAGCTACTTTGATGGGAAGGAACAATATGCTGTTGGACAAGTTTTACCTCCGGAGCGTAAAATAGGTTTCGGAGGAGGGGAGTTCCTTGGTTGACGGTAACGGTGTGGTACTGCGGAAATACCGTGAGGGAAACATCACGGCGGCGTTTGGAACCGACCTCTTTATCCACGGAATCACCTTTGTCCCCAATATGCTTCTGGAGTTTTATCCCCGGATGGGGCTTGACGAGTCTGAGGTCATGCTCCTGATTCATCTGCTCCGGATGCGGGCGCAGGACAAGAACCTGTATCCCTCCCGGGAGGAACTCGGAGAATGCCTTTCCGGAGGCGTGGAGCAGGTAGACCGAGATCTCGCCCGTCTTCGTGAGAAGAAAATTCTCGCGGTTACTGACTACTATCTTGAAGACAAAAAAACCGTCACCGAGGGTTATGACTTTGAGGTTCTCTTCGAGCGACTGTCGGAGCTTTGGGCCTGCAGTAAGGTTTCAGAGATCGAACGCGCAAAGGACGCACTGGAAAAAGAGGACGGCGAGCTGGAGAATCCCGAATTAGGGAAGCTGTACGAGGCGTTTGCAGGGGAGTTTGGGCGCCCGCTTTCGCCGATCGAGGTTGATCAGATCGACCAGTGGCACAGTAAAGTCGGCCCGATCCTGGCCCGCGAGGCGTTGCGCCGGTCGGTGCTCCTCGGTAAGTACAACTTTAGGTACATCGATAGCATTATACTGGAGTGGCAGAAGAACCGGTTGCTGACACTGGAGGAGATCACTGCTTACGAAAAAGACTTCCAACAGCGCCGGAACAATAAGAAGGCCCCCCGCAAGACAACCGTGAATAACCGTGATAAAGAGATAGCGCTGATTAAGACACTGTACATGAGCTAAGGAGAGCACGGAAACGTGGTTGATTGTCCATTCTGTAATAACAGCGGGTTGATTCTGGAGAACGACCTAGCCAGGCCGTGTGAGTGCATCCAGCAGCGCAAACTGGTGAAGCGACTGACCCTTTCCCATCTGACCCCCATGCTGCAAACCCTTACCTTTAACCGCTTTTCATTTAATTACTACTCTTCCCAGGCGACACCGAACCGTAAGTATTCATACCTGGAGGCGGCCAAACGTGCCCACCGGGCGGCGCTGGAGTTCTGTGAGCGCTACGGGAAGGACGGCTATGCCGAAGGGATGCTGATTCAGGGTGGCGTCGGCAGCGGGAAGACCTTCCTGGCCTGCTCCGTTGCCAACCGCCTGCTAGAGGACGGTCACCAGGTGCTGTTTCTGATCGTGCCGGACTTTCTGGATCAAATCCGGTCTTCATACGATGTGAACGGCAGTGGAACCAGTGAAAGTGATCTGATGGAAAGTGCCCGTGACGTTCCCCTGCTAATCCTGGATGACCTTGGTGCCCACCAGTACACCGACTGGTCGCGGCAGAAAATCTACTCCCTGATCAACTATAGGGTCAATCACCAACTGCCGGTGATTGTGACCACCAACATCACCGACCTTACCGCCCTCTACGACCACCTCGGCGAACGCACCGTCTCCCGCCTGATGCAGATGTGTCAGCTATGGCATCTCGGGGTCGAGATGGACATCCGCCTCATCAAGCGCAAAGAATCCGAGCGCACCAGACGAACTTCCTAATTTTTTGCCCTTATTAACCATGGGCGGGCCTTTTTGGGCTTTATTAAAATATTTTTTTGAATAATTATTGGTGTCTTCATACAAAATAGACTCTGTGCTAATTAAGGAGGAGACCAATGAATGCCATGGCGACAAGAATTAAGGTGATTTTGCTTTCTACCCTGGTCTGTATGTGGCTGAGCATGGGGACGGCTTTCGGAAGTCAGCCGGTTTACTACACGGTCAGTGAAGGAGATACCCTCTACGGCCTTGCCGAACAATACGGTGTTTCGATAGGTGCGGTTACGGTGGCCAATTCACTCCGGAGTTCGCTCATTTTCCCGGGGCAGACGCTTATTGTACCGGACCAGCTAAGCCTTCGGCGTGGGAATGTCACTCCGGACGACCTTGAACTGTTGGCCCGGGTCATCCACGCCGAGGCTCGCGGAGAATGCATTGTCGGACAGGTGGCGGTGGGTGCAGTGATTCTAAACCGGCTGGCCAGCCCGGATTTCCCGTCCCGGCTTGAGGAGATCATTTACCAGAGAACCCAAAACAACGTGTATCAGTTTTCGCCGGTCGGGGACGGCACGATCAATCTGGTACCGGATGACAGAGCCTTTGAGGCGGCACGGATGGCCCTGATGGGTCAAGATCCGACCAACGGAGCCCTGTTTTTCTACAATCCGGTCAAAGCTCAGGATACGTGGATCCGAACGCTTCCGGTCGTGACGGAGATCGGCAACCATGTCTTTGCCACCAAAATATAGGGAATAGTAGTTGGAACATTGAATTAATTTAAATAGCGCCTTATTGGCGCTTTTTTCCTGACTTTTGACAGGAGATTATGATTGTTTAGCGAATAGCTGATAAAAAGCGGCGGCACAGCACAGGATATCTTGTAGCCATAACAGGTAAGAGGGTGACGGGTATTGGGTCGACTGACTTCCTTTTTTAGCCCGCAATCGGTGGCCGTTATCGGTGCCTCCAAGGCGCGTGGGAAGATTGGCAACATTATCCTCCGTAACGTGATTGAGAGCGGTTACGAAGGTAAGATATATCCGGTTAATCCAAAGGAAACTGAAATCGAGGGTTACCCTGTTTTCCGGTCGATCGATGAAATTCCGGGCGCGGTTGAACTGGCTGTGGTGTCTGTTCCGGCACCGCTTGTTATACCGGTCATCGAAAGCTGCGGCCAATCGGGTGTTAAACACGCCGTGGTAATCAGTGCCGGGTTTAAGGAGATCGGTACCGAGGGTCTGGCCAGGGAAAAGGAATTGCTTGCTGTCGGTCGGAAATACGGAATGCGCATCTTGGGGCCGAACTGTGTCGGCGTGATGGATACGCACACCCCGTTCAATGCCTCCTTCGCGGCCGGGTTTCCCCAGCGCGGAGAAATTGCCTTCATCTCTCAGAGCGGCGCGATGCTGGTGGCTATTCTAGACTGGAGCCTGGGCAGCGGTCTTGGTTTCAGCAAGTTCATCAGCCTCGGAAATAAAGCCGACCTGGACGAAGCGGACTTCATCCTGGATGCGGCCGATGACCCCACCACTAAGGTGATCCTGTGCTACATCGAAGACGTATCCAACGGCGAACGGTTCCTTGAGGTCGCCAAGCGAGTGAGCAGGATTAAGCCCGTGATCATTCTGAAGTCGGGTGCCAGTCAGGCCGGCGCTCAGGCGGCGTCCTCGCACACCGGCGCCTTGGCCGGCAGCGACTTGGCTTATGACACCGCCTTCGGGCAAACTGGGATTATCCGGGCTCGGAACATGTCTGAACTCTTTGATCTGGCCACGGCATTTGCAAAACAGCCGATTCCGAAAGGCGACCGTCTGGCGATCGTCACCAATTCGGGGGGGCCTGGTATTGTGGCCACGGACACCACTGAGGCGCAGGGGCTGACGATGGCACGTTTTAATAAAGACACTCTGGACGCACTGGCTGGGAACCTTCCCCGGGAGGCTAACATCTACAACCCGGTGGATGTCCTAGGTGACGCCCGTCACGAGCGCTTCCGCTTTGCCATGGAAACGGTTATGGCCGATCCGAATGTGGACGCCATGGTGGTTCTGGTTTGCCCAACGGCGACCTCTGAGCCGCTGGAGACGGCCGAAGCGATTGTGGCCGTGGCTAAAGCTCATCCGGAGAAACCGGTCTTTGGGGTCTATATGGGCGGGCCGACCCTGGAATCGGGGGCCCAGTTTCTGACCCAGGCAGAGATTCCGTCGTTTGTTTTCCCCGAGACGGCGGTTTCGGCGTTAGCCGGAATGGCCCGGTACCGCAGGATTAAGGAGCGCAGTGTGTCGGAGTCACTGCCGGAGTTGGAGGGGCTAGACAAGGATACCGTACGGCGCGTCTTTGACGAAGCGAAGGCCGACGGGAGGGTGGTTTTGCTGGGCAGTGAAGGGGCCACCGTAGCTGAAGCCTACGGCATCCCGGCGGCACCAACGCGTTTGGCCACTCGGGCCGAGGAGGCGGTTGCCTTCGCGGAGGAACTCGGCTATCCGATTGTGCTCAAGGTAGCTTCGCCGAAGATTATCCATAAGACCGATATCGGGGGCGTGCGCATGGGACTGGAGACGCCCGGTGAAGTGATGGCCGGGTTCTGGGCAGTGATGTCCAACGTCCAGCGTTCCCTGCCGAACGTGATTCCCCACGGCATTGACGTTCAGAAAATGTCGCCCAAGGGGCAGGAGATTATCATCGGGATGTCCCGCGACGTGCATTTTGGGCCGCTGATCGCCTTTGGGCTTGGCGGTATCTATGTGAACCTGCTTAAAGACGTGTCCTTCAGACTGGCGCACGTGCTCACCCCGGCCGAGATCCAAGAGATGATCGTGGAAACCAAGGCGTACACATTGCTCAGGGGGTATCGCGGGCAAAAGCCAAGTGACATTCCGGCCCTGGTGGATATTATTACCCGGGTAGCCAGGCTGGTTCTGGACTTTCCCGAGATTACCGAGATGGATATCAACCCGGTGTTTGCCTATCCTTCGGGGGCAAGCGCCCTTGATGTGAAAATAACCATATCGTGAGGTGTAAAACTATGAAGAGCCTCTACCTTATCGGTGCTCCAGGTAGTGGGAAAACGGCGGTGGCCCTGGGACTGGCGCTGAAACTGCGCAAGGAGGGGGTTAATGCCGGGTACTTCAAACCGGTGGGAACCACAGCGGGCGTTCTGGGTAAGCACGACGACGACGGAGTGTTAATGCAGAAGGTGCTCGGGATGGATGAGGATCTGGAGACCATTGTGCCCTTCACGGTGGCGAATTTCTATATTTCGAACTTTAAGCACCCGGATAAGTGCCGTGAACGGGTTTTGCAGTGCTACAACCGGATCGCCGCCAAGTATGAGGTCGTGATTATTGACGGAACCAGCTTCCCCTGGGTTATGGCCAGCTTTGGACTGGACGCGATCACCCTGGCTGCGGAATTGGGAGCCGGTATCCTGTGCACGATCCAGGTGGAGAACGACTTCGACTTTGACGAGGCCCTCTTCTTCAACCGGCACGCCGAGTCCCGAGGAGTGGCGGTGGTCGGCACGATCTTCAATAACATCCCCCGCCAGATGCTGGCTAAGACCGAAGGCGTGTATTCCCAGCTCCTGACCGGATTCGGTTACGAGTTCCTGGGGGCCATTCCGAGCCGGCGCGAGATCTATTCACCGACCGTGGCCGAGTATCAGGAAGCGCTGAACGGGGAGGTCCTGGCTGGTGAGGAACATCTGGATCTGCTGGTCGAAGACGTACTGGTCGGGGCAATGACGATCGAGAGCGCCCTGGATACCCTGCGGCGCGCCCTGAACAAGGCGGTGATCATCGGCGGCGACCGATCAGACTACGCTCTGGCCGCCCTGGAAACCAGCACCTCGGTGTTGATCCTGACCGGGGGCTTGTATCCGAATATCCGGGTTATCGCCCGGGCGGAAGAAAAGGGTGTGCCGGTAATTCTGGTACACTACGATACGGTGACTACGGTGGAGCGAATCTCAGAAGTGACGCGCCGGATTAAGCCTAAGGACAGCAAGGCTATCGCCATGGCCTTGGAGAACATTGAGCAGTACTGTCGCTGGGAAGCGATTCTGGAGCGGCTACGAGCCTGACAAGCTCTCGCAAATAACCA